>Ga0268262_10001390_pt1 | contig 30002 bp, 17 predicted proteins | sample TergutNc150P3_FD_190354 | JGI IMG/M metagenome (GOLD analysis project Ga0268262, IMG submission 190354) | Nasutitermes corniger P3 segment gut microbial community from laboratory colony in Florida, USA - Nc150 P3 (SPAdes) (version 2) | ecosystem: Host-associated > Arthropoda: Insects >... | reverse complement strand
AGCGCAATAAAAAAATATATTAAAAGCTGGAATAAATCAGGGCGTACATTTTCATGGACTAAGAAACCTGATGAAATACTTGCTAAAATCCAGAGGGCTCAATCATTTTGAATTTTGTTTCGGACAGTACACTAGCAGCCTGTCGGACTTAGTTTAAATTTCACTCGGTTTTCAAAATTTTATAAATGACATTTTAAGGAATTTATTATTCGACAGAAAAACAGAAAATTCAGCAGATTCAACAGGTCTGCTTACATTATTTTATAGATTTTCAACCTCCAAAATAGCTATCCAGTTCTTCATTTGTTGCTTCCCTTATAAATCCGCTGAAAACCCATGAAACGTCATTTCCATGCCACGGTATTATCATTATCCAATTCCCTTCTATTTCGTCTATTTCTGCTCTTTCGCCTATAAAAACGATACGATACATTTTCTTTTCCATATACCCCAATATTTCTCCTGTTAATAACGGTTGACTTCTCATACGTAAATTATCAATTCTTGAGAAAATATACTCATCGTTGATAATTTCTTTACCAACGCTGCCGTTTCCAATTTTTATTGAATCTTCAGATAATGTTAATGTTATTGAATTCTCCATTAATTCCAAATCTTGGAATATTTTCCTCAAATTACCTCCTTCCTTGATAATATTTCCTTTATAATTTCCATCTAATGTTTCAATTTTAGCAAAAGTACTCCATATATTATTTATGGAAATAACGCATTCATTGAATTCATTATTTGGCAATGTAAAATACAAACCATAATAATCAGTTGTCCAGCTTGTCCCCCAATATGAAACAAGCCTGCTGATTTTTACATTATTTTTATTAATAAAAGGATCTTTAATGTAATTTTCTTTTAAATATATTATTTGATTTTGACTCATATAAGAAGAAGAATTGATTATTTTGTCCAGGTTATAAGTTTTTGTTTCTCCAAGGATAAAACTATTTGTATTTCCATAAATTTCTATACTCATGAAAAAGAATTTATTCTGATATACTATTTTAAATAAATTATAAATACCGTATTGTGTATTATCACGGTTTAATAATAAATATTGGTTCATTGATACAATTTCAATATTTTCAGGTATTTTTATCTCAAATAAGTTATTTATATTCAGTACCTTATCTCCTTTTTTTCTTAATGAATTCAAAACTGCCTCGCGATTTAAATTAACTTCTGAATCAGCGATAAAAATAATTTCAGCTTGTTTTTGTTCTTCATTTTCCGTGTCGTTATAATTAAATTGTTCCTGTAATCCATTTTCTGAACTTGATTGTATATTTTTACTTTTACAGCCAATGGTTAAGATTAGTATTATTGTTACTGTGAGTAATAACATTTTCAGCATGACTATCCACTCCTAACATTCTTTATTTCTTTATCTATGATAAAGATTTTTGATCCCGCCCTGTATGAGCGGGATCATTTTGTTAAAATCTTCTTAAATAATTTTCAATGTCATATGTGACTTTCTTTGCTTTTGTATTATATGTGCCACGATAATAAGCCGGCTCTCTGCTCGTAACAGTATTGGTTACATTGTTGTTTAAAAGCATCTTTAAAGTAGCTTGTGAAATAGGATAATTTTCCAACGTATATATTGTATAATGCAAATGTGGACCAGAACTATTCCCAGTATTACCGACAGTACCAATTTTTTGATTACTGTTTAAAAATAAGCCTTGGTTAAAATCAGGTTTTACTTCCATGTGCATATATTCACCGAATATACCTGAACTTATAAAAGTCCCTTCAAACATATAACCATATTCCGTTACCATCCAATTTCCATTACCTTTTTTCGTCATTTCCTCAGCTTCAACATAATTAACAATACCAGGTATACCTAAATATATTGAACTTCCACTTTTACCATTCCCAAAATCAGTTCCGAAATGAGCATCGTTCTCGTAGTTTTTATATTCGTACTTTGAATCTATAGCACCATGTTTGCCTGTTACTGTAAATTCATCATAATCGTTTAAAAAAAATCTCATTGTACTGTATTTGTTTAACATTGACAATAATAACCCATTACTATATCGTGAAGCCGCCATATAAGGGACATTTTTAACATCAACATCATCAATGGTTATTTTGTTCATTTGTGCTATATAAGAAATAATATTGTCTTGATAATATTGCGCAAATACAGCTGACGCAATAGTATTTCCTGCTGTGGACATTATTTGCTGCATATTCAAGGACTGCCCTTTTTCATTTTTTGTCCATGTCCGTGATCGTATATCGCTTTCTTTATTTTCTGTAAAATTCATACCTGAAGATATCATCAAACTTTGTACCATACGTATCTGACTTTCGTTATATTTATCATATCCAACTCCATGCGTCCCGCCAAAAATAATATTTAACAACCCTGTCTCTATACCGGCAGCTCCAATTTGTTTGCCTTCTGAATTTAAAACAGGTTTTCCATTTTCGTATGTTAACCATCCTTTGTTATCATTTACTAATGAGCCGTCACGCATCAACTTCCAGTAATCCGCACTTGAGTCGTAATAATTGTCGACATAGGAATTAAAGAAATCACTGCCATAACTGTAGGCAATTAAGCCTCTCAATAAGTTATCATCAATAATAGCTACATTTTGCCTATCCAGTAACATTCCCAACAGCATCTCCGTGTGCGCATATGTTGATGACCTTGTTTCAAGGTAATTGTCATTTGTTACAATGCCATCCCTATAAGCTTCGTGACCAAGAATCGTCGCAAGGAGCATCTGTTTCTCCATATCCATTCCCATCTGATAACCTGACAAATTAATTACCCTTTGTCCGTCAACAATTGTTGTTTGCGCATAAAAATCACCTTCGCTTTCTGTCATGATTTTTGCATCACTGCTGAGTATATCCCAAAGTTGTCTTTTTTGTTTATTGTCTCCAAAACCATACTGGGCACGTAGAGCGATTGCAGAATCAAAATAATTGTTATTCCTGATAAAACCATTAATGCGGTTATTTACATTCCAAACCTGAGTCCCCCTGACAGCCGCCTGCAAATTGTCAAAACTGACATTAGCTCCTCCTGTGCCGAAGTTCATGGATGTACCGTTACTTCCAAAATGCAATTCGAGTAATCCGCTGTTATATGATTTATCTGTCATCATGCTCAAATTAAAAACATTTAACGTAAAGTCGCTTCCCATAGCGTAATTTACTCCTTCTCCGGCAATAGCACCGGCAAGATTGTTAAGTTTCATAATATCAGATTTATTGCCATTATTAAAACCTTCCAATTTTTCTGTTGACATACCGCTGTTAATTTTCTGCAGTGTTCCTACCGTAAATGCGCTTGCCATTGATGACAATGTATTTGTAAACATACCTTTCATTCCAATTTTGAACATATCATTGGACCAGCCGAAACCGTTTGTTTTGTTATACGTAACCGCGTTAAGGGCGTTTGTTGTTAAAGCTGTCGTTGCGGTTTGAAGCCCTGTCATCGCGGTTTGTATTATCACCTTTCCTGTTGTTGAACTTACTGCGCTTGTAGCGGTTGATGTAAGTCCTCCGGAAAACACTTTACCGCCAAAATTTCCAAAACCGCCAAATGCACCGCCGACTGCAGCGCCGGCAGTATTGACCAATAAAGACTTCCCAAATTCGAAACCTGCTTCACCGATTGATTTATAACCATAACCTGCATCTAAGGATGCGAAGAGTAAATCATCAGTTGAATTTATCGCAATACCGAGAGCTAACAACCCAACTGCAGATGCACCTCCTGTAAACGGAGCTGCCGCACCTGCGATTATAACACTGGCAACAGTACCTGCTATTTGGCCTACTGACCTTAAAGACGGCGCTGAAAAGAAACTGTTCTCATCATTCCAGATCCGTTTATCCCACGGAGCCAGAGCAATTTCCGCGCTTCCTTTTGAATCAATAACACTCCAGTAAACGTAATCTGATAAAAGCCTTCCAAGTTCTCCTGCGCCTTCATCAAAAAACAGTGAATTTCTTGAAGAATCAAATCCTTCCGCAGGTTTAACAGCCGGTTCATATCCAATATGAACGCCGAATTTACCGGGGTATTGCTCGCGGTTTTTAAAATAGGTTTTATTAATGATCAGATTTTTATCATTTGCCGTCCCGAATATTTCTTCACCGATTATTTTTACTTCAATAAAAATATTTTCGATTATTCCCCTTATGGCAATAGTATCCAAACCTGCAAGAAAATTTTCGTCCAGATTTGTCTTTAATGACAAAGGGTTCATTCTGTAATTTTTGTATCCGGCAATGCTCACAATTTCAGAAATTACCGGAGTAAAAAGCGTGGAGCCTTTAACTATGTCTTTTACATAATTATTTCCGGCTATTCTCCAATGACCGTCCATGATAAAAATATTGTCCATATTTTCCCGGAAATTATTATTTGTTATTTCTACAGAATCCATCAGATTTTTTATCGCCTCATCAGCTGATAACCGGGCTGTATGTGCAAGTTTTCTTGCTTCTCTTTCCGCAATTTCAGTATTTGTTTTTCTTGCCATATCTACAGCCGCTGTTTTGACAATAGCCGCATCCCATGTCGAAATGCCCCCGATACCCCGTCTGACAAGAGAAAACGCAGTCTCTGTTATATTGTTTATTGAACCGAAAGCTTTGTACATATTTGCTATTCCTGAAGACTTTAACAATTCCGCCATAATAATATTAGTTTCAGGTAACGCATTTCTAATTCCAAACGGTTCTCTTGTATCCAAAAAACGCGACAAACGTTCTCCTTCTGTACCTACAAGCAAAAGAAATGATTCCGCCGAAGCCTGATTTACGGCAGATGAAGCCTGTTCCAGCCATTTTTCCTTATCTTCAAGTCCTGCCAAATACGCTTCAGCCCATTCTTCACTAACGCGGTTATATTCATTTTGAAAATTTACCCGCCATTGTTTATAAGATTCTTCCATTTTTTTAACGCTTGTATTCCAGTCTGTTCTTCCGTTTTCAAATATTAAAACTGTTGAATCCAGCCATTCATTGTATTTTTCCGTCATATCCTGCATTTTCAGGTTCCATTCAATTTCCCTAACCGAAAGTTCGGCATTATATCTGTTTCTGAGAATTTTTTCGGTTATTACAGTTAGTTCTTCCCCCGGAATACGGAACTCATTGAAAAAATCCAAATTGATGTTCAGGTAAATCGAAAGGTCATTATACAAAACAGCGTGTACATTATCAAGATGATTTTTCCATGCTGCGGCATTTTTGCCATAGGCGTTTTCTGCGGCAGTCTTTAAGGTTTCTATATTGATATTTCCCGCAATATAGGCTTCTGCGGCGATTTGGAAATTGCCGCTGTTTATCTGCTGTTTTTCAGCATCGTTAAGCCAAGCATTCTCTAGAGCATTTTTATTTTCGTCTTCCGTATTTTTTGCCCACCCAAGCAGACCGGCAAGAGCATCCTTCACATTTTTGAATGTCAGACCGGTTTCCGACTGCATATCAATCCAATGGATTTTTATCTCTGAAATATCCGCTTCGCTTATTCTGCTGACGTTAGAAAGCGCTAACCTTATGGTGTTCCAGTTAATGTTTTCGCCGTTTGCCGCTTTTCCTTCCAATGCATCAAGCTTTTTACAGGATACGGCATAGGCATAAGCATAGTCCTTAATTGACGAAAGATTATTTTGTAATCCTTTAGTCCATTTGTTTACGTTACTTTTTGTTTTAGTCAGAACAGGTTCGATCCTCTGAAGAGCATTGTAGTTATAATCGTATACTCCGTTATATGCCCATGACCATGCAAACTTCCACCATGTATCCTTCTGCTTTTTTGCATGCGCATAATTTTCATAGACATAATTATATGTGTACTCATAGATATAGAGAGTATGCATTTGAGCAAATCCCGTAAAATACTCACTGCCGTAACCCGTTAATGTCAGAACAACATAAAATTCAAGATCGGCTTTTTCCTGCTCGCTTAAGGCTTCCCAAAAAGTACGTTCATTCATTTCAAAAAACGTATTTACTTTTCCTATTTGTGCGGATGAATAAAGATCGTGCACTTTTTGAAATACTCTGTCTTTTACCATCAATGAACCAAGAGGACCGCCTTCTTTCATCTGTCCAAGTCCGGAATAATAGTTATTTAAAAATGATAAATCCCTGTTGGAATTTATCAGTGTAGTTATAAGATAATCCCTTGCCAGACTCCATTGCATAAACTTATTGCTGTCCTGAAAATAACCTGACATTCTCTGACTTAATCCTCTTAAAGAATTCTCAAACAGACTGATATCAAACCGTTCACCGTTAGGAGATATTGTCGTGTTAAAAAAACTGTCAAGGGCTCCGGCTTTTGACGCATCTATGCCTGTAAGCCTCATTGAAGCGTCTTTGGAAAAAGCAAGACGTCCGTTTATTACAGTAATTATGTCTTTGACTGTCCACTGGGATCTTTGACCTGAAGAAACATAATTTGAATAATTTGTGTTTATATACCCGAGCTTATTGAGCGCATTTTGATACTCTTTATATATTTTTTCATTATTAGCGTGTTCCCGCGCCGTCTCGGTTAATAACAGCTGAAAAGCTTCCATTATTTTGATTTTTCTGCCGAAGCTTTGTTCATATTCGTCATATAGGGCGTTATACTCAGGATTATCCCATGAACGGCGACTTTCATCGTTGTAAATATCAGAAAGTACAGCTAAAACAGTCCGGGCATTTGCAAGTTTTTCATTGCAATTTTCCGTATCAATATGCTCGGTATTTAAATAAGCAGTACTTGCCCACCTTTGTATGGCATCCTGTTTTTCATATTCAAAATGCCTTTGCTCTGAATTTTCATACGCTTTTTTCAATGTGTTGTACTGATCATCATACCGTAACCCGGTATTCAGGAATTTATCCGCTTCCAGGAAGTATTCGCTTCTTAATATATTAAAAATATTCTCTTGAATCGCAAGCGTTTCACGGGAATTTTTTAACTGCTTATCCACATCTGCAGGAATCATATTTGAATATTCATATGTTCTCCCGGCATTAGCAATCTCATTATAAACAATTTTCATTGAATTCAACAGATAAATGGATTCAGAAGCCTCTTCTGTAAATAATTCATAAAATTGCGAAGCGTTGCCGGTTGTATAGTCTGCATTTTCCTGAATAAAAACCGTAAATGCGTCATTAATGCGATTTGTAAAATAAACTGTATTAAATAATACATCAGCCAACATGCCTTCTTTCCATGTTGAAGCCATTCCAAATAACGGATCATAATTATCAATATAATTGCCGGATAAATACTGACGCCAGTGTTTATCTTTTCCTGCTGTAATAGAAGCATCGTTAATTGTTTGCAATGCCTGACAAATTTGTTCTGCATAATAAACCAGAGCCATATCGTTGTTTATTTTTGTTAACAAATTGTTTAATTTTTCTGCTTCATTGTCGTCAATTTCTTCCAAAGAGTCAGCATAAGCGCAAAGTGTATTATATCTTGCGTCAATTTCCTGCTTCTTATTTGATAGCGTATCTGCTGAAATACTGGAATAATCTGTAAAATATGCGTAAGCCCCAAAATATTCTATCATCGCATTCTTCCAGTTATTGACCTCAAATTCCAGCCATTTCGGTATTAAGCGAAAACATTTTTCAAAATCAAACATAAATTGAGAAATGTTTTGCAGAAAATCTCCGGGTTGTTTATAAACGGACTCGCAAATTTTTTTAACATCAGGTAAAAAACCCGGTGTCTGATTAATGCCCAAACCTTCAAACAGTACGTTTAGTGATTTACATGTATCTTTCCAGTATTCTGCCCGTGAAAATGAGTTTATTGCCATATATTCATTGTAAATATCAAGCAAACCCAAACATAAATAATATTCATTAGTAAATTTCTCCAGATCTTTCGGGCTTAATTCTGATTGTTTTTCCAGTAAAATTTGATAACTATTTTTGCAATCGGTTACAAGCCGTGCATATAATTTCTCACCGTAAAGACTGTCTTTTTCCTCAGATGTAAGGTCAAGGCTCTTTGCTTTTGAATACCAATCAGCGCCGCTGTATGTTGAACCAAACGTACGCAAATCGCTGCCGTCATCAGTAAGAAAATCAATGGCTGCGAGACGGATCTTCAGATCTATTTCTGAATCAATCCCTCTAAGAACATTTTTTTCCAGTTCTGCCAGAGACGGCATTTGTATGCCGTATCCGTTTATCAATACGTCAAGTGCGCTTTCGGCGCTTTCCCTGCGTTCAATACTATCCCATCTCATTCCATATTCATGAATATTTTTATATTCGGCGTCTGTTCCTGTTTGCAGCAATACTTTGTACTCATTAACAAGATAATCATATTTCGCATTCAGATCTATCAAATAAAAATCACTGCGATTAACTATGGACACTCCGACAAGCGCCGAGTATTCCAAATTTAATTTGTTTAATTTTTCTTCTTCCTTCAGTAATTTTTGAGTGAGATTTTTCAATATTTCCTGCTGTTTTTGAATATCTACTCCGATTACGTTTAATTTTTTTAGTTCTGTGTCATACACAGCAAGAGATTCGTTATATAAAGCTTTTGCTTTTTCCCATGCCCGCAATCCTTCAGCCGCTGTTATTCTTCCAGCTGAAAATTCATTAGCATAATTCATTACAGCTTCGTTTATCACTGTTTTTCTTTCCCAGTAAAGGACGAGCGCTTTTGCTCTGACAAGCGCAATTTGATATTCGTCAAGACAAAAATCTTCACTTGACGCATCAGGCGAAAGAATGTCCTTTAACGCTCCTGTTCCCAAAAGTTCGGCGTAATTTGCAAGAATTCTGTCACGGGCTTCCGTTGCTTTTTCCATATATGATAAATACATTTCATAACTTCTTACTATTTCAGTTAAAGATGTATTTTTATTCTTTTTCTGTTCCTGTAATAACCATGTATAAAAATCCGGATCTTTTGGATCTTTTTTTCCTGCCTTATTGTATTGACTGTACCAGTATTGGACATTTTCCATTGCGGAAATTGCAGCTGATGCGCAGATCAGATACATATCAACCAATGCTTTTACTTTTGCTGTTCCTTCGCCTATACGCATTGTCATATTAATTTCAAATTCTTTTTTTGCATTTGCAATATTTCTGTTAAATTCTTCTGAGATATTTTTAAACATTGTTTCGCCGGATTCAAATAATTCTTTTGCATTTAGTTCCCATTTTTTGCGTTCTTCCTCAAACTGACCAAAAGCGGCAAGCCACATTTCTTCTCCTTCGGAAAAAAGCCTGAAAGATTCCTGTTCCCATTCAATACGTCTGACAAAAAACCTTTCTTCCGCTTCTTCCCACGCTTTAAGCCCTCTGTCAAATTGTTCCTTGTATAAACGCAGCCATTCATCACCCAATAATGCCAAATCTCCCGTACCTGCCGAAGCTTGTTCGATTCTAGCATTCAGAGCTTCGATACCTCTTGCACACGATTCTTCAGTTTCTGTAATCAATCTCTGCGTAAATACTCTTGCAGCTTCATCATCAATTTTTTTACGCAAGCTCCATATATCTCTTGTACGTCTGCTTGTAAATATTCTTTCTTCTCTTGAGGCAATATTTTCAAATTCCCGTTTTATGGTTCCGCTTATATTCGCGCCTGTTTCAGCAATAACAATTCCTATTTTTTCACGAAATTCTTCGGGAATATATGCTAAAAGTTCCGTGTATAGACCGGTCATGACTGTATCAAAGGAAATATTATTTGTTTTAATATTATTTTCAGCTTCATTGCGCCACATCGCAAGATCACGGGAAAATTCCCTTTCATCATCCGGACGAATTATCAATGGGTCGCCTGTTTTATCATCAAAAATGACATTCCCTTCATTATCAAGGCGCCAGGAATAATTCTTTTGGGTTTCACCAAACATTGCAAAATTTTCGATTAACGCTTTTTCTGCAGCTTTTCCGAAGAATCTTCCGGTAAGCCATTTCATAAAACGGATTTCAAGCTCCTCGTTACTCCATTTCTCAATTTTACTCTTATCTTCTTCAAAAAGCAGGGGATTTTCATACAAACCACAAGCTACCATTTCCCATGCATAAAGCGCCTGTGTTACGCCCAGCTTTGCTTCAAACAGCCAGCGTTCCGGAGCTATTTCCCTGTCCGCTCTGCTGAAGTGGCTTTCAAAGACTGAACTGTTAAAACCCCTGACTTCTGCTGAAAACTGAGAACCAGGCTGCGCAAAAACTATTGATGGAATTATTCCAAAAATAAAAACAAAAATTAAAAAGACAGAAACTGATTTTTTTAATATTTTTTTTAACATAATTTACTCTCAAATAAGGATTTATGCCCCGCACAAGCAGGATCGTTTTTTTAAGATTTTTTTTGAAATGATAAATAGTGACGGAATTACAGTTATTGAACAAAGACAGGAACATGAAACTCCCAATGCTCCAGTCAAAGACAGTGTCCGAATTAAAATGTTTGCTCCCTCTCTGAGGAACAGGAATGGAATCGCTCCCGCAACTGTAGTGCCTGTAGTAGCAAGAAGCGCGGGTATTTTACGTCTTAGCGCCGTATAAATACTTAAGGATGTTATTTCACCATGAATATTTTTTTGCAGTTCGTCAGCGCAAAGGACTGCAGCATTAACTGTCATTCCGCTTACTGCGATAAATGCGCAGGCTACAGCCGAATTATACGCACTTCCGTACATAACAAGACAAAGCGCAGGAATCGAAAGCGACGGCGGAATTGCAGATAGTACAATTAAAGGGATTACGAAAGATTCATTAATTGAAGCAATAATCATATAGCAGAAAATGACAGCCACTGCAAGTGAGAACACAGTTGAAGATAAAGCTTGCGCCTGACGAATAGCTTCCGGGTCAAATTCTACGGAATAACCGGGAGGTAAATTGAGTTTTTCAATCAAGGCGGACAGTATCTGTTTTACACGTCGCGGATCCATCGGTTTTGTAGTAATTGTTATTGAAGCAGTTCTGCGCCGATCATCTCTTCTTATGACGGAAGGTTCTGTGTCTTCTTTTATCTGCATAAGCGAATCAATGCGCAATGATGAAGCTTCTCTTCTGTTTCCTGACGAAACAAGTATGTCAAGCGCTCCATCTCTTGTTTGACGCATAACACTTCCGGTTTCGTAATTAAGTAAATTACTTCCGCCTGTTAAAATTCTTACATCAGTTTCGCCGTTTACTCCTATTTTCTTATACGCGACAGGTCCGTAAACTCCAAGCCGGACACTAGAAGCGGCATTGGAAAAAACAATTCCTGACTCAGCAAATAGTTCCCTGTCAGGCAAAAGAACAAGTTTGCGGCTGCCTTGCTTAAAATTAAGCACCCTCTCTCGTATTAAAGGATGAGCAGCGCAAATATAAGCAAGTTCTTCGGCAATTTCCCTGCACTTTTTGTCTTCGTCTCCGAAAACTTTAATTTCCCAGTAACGATCTTTTGAAGAATTTTCATGAAAAAACACAAAGCCGCCGGGAATTGGAATTTGTTTTGCCAAATCTCTTATAATATGCGCCTGTGTTTGTTTTGGATCAAATGAAACAAGAAGGGAACCTGAACCTGTCCTTGCTTTGGTTTCTACATTTATGATATCTGCATTACTCGCAAGTTTTTCACCATAAGAAGCAAGGAGGCGATCTGTTTCTTCGGCAAGCAATCCTCCGTCGAACTCAACCTGTGCATATACAGAACCTTCTGAAGCATAGTTTGCAATATCAGCGCCTTTTGCAAACAGCGCAAGTACTGCCAAAACTGTAACCGCGAGACTTGCTGATAAAATAATTTGCGGATAATAAACGCATAATTTTGTGTTAACGGCCAGAATCCTGCAAAGAAATCGTAACAGCCGCCGTTGTAAAAGTTTACAAACTTGCGGTAATTTAATAAATTTATTTATCAAAAAACTTTTGCTTTCCCAAAGAAGCAACGGCGGCAATAAAGACAGACTCATTACAAGCGCGGTTAATGTAACTGCTGCGATTGAAGCTGCGATTATTCCCGTTTCGCTGCCTTTAATTGCCATGAGAGGGATTAAAGCGGCAACTGTAGTCGCAGCTCCTGCGACCAATGGGCCTGCCAATTCACGCAAAGCAAACGAAGCATCCTCATAATTTTCGCACTTACGCAGTTTTTCAGAACAGAGAATAATAGAATCAACTGCCGAACCTATTCCGGCGGCTATTCCCGCCAGCATCAAGCGGTTTATTGTTAAACTGTATATTGATAAAATTGCCGCAGACACCAAACAGATAAACGGAATTGCCAAGGCGCAGAAAAAACCTGAAAGATTTTTTTTGTTTTTGCTTTTTAGCAAAAAACTGATAACCGCTACCATTATTGCTCCTGTCAGAGCTGCGTTAAAAACTGAACGGAAAGCAGCAGCTTCCTCCGCGCCGATGTCAGATAACACTGTAAACTCAATCGGCAGTGTCTTTTTTTCCGCCAGAGATGATATTACTTTTTTTATATCAGAAGACAGTTTGCGTAAATCGGCTCCGTGCCGCCCCATAATCGCTATACCGGCTGTTTTTTTACCGTTCAAACGCATAAGAATATCCGGCATTCGTTCCTGTTCGGTTATCACCGCAATTTCAGAAAGCTCAATAAATTTTCCGTCTCCAAGCGGAACAAGTGCCCGCTCAAGAGAAGATACTTCAGTCCGCGAATCTTTTTCTCCAAACCTGCCATCCACTGTTATGATTATTTCCTTGTTTTGATGTATGACTGATCCGCCTGGAAATATTGCGTCGTTCATTCCCAGCGCCGCAGCTGCCGTATACGGCTGTAAACCGAGAATGCCGAGCTTTTCCTGATCAAGTATTATAAAGATTTCTTTTAAGCCCGCTCCCGAAACAATGATTTCTCCCGCGTCTTCAAGACATTCAAACTGCGGTTTTACAATTTTTTCCAGCGCCTGCGCCGCAGAAACCGAATTTCCCAGATAAACAGCGGCAGACCATACAGGTACCATAGAATTATTTGAACTTATAATTTCAGGTCTCTGCACAGAAGACGGAAATGTTTCGTATACCCTTTGCGCTGCATCTCGGACAGCTTCGTAATGTCCTTTTACTGTTTTATTGAAACGGATAAAAACATTTGACAGACTGTTTTCGCTTGAACTTTGCACAGACATAACTCCGGGAATGGAAAAAAGCGCATCTTCCAACGGAATGGTAATGCTCCGTTCAATTTCTTCGGCATCAATGCCATAGTGCCTTATTTTTATTACATAAGAACCTCCGGAATTATTTTTTATTATTTCACTTGAATTAATAATGACAAATAACGAAACTGAACAGACTCCCGCCAATATGCAAAGAGCTGCTTTTTTCTTTTTCAGCCAGAAATTAATATTTTTCATTTTTTTCCCCGCCGTGAATTTTCCATTTAAAAAATCTGACAAGAACCGGAGGAACCGCAAACAAACTGAGTAAAGTCGATGCTGCAAGTCCTCCAAGCATTACTGCCGCCATGGATTTTTGCAAGTTTCCGAGAGGAGTTATCACAAGCGGTAAGAGAGCAAAAACAGTTGTTGCTGTTGTGATTAATATTGCCCGGAAGCGTTCGGAAGCGCCGCGAAAAACAGCAGCCGCTGGATCAAATCCTTCGGCGATTTTTTGTTCACTGACTTCAAAAAGAATAAGACTGTTATTCACAACAAGGCCAAAGAGAGCGGTTAATCCAAGTACAGCGCTTGAATCAAATTTTGCTCCTGTAACTAAAAGAATGAGACCTGCACCGGCCAGTGAAAAGGGAATACTTATCATGAGTATTAACGGAAGAAGGAACGATTCAAATTGAGCGCCCATTGTCATGTAGAGCAATATCAGTACAAGTATAACAAAAAGAATAAGTGAGCTTTTATAACGGCGAAATGCAGATTCATCCGCCATGGCAAACCACGGGAATTGCGCGGTAATCTTGTTTAACGCTTTAAAATTAATTTTCCCTGCCGCCATGTCCGTATAAATAACATCCGATCTGTCAAGCCGCGCAAGAGCCGCCTCTGTTTCCATTCGTTCTATTTTGCCAAGAGAGCCGAGGTACACAATTTTACCCTGCGGAGTTTTTAACTGGATTTTTTCAAGATACTGAACAGGATCGCCATGATTAATATTTGGTCCCGTTATGCGCACATCAATCGGCCTGCCCTTAATCTCAAGCTGCGTTGTGATAATTCCTTCGTTAAGTATATATAAAGTTTCTGCTATTTGCGACGCAGATATTGAAAGGTAGGCGGCAGCCTCTCTGTCGGGATACAGTCTCAGTTCCGGTCTTCGCCCCTGCGGTCTAAAACTCGCTTCAATTAAAGCTGAATTTAAAGTTCTTTCAACCGTCATTTTCCGTTCAAACAGCTCTTCTCTGTCATTTCCTTTAATTACAAAAGTACGATCTGTTGACAAGCCAAGTAAAACTTCTGTTTTGTCTTTCGGAAAATATACAGATAATTGAATTTGCCGGTATTCCTCTGCAGAAGCTATAGCGTTTCTGATTTCCTCTAACGCTTTTTCAGGCTTAATTCCTTTTTTCAATACACAATGAAGAACTATTTCTTCTCTCGAATAATTGATATCTGCTCTGCGTCCGGTGTCTTCTTCTTCTGCACCCGCTCTTCCATAGACTGTTTTTACAGACGGCAGCCCTGAAACAAAAAGAGTTATTTTCTTTCCTGTTACGCTTGCCGTCTCAAGAGTGGTTCCGGAGGGTAAAATCATTGAGACACAAACTTCTTCAGCTTCGTCCGGATTGATAAAAACCAACGGCCTTGTTAACATTATGAAAATTCCCACGACTACCGAGAATGAAACAATAATGAAAACTTTTCCGGGACGCCGAAGCAGGAATAAAAGAAAACGCTCATAATCCTTCTTAAGGCTGCCATCTTTAAAAACAGCGGGAATTTTTATTTTTATCGCAGGTACAATACGGTAAAGTGAAGGCAGGCAAAATTGTGCATAAAACCAGCCTGCCACTACTGATGTAACGAGAGCAATGGCAATATCACCAAACAGGCTTCCTAAAGGACCTGGCATCATAATAATCGGCAAAAATACCAAGGATGTTGTAAGTGTAGAGGCAATACTTGAACCTGCAATTGAATAAGTCTTGTTTCCGATTTCTTCCGCAAGAGGAACAGAATCTCTTTCTCCAAATGCCTGATGCAGTAAATCCAGAACAACTACGCTTATATCGGAAACAAGGCCTATGCCCATTGCAAGTCCGCTAAGACTCATGCTGTTAAGCGATCTTCCGGTTGTCGAGAGTACGCAAATACCTGCTGCAGCTGAAACAGGAATCGAAATTGACGCAAGCAGGCTGTATTTTAAACGACGGATAAAAAGCAGCAATATCAGGATAACAGCTAATGCGCCGATAACTGCAGAGATTAAAAGGCCGGTTATTCCTCTGATTAAGGAAGGAGCGGCATCACTTACAATTTCTATCTGCGCATCACGCGAAAAAAATGTATTAGTTTCATTAACGGTTTTATTAATTTCCCTTGACAGCCGCAGCGGGTCTGAGCCGGGTCTGCGGAAAATTTCCAGAGCCGCGGCTTCCTTCCCGTCGTAAACAAATATACTTTCCCTCTTTGAGGCAGAAGAATTTAACTGTCCTACGTCACTTGCTTTTAATGTTCCGTTTGCAGCAGGAAGAATAATCTGTGAGAAGGAAGCGGCAGAATCCGGCTTTCCTGAGCTTATAATAACAAGTTCCATGCTGCCTTCACGGGCATTCCCTGCCGGAATATCAGAAGTTTCCTGCGTAAGAAAACCGGCAAATTCCTGCGGAGTGATGCCAAGAGCGGCTAAACGAGGTGTATCAAGAACGAGTCTTTCTTCTAAAACTATTCCGCCTACAAGAACAACAGAACCCACTCCGTCAATTTTTCTGAGCCGTGCGCGCAGTTCGTATTCCGCAAGGTTACGTGCAAATTCCGCGTTTTCGTTACGTGAACTAACAGCTATTACGATGTGCGGCTCGCTTGCGGCGTCTCCTGATGCGACTGACGGTTTACGCACTCCTTCCGGCAGAGAGGGATAAACAGCGTCAACTACTTCACGTACAAGAACAGAGGCTGCCATTGGGTCAGTACCCCAGCGAAATTCCATGCTGATAATGGAGCGGTTATCCCGTGAGACGCTTCTAATTTTTTCAAGACCTTTAATCGGTGAAAGTCCGTCTTCAAGCGGAATGGTTACAAGCGTTCTTATTTCGTTAGCCGCCATTCCCGAATAGACGGTTTCTACCGTAACTCTTGGAACAGAAAAATCCGGCAGTTTGTTGACAGGTATAACAGAAAGCGAGAATATTGCCGCCATTATCAGCGCTGCCAAAATCATTACAACAGTTACGGGCCGGCGGACAAAAAGATTTATAAGTTCTCTCATGAAAATCCTACTTTACAAGGGAAATTTTCTGCGAGCTTTCATTTTTATTTCCAAAACTGTCTTTTAGTCCGGCGCCTATATGAAAAATGACGAGCCCGTAATTTGTAGAATTGACAATATTACCCGCAATTTCCAGCCTTTCCAAATAATTCCATTCAGAATACGGCGCAGAAACGGAAAAATCGGCTGTTTTTATCTGCCGGGGAAAAAAAGTGAAAACATTATTGCTTGTTTCTATACGGAAAAGTTCCATTAATGAAAATTGGTCAATTAACGCTTTTTCTCCGTCAGATCCTTCCGCAGTTTCAAAATAAAATTCGATCCATGTTTGTATACTTACGCCTGAAGGATAATATTCGTCCGTAATCGGAATATTTTTAAAAATGGAATCTGTTCCGGCACAAAAATAATTTTGATCTGATTTACCGGATGCTATCGGTATCCTAATGCCTTTTAAAACAGGCGGCTTTGAATTTTTCCCGTCGGCAAATATTCTGTAAATATATTCATTTTTGCTTTCATTGCCGGATAAATCCTTTACGCCGGGTTTCAATCTGAAAGTAAACCTGCTTTCATAAACAGGGACACTGCCAAATTTAAAAATAAATTCATTGTTGTTGCCTTTCCCTTCTGTAATGAGCGAAGAGTTTTCCATAACAAGGCCGGACGCGTCTTCAACGCTAAGATTGTTTTTTACCGTTAAACCATCCACAGGCTTTGAAAAAACAAGCAAAAGCCTGTCGTCTTTTTCCCAGTCCCGGTTTTCAATAGGTAATACAGCTGCGCCGATAAAACCTCCGGCATCAAGCGTAATAGCATTGCCGTCTTTTGTTATTCGTTTGGCATACAATAGAAAAGGTGCTTCATGATCGGTTCCGGTTGTGAATACGCTTAAAAAATCACTTCCTGCATTCATTCCGTTTATATTTGCCAGCATGGCTGTAAAACGAATTTCATACTGTCTATTTTGAACCCAGGGCTCAGCCGGAGAAAAGACAGCCATTTTCCCGCTGTCTTCCAGTCTCCAGGAACCTGTCATTGACGGAGTAAAAGAAACGTTTTCATATAACGTACCCAATATAACAGGAATTGAAAAAACAAGTTTAACTTCCGTTCTTGGATCGTTTATTTCACTGTACATTTCAGGATAACAGGAAAGCAGTACAGGGCGGCTGTTATCAGGTCTTGTGGTAAAATCGCATGTAAAAGTTTCATCCATTGAAAGTCCTTTTATATCATGCGCATCAGCTGCAACGTTAATGACGTAATCGGTATTTATTTCAAGCAGTGTAACGGGCACAAAAGTCATTTTTCTTCCGTCCCAAAGAAAAGTTCCTTTTACAGGATTTCCGTTTCCTGTTAATGAAAAATTTCTTTCTACGCTTGCCATGTCAGGAACGCGGGAAAAGTTCAGCGTTATTACTAAATTTTCAATGTTTGAATGATACCCATTGCCCGGAGTCCACGATATTATTTCAAACTGCGATATTCTTAAGATATCACATGAATTAAAAAGAATTATTATTAATAATATGTATAATTTATTTTTCATTAACAGCCTCCATAAATAAAACCATATCTTCTTTCATATACATCCCCATTCCATTGCTGATACCGCCCTTGCCGCCGGGAATTGTCAGTTTGTAATAATGAGGCGTTTCCGTATCACCCGGCGTTAATCCTTCCCAGCGCATGGCCAGGCGATCATCGCCGATCCAACTGACGTACTGAAGAGCAACAGGTAAAAGCGTTCTCGGAAAAAACGAAGTAAGCATAATTTTTTGCGCGGTATTTTGTTTTTCTTCCATACTGAAGGGAAGGGAAAAACGGATAAAAAAGAATAGTTCTCCCGTTGCGGGAGTTATACTGACCGGGAGTCTTGCATTTTGCGTAACTTTCTCAATAACAGAATCGCTATCCGTTGAAATGGAAAGAATACTTAAAAAAGGTATATCGGGTATAAAATTAATCCTGTAATCGGAGCCTATTTTTAAACCTTCACTGTCCTTTGTATCTGCGGAGACAATCAAGGTATACGCTGTTTCAGGTTCCGGGTCTTTTGTAAAAATAAAAACTATGCTTTTTTCAGAGAGATATTCCGTCCTGCCTGAAAGAGAAGGATCAAAACGTATTGAACGCAGAACATTTTCTCCCATTGGTTTATTAAACTCAACTGCAACTCCTTCCTTCGAAGATAACCCTGTTTCTATATTTGTACCTGTAGGAAACCAGCTTCCGCCTGAATTTAGAACCGGAAATACTCTTACAACACACGGTAATGTTTGATCCAGATTTGTAGTGAAATAACCGGAATAGGTTTTGGGCAACGGTACTCCGTCAGTACTTTTGGCGGAATCTCTTATGTTCCATCTGTAGGAAATCCACGGAGAAAGAGTCTTGTCAACTATAACTTTTATTTTTCTGTCTTCATTCGACCATTCAAAAGTCTTGTTTCCGGTTCCTTCAATTGTTAAAGCAGATTCTACCGAAAGCCTGTCCATTGAACGGGAAAACCCAAATTCAAAAACAGTATTGCCTGTGCTAATGGACGCTCCGTCAGCGGGATAATGCCATTCGAGTAACGGAGGGCTGTTTTTATTAACTGCATAAAATGAAATATAACGTTCTACCCTTAAATCTCTTCCGTCAATTGATTCTATAGTACCCAAAAAGCTGAGTGTGTACCTAATTCCCGCTGTCCATCTGGGAACAGGTACATAGTAAAGAGTGTTGCCTTCCCAAACATAGTCTCCTTTCATTATTCCGATATCAGAGCTAACCTGTAATATTTTTTTCCGTATTTTTTTTATTCATTTCCGTATTAAATTTAAGTATCACGGGGCTGCCGGAATTATTTAGAACGGAATCCGGTTGATCAGGTTCTATATTGAAAACTATCTGACGCAAATCCATAAAACCGCAGGAAATGAAAATCTGACCGCAGAATAAAATGAAAAATGTTTTATTCAACCAGCGTAACATTGCTTCCCTCCCTTAAATCCAAATCAGGACGCAGTACGATTAACTCTCCGGTATTCAAGCCTGAAATAATCTCGCGATCCTCCCCGTTTACGGAACCAAGAAAAACTTTTCTCTCTGTTATTTTGCTTCCGTTAATTACAAAAACGCTTCCTTCACCGTTATTTTGACTGCCGGTTGAATGTTCAGAATTCGAACGATTGGAATTTGTCCTGTTAAATATAGAAGACTCGGGGATAAAAATTACTTTTCTTGAAGGCCCCATATTTACCGTAACACGTACAAACATTCCCGGTTTTAATTTGTTAATATTTTTCGAAAGAGTCATATCCTGCAGAAGAACCCGTACAAGAAAACTTAAACTTTGGCTGTCCGCCTGCGGATAAATCAGGTCAACAATACCGTTCAATCTTTCTCCTGTTCCGTCTACCAATACGGAAGCCTGCATTCCTCTTTCAATCCGCAGAGCGTCTTTTTCGCGTACCGGAAAAATTGCATATAACGAAGATGTATCAATAAGGCTGAGAATTTTATCCTGCGGACGCACCCGCTCTCCTTCTTCCAGATATCGCGCTCCGATTATGTCTGAAGCAGGACTTAATATTTTCAATTCCGCAAGAGCAATTCTAGCTGAAGATAGTTCCTTTTTCGCAGCCTCAAGCCGCGCGCCGGCTGCTTCCACTTCCGCCTTAAGACTTGATGTCATAAGTGAAACAAGCGCGTTTTTACGCTCGGCTTCGTTTACCGGGACAGGAATTCCGGCTTTAACAAGATCCTGATCGCGGCAGCCAATCCTTCTAATCTCAAGTTCTCTTTCAAGCAACTCAATTTGTTCTCGTTCGGAATCAAGACTGAAACGGCTTACAAGAATCGCTTCTGTGTGAATCCCGCCGGCTTCAAAAAGTTTTTCCTGGTTTTGATGCTTGCGGTTATTTTCATCCCACTTGCGTTTTGTCAGGACAAGTTCAGCTTCAGCTTTTTCAAGAGAGAGAAGCTGAGCCTCGGATTGAAATATCCCTTCAAGCAGCCTTGATTTTGCCAAATTACAGGCGGCAAGCGTCTGAGTATAATTATTTTCAGTTCTTTCAACTGCCAGATTAATCTGCGGATTTTCAAGCTGAACAATCAACTCCCCCTGCCCTACAAAATCACCTTCGCGGAAAAATATTTTTTTTATTATAGCTTCCTGCGGAGAGGTAATATCCACCTTGCTCAAAAATGATAGGCTTCCAAAACCTGAAACTTCGTCCGGTATTTCACGGGTAGTTACAGATACTCCCTTAACTTTTCTTTCTTCATTGCCGTCATTCAAGGAATTCTTTGTACAGGCAAAAAACAACAGCACCGTTAACTGAATAATTATGATATTCTTCACCGGTTTCTCCTTTGTTGCGATGTTTCATTTAACATTTGCTGTGTCAGCAGAGCTAATCCTCCAGGTTTTAAATCAAGGAATCTTTCCAGTTCGCGTTCAGCTTCCAGAAGCGCGGTTGCGGCTTCAATAACCGCAATCTCTCATTGCGTTTGTTCATTTAAGGCTTCCATCAGGTTTATTCTTGTAATCTGACCGAGATTAAGCCTCAATTCTTCAATACGGCAGCGCTTTGTTCCAAGTGCGGCGGCTTCGATAGCTAAAACCCTCTTTTTCTCGGCAATAGCGCATTTTTCCACAGCGGTTACCGCCGTTCTGCCAATTTGTTCTATAATGACGCCGTATTTTTCTTTTTCCAGAGCAAGCGCAATTTTCGCCTGATCCTTTCTTAAACTCGAAGCCGGATCAGGCAATGGGCTGAAGTTATTTTGAATCATTGCTGTTTTATCATAAGGCGGTTCTCTGCCTGATTGCGTACCTATACTGCTTTGAAACCAGGGGCTTGAAAAGTCGATGTTCATTCCGATAGACCAGTTAAAGTGTGTCAGCGGATAATGCTGTCCGCTCAATCCGAAATTTCCGGAAAGCCGTAGATTTGGCACCCATGATCTTGAAATTATTTTTAATTCTGCCTGTTTTTTTGTTATCGAATGGCGGATTTCTTCAAGCTCGGGATTCCGCTCCTTTGCAATATTTTCAGCTAACATGGCGGCGGGAAGTATAACAGATCTGTTTATATCAACTTTTTCGGTTAATTCAGGCATAATTTCCAGTCCGATAAGTTCTGCAAACTGTCTTTCCATTTCAGATAACTCAAGCTGAAGAGAAAAAATATCCAGTTTTGCGCCGGCAAGATTAATGTCCGCATTTTCAAGATCTACCGCTAACGCAAGACCAAGTTGAACTTCTTCGTTTAAGATTCTTCTCTGTTCATCAAGTACAACCAATGCCGCCTGCCTTATTTCAAGTATTGCTCTGGATGAAAGTATGTTTCTGTAAGCGGTTATGGCTGACTCGGCTATTTCAGATGCCATTCTTTCCAGCTTTGACGAAGAAAGATTTAACTCAAGTTTTTCAAGTTTACGCGACATATATATTCTTCCGCCGTCAAAGACAAGCTGATCCACGCTTATTCCGTAATTTTTCACAAAAGAGTCTGTCCCTATTTGCTGAAGGCGGTCATTTTCCGAAACGTTAAAGGAAAATTTGGGAAAATACACACGCATTCCCCATTTCCACGCTCCTTCTGTGAGAGCCTGTGAAGCGTAAGAGTATTTTAAATCGGCGGAAGATGATACAGCCAATTCCGCAGCTTCACAAAATGTCAGATTACGCTGCTCATTTTCATTGCCATACATAACGGAGACTGCCGGAAACAACAAAAAGAAAAGCTTGACTATTTTATACATGGGAATTTTCATTGCATTACCTCCGAAATAATTTTTTCCAGATTGACAATTGTGCGTAACAGAGGTGTGTCCCACGGGAGCATTGATCTTGCGCGCTCCAAATCTTCAAGCGCTTCCTTCCCCTTGCCCGCTGTCCAACGCAGCCTTGCCCTGTCAAGTAAAACCAGCGCGCTTTCTGCGGAAAATTCGGCGGCTCTGTCAAGAAAAGCGGCTGCTTCATCATTTTTTCCGTTTTTGCCTGCAAGTTCCGCGGCTAGCCGCAATGTTCTTATATCCTGAGGATTATCAGCTAAAAGAGATTCTGTTAATTGTACGGCGCTCTTAATATCGTCCTTTTCACGAAGTATTCTTGCAAGAAACAATTTTGCTTCAAATGATGAAGGACGCCGCCTTATTGCCGTACGGCAGGTTTTTTCCGCATTGTCAAAATCACCTGAAAAATACTCCGCTTTTGCGCGTAATACCAAAGCCGGCGCAAACTTTTTTTCTTTGTCAAGAATTCCTCTCGTTTCCGGGAATTTCCCCGAAGCATACGCTTCCGTTGCGCGGATATAAAGGCGAATTGTTTCTGTATCCGGCGTTTTAGCGCAAGAAACTAAAATCAAAATTACAATACAAGCAAAGAACATAAATCGAAGTTTCATGTCAACCTCGGCAAATATAGGATAACCTTTCCGCCAAACGCCCTGATGAAGCGGAAACCTGTGTGTTGAAATAATCACGGAAAACAGGAACTTGCGTTAACACTCTGAGCGCTCCTGTTGCGTAAACCGTATATGGGTTATCGGGAAGACTGATTAACGGAAAAAGCGAGTCAAGGAGCGCCGGATTGGCCGTATTTACGGACTGGGAAATAATTAATTCAATTTCACGCTTTGTTTTTAAAAACAATCCGTCTTCGGTTTTTAAGCCTGTATGGACAGCAAGAATTTCCCGGCACTCGTCCGCAAAAGGTCCCTGTGTAGATGAGTTTATGCAATTTTCTGCATATTCGGCGGCGATAGAGCCGGAAAAAGCCTTTGCTCCCCTGTACCAGTACTCCGGGAATTGCGTATAGCGTGCACGGATTGCTTTATAAGCAGCGCCGGATCGTCTGTCTTCTCTGTTTTTCTCCAGCGCACAGACAAGAAGCATCCAGTTTACGAAACTGTCAGGTTCTTCATATTCGTCAAAGAGCAGCGCAAGATCGGCGGATGCTTCTGTCCAATTTTCACGAAAAAAAGCAAGAACAGCATTTGCAGACGTAATTACATCTTTTCCGCTGTCAATCTTAAGCAGATTTATCAACCCCTGCTCAATGTCTTTTTTCTCTACAATGCCCCGGCCATACGCCAAAGCCATTTCTTTGTATGCTGCGGCAACTGCGCCTGCATAATCTCCTGCATTTTCACGTATACCTGACTCTGTTACTGCCATACCCTGAAGCCATGTACCGGCTCTTTCAAGCTCAGCAAATTCATCAAGCGATTTTAAATAAAGGGAAATGTCTATTTCTCCTTCATTTTGCTTAAGCGTTATTGCAGTTTTAAGTTCTGCAGATTCCGCTTTTTCTTGAGAATTTCTCCCTCCGCAAGCCGTGAAAATCAACATAAATGACAAAAATGTTAAAACCAAGAAATGAATTTTCATAAGCAACCCCACAAAAAAGTTTTATAACCCTATATGGGCGCGGACATGCAGAATTGCTTTACCGGAAATGAAAAAAATTGAATTTGAGGCAATATGTAGTGGTAATTTTAGAGAAAATTTAAGTTAAAATAATTTCCAGTTCTTAATCCGGCCAAAGGCTACCGGCGGTTGCAGCATCAGTTTTTCTCCAGTACTGACTGCGGCCTATACCGAGACCGATTTCGCCGCGCATTTCAAGAGTATCGGATAGAAACTTTATACCGTCAGCCTGGCGGAAGATAATTTTGCAGTTGTACATTTTACCGTCTTCGGGATTTATAATGTTACCGCCGCTCCACTCTCCGGTCTTCCCCTTTGTAAGCCCGAAAATCCATGGGGTTCCCGCTACAGGCATTGTATTCACCTTTCCTGAAACAGGGAAGCCCCGGTAACTTTCCTTGCATTTGTCTGCAACAACGCCTCTTGGTTCTGACGCCAAGGAGAGAATCTTACCGTAAAGTTTTCCGCCATCCTGATAAACTTGCCAGCCTGCGGTTACTTTACCTGTATTATCATCAACACTCAGCCAGAAACCTTCAACGGGATCATCGGCAAAACAGTAAACCGCAGCTGTAAATATAAAAAAAAGAACTATTATTTTTTTCATTAATTTTCTCCATGATATTTTGAAAAAGAAAATCAACCCGGTTTCGGGATATCCAATACAATTTTTTTTATTTTACACTGTACGTAATGTGTTTGCAAGAGATATAATAAAAGCATGGAAATAAAAAAGAAGATATTCGGGATACTTTCCAACGGGAAAAAAGTGAAACTGTATACGCTCAAAGCAGGCGATATAAAATTTTCCCTGACAAATTACGGCGCCGCATGGACGAGCTTAATTCTTCCTTCACGCAACGGATTTTATGACGATGTATTGCTTGGTTATTCGGGATTTGAGGGCTTTATCAACAATGCGCAATTTTACGGCGTAACAGTAGGGCGTTTTGCCAACCGGATAAAGGGCGCTTCTTTTTCCCTGAACGGAAAAACTTACCGTCTTGCAGCCAATGACGGCGAAAATAACCTGCACTCCGGCCCGTATGGTTTTGATAAAATACTCTGGAAATCGGAAGCTTATGAAGAAAACGAAGGCGTATATGTGCGTTTTGAAACAGAAAGCCCGGACGGCGACTGCGGTTTTCCCGGGAAATTAACAGCCGTTGTCTGTTACGGGCTTACAAAATCCAATGAAATAATCGCCGATTATCAGGTAAAAGCCGAAATGCCGTGCCCCGTAAACCTTACCAATCATGCCTACTTTAATCTGGCAGGGGAAAGAAACGGCAGTATTCTTTCGCACGAGGTAATTCTTCATTCATCTTCTTACGTTGAAGTTGATGATAAATGTATTCCCACGGGAAAAATTCTTCCCGTAAAAAACAGCCCTTTTGATTTTTTAAACCGCAGGCGTATTGACGCAAATATTGGCTCTTTGAACGGTTATGATCATTGTTTTGTAGTTGACGGAGAACCGGGTAAACTGCGCCCTTGCGCAGATGTTTTTGAGCCGGGTTCGGGAAGGACGATGAAGGTATTTACAACACAGCCCGGCGTTCAGTTTTACACGGGGAACCATATTAACGCAATAGGGAAGCAGAGTATTCATTATGTGAAACATTCGGGCTTTTGCCTTGAGACCCAGCACTTTCCCGATACGCCGAATCAAAGCAGTTTTCCTTCATGTATTGCGGGTCCGGGTAAGGATTATAACGAAAAAGCAATATTTGCATTTACTTGGTAACAGGATAACCTTGTCAATTTAAATGTGATTTATCAGCCATACTGTCAAGTTTTTCTTTCAGTTTATACAAACTTGCGTCTACAGTTCCTTTTCTTACGCCAATTACTTCAGCTACCTGTTTGTTCGTAGCATCAGTGCGAATTTTGGAAAGACGTTTTCGCATTCTTTCAAGCCGCAGCCTTGCTTTATCCCGTCGAAGTTTCATTTTATCGTAAGCGTCGGTATTTTCCTGAATAAACGAAAGCCTTTTTTCATATACGATACATCTGTAATACTGACCGTAAATTCTTTCTTTCATCAGGTAAATCGCATCGTCTTTTTTCTGCCGTATCTTTCGCATTTTTTCAATCATTTTCCGAAGTTCATCTTTATCAATTTTTGTTATGGAGACAATTTTGTCCAAAAAATCATCGGAAACATAGTAATAGCATTTCAGAACAAGCGCTAAAATCCGTCTTGTGTTTTTTCTTTGGTTTTGAATAACGATTAATTCCGGTAATACATTATCTTTCTTTTCACTAAAATAGCCGGGAGATTCTTCGTGCGCATATAAATCAGGAACACGGGCGCTCCATGCCGAATATTCAATAAAACTTTTTGCTGTTTTACGTACCTTGTATTCCCTTGATGTTACCATAAGGAACTTATTCATATATGCTTCGAATGAAGAACCTATCTCCCTGTAAGTATCAATTGCTTTCTTCATGCGCGGATAAAACCATGATATGTAATCTTCATATTCTTCTTTCTTCCAATAGTTAAGACAGGTTTTTTCTTTATTTAGAAAGAAATACATATAAATTGATCCTTCCAACTCCGCGCGATCGATTATACCTGCGGAAAATTTTAAATACAACTCGTTTAATGAATATTGTTCCATGATTACCTCTGTTTCCTGTTTCGGTATTGATTTGGAACAATATTCACAGTTGTGCGGGAATATTATAATTTATCAGGATTTGTAATATCGAAGTATTTTCAGTTAATCATTAAAAATATTTGAAAATGAATTTAACATAATTTGTTTTACAGATGAAATAGCTCCTTGCAAAGTGAGCCCTGAAGCGTTTTTATGTCCGCCCCCGCCGAAGGATGCGGCAATTTTTGAAACATCAATTTTATCCAGAGACCTTAAACTCACAGTACAATTGTCGGCACACTCCTGGCGGATAATGACAATTGCTTCGACTCCTTTAACCGATTGCAGTATCTGGTTTAAACTGTCGGAATCCCTGCCGTCAAAACCATAAGTTTCAGATTCTTCAAGTGTTTCATAACTCAATAAAAGTCTTCCGTCAAAATGCGCTTCTGTTCTTGAGAGTATGTTACCCATTAATATTCTGGAATTAAGACTTTTACCGCCGGTAATTTCAAGAAAAGTTTTTTTTGGGTTTGCGCCAAGCCGAACCATTTTTGCTGCGGCTTCAAAAACTACGGCGTTTTTTTCCGTCAAATGGCGGAAGAATCCCGTATCTGTGCATAATCCGAAAAGAAGTAACGCCGCTTCTTCGCCGGTCAGATCCAGTCCGAGAGCGGTTATTAATTTTTCTATTAATAGTGTACTGGAAGGCAAATTCGCGTCTATGTATACCGGAGCTTGGGGCGTGGACGGCGGATGAGTTACAGCAGCATGATGATCAATTACCGCACAGGGATAATTTTCAAGGATTTCCTTAAGGCTGCCGGTTCTTTCCATGCTGGAACAATCAACAATTATAACTTTTGTGCCGGGCTTGATTTCTTCTTTTGATATTTCAACAAACTGCCCGGCATAATTTCTTAATTCTGTACGTTTAAAAGGTCCTGCGGAACAAACAACCGCTTCCTTGCCTAAACGCAAAAGAGCGCTGCGAAGAACAAGCTGACTCCCTACGCAGTCTCCGTCAGGTTCTTTATGCCCGGCAATTATAAATTTCGCGCCTGTTTTTATAAATTGAACAAGTTCTTCCGGTACTTTTTTGATTTCTGTACCGGAACCATCGCCGTTATTGATCTTAGGCGATGGTTTCTTTTTTTTGATCATTCAAATTCAATGCGGAAAGAATCAGTATCCTTAAAATATCTAGACACGTCAATTCCCTGAGGAATACCGCCCCATGTTCTATGACCCTTCTTATGATGTACATACAGCCTGACATGGCTGAATTTTCCGGCTTTGTAGAAAATGGACATTGTAGGCCAGTTTCTTCCCGGAGGCAGCTTCATCAACTCAGCTTTTCCTCCGGCTTCGGTAAACCATTCGTTGGGAATGCCGATAATTCCAATCTGATTTACACCTTTACGGTATTGAACGACATAACCTTCACCTGACGGATAAATTTTTTCCACAGGTACATTATAATAGTACAAATCAGAAGCAACATTCTCCTGAGCAAAAACCGGAGTAATTAACGCCATAAAAAATAAAACGATAATCAGCTTTTTCATTACTTTCTCCTTACAATATACTAAATATTAATTGATATTTGCCGATAATTCAAGCTCCATTTTCTTGTTTCAAAACCATCTCTGCAAGTACCTGCCTTACCGCTCCCGGGCCTGCAACCATCCGGGTAAAAAGGTCTTCAACCAGTCCGCCAAGACTTCCCCGAGCAGCTGATTCCGCTTCATACAAATTTATGCCGAAAAATGCCGGATTGGATAAAATTGGCTTTAATTTATCATGGAACGCGCCTGCCTGTCCAAGTGTTATTCCGTAAAGACCGGCAGAAAGGCCTTTATAGTTGGGATCGGGACTTACCTCGAATGGCTTGCCTTCATCATCAATACCGAGCAAGTACCGCAGCCAGCCCGCAAAAACGAGAGGGATAAGCTTTAATTCTGTTAAATTCCTCCCCGCTCTCTGCCAGGCTTTTAAAGTTTCACCGAAACGGATTGGCAGTTTAAGAGAGGTATCCGCCGCTATACGTTGAGGAGTATCGGGCATGAAAGGATTTGGAAGACGCACTCTTATCACCTGATCGATAAATTCTTCCGGGTTAATAATGCCGGGGTCTGTTACCACAGGCAAGCCTTCGCGGTATCCAATACCTTTTATAAGATTCACAAGATCGGTGTCTTTCATTTCTTCACTGATGCGGGTATACCCAAGCAAGCAGCCGAAAACAGCAAGGCTCGTATGTAAGGGGTTTAAGCATGTGCAAACCTTCATTTTTTCCACCCTGTCAACGGTTTCCCTGTCCGTAAAAAACACTCCGGCTTTTTCAAGAGCCGGCCTGCCGTTGGGAAAGACATCTTCGATTATAAGATACTGGGTTTCTTCCGCATTCACAAAAGGAGCAATGTAGGTATTCTTTTCTGTTACAGATCCCCGCATATCTCCAAGGCCGCATGAGACAAGCATATCGCGGATACTGTCATCGGGACGGGGAGTGATTTTGTCGATCATTGTCCACGGAAAGGAAAGCTTGTTTTTATTTCTGACATAATCAAGAAAACCCGCCGAAGCAGCGCCGTTCTCTATCCAGCCTTTTGCAATAGTTTCAACTGCGGCAAAAAGAATGTCTCCGTTATGTGAACAGTTGTCCATGCTTACCATGGCAAGCGGCAGAGCGCCGTTTTTATAACGTTCATGACACAGGGCTGTAATACGCCCCAGGTAACTTTTTGCATTTGCAGGACTTGTTTTAATATCTTCCGCTATGTCAGGGAAAAATGCGCCTTCCCGGTTTTTAAGGCTGTATCCTTTTTCCGTAATTGTAAAACTTGCCATTTGCAATGAAGGATTTACAAAAATTTCTTTTAAAACGGAGAATTCCCTGTCCATTCTGACAGCGCCGGCGACAGAGCCTATTATCTTTTTTTCAACAGAGCCGTCTGATTTTAACGTAACAAGAAGTGTTAAATTGTCGAAGACGGTAAAACATTTATCAATTATTTCACCGTCGTAACCTTCCGCGACAAAAATGCCGGTTTTTTCAATTTCTTGTTCAAGCAGAGATTGCGCAAGCGCTGCGGGAAAGGCTCTGAAAATATTACCCGCTCCGAAATGAACCCACTTCGGCGTTTTTAACGTTGACGCAATCATGGCGTTACGATCAAAACCCGGCAGTACAATTCCCGCTTTTTCCCAAAAAGCGCAGTCTTTAAGCGATTCGCTGTTATTGCAAAACGGAATCTGAGAGAATTATATATTTTCATACATTTGTCAGGGTCGTAACGCCGTTATTCGTTACTCAATTTTAAACCGCGAAACCTCCTTCAATAAACTGTCAATTGATTCACGGTTCTTTTGTGTCATCTCATTTACATTGTGTACCGCCACGTTCACCTGTTCCGCTCCGGTTGCCATCTCGTTCATGCCGCCAGTGATCTCCTGTGTTACTTTCTCAAGATTCTGGCTTTCATGCATTACTTCCTGGCTTCCGCTTAGCATTTCCTCGCTGCCGCCCTTTACCTGCTGGGTTAGCTCGTTCATTGTGCCGAC
>Ga0268262_10001389_pt1 | contig 30018 bp, 24 predicted proteins | sample TergutNc150P3_FD_190354 | JGI IMG/M metagenome (GOLD analysis project Ga0268262, IMG submission 190354) | Nasutitermes corniger P3 segment gut microbial community from laboratory colony in Florida, USA - Nc150 P3 (SPAdes) (version 2) | ecosystem: Host-associated > Arthropoda: Insects >... | reverse complement strand
CGTATCTTGAAATTACAAGATATGACAGATACCTCAACAATAAAACAGTTCAGCGTATACATCAGGAAGATTTTTGTCAGGCGCTTGGTATTGTTTCCAATAAAAAATATCAGACAGGCGGCGGCGCAAAATTAAAAGACTGTTACAGGATTATCAATGAATTTTCTGAAAACCGCCTTTCGGATATTATCCGGTTTACGGAATGGATTATTTTTAATTATTTAATCGGCAATACGGACGCCCACGCAAAAAATTTATCTTTGCTTCACAGCGATACAGGAATTAAACTTGCCCCATTTTATGATTTATTGTCAACAGAGATTTATCCTGAAAAGCTCATCGACCATGAAATGGCTATGCTTATAAACGGAAAAGGAAAATATAGTTCCCTAACTCCTAAAGATTTTATAGCGTTGTTTGAGAATTTGGAACAGAACGCTACTAATATGATGAAGATCATAAAAGATAAATTCGCGGGTATTGTTCCTGCCGCTGAAAAACTTCGCAAGAATATGCCGAATTCTGATATGCCGGTTTATAAGAAAATTATTGGTGTTATTAAGGGGCGGAGTACGGGGTTGTTTGGGTAGGGTTTTATTTACCCTTTTTGAAACGGGTTCAAGCCAGAACCGGGAATCGCCCTACAGCATTCGATCTTTACAGCCAGAACCGGGAATCGAACCCGGGACCTGCGCATTACGAGTGCGCCGCTCTGCCAACTGAGCCATCCTGGCGTGTTACAACAACTATTCTCGTACTACCGCGCACTCGTAATGCTTCGTAGGTTATTACCTGATAACACACATTACGAGTGAAGAGGTAGCCGCTTGCGCGGCATCTGGAGGCTCTGCCAACTGAGCCATCCTGGCGTGTTACAACGCTAATCTTCGACATCAATTATATCAATTTATTCCCTACATATTCAACAATGCAGATTGTCCGCTCTTTAAAACTCTAATTCCACCGCTCCCCTAGACCTTATCCGCAGTACTGTCAGCGAGTTTGCGCCGAAGACGGGTTCTATGCGGGCGCGGTAGGCGGTTATTGCGTCTATTGGGATGTAGGCTTGAATGGTGCCGGCGAAGCCGCCGCCGTGGACTCTGCATGCGCCTTGCAGTTTTTGTTTGCGGAAAAAATCTTTTGTCAGAGCGAGAGCGGCGGCGATGCCTTGATCTTTCGGGCGGGTGGGGGAAAATACGTTTTGTAAAAACTCCCATGATGAGTCGCCCGATTCGTTGACCAGTTCCAAATAGCGGCTTAATGCCCGTTTTTTGTCGGCGGCTGTTGCGGACCTTTCCATTTCCAATAAAATCGCGGTCATTGCGTCTACTCTTTCGTTTTCATTAAAAAAGTGAATGGCGCGCAGGAACGCCCTGTCTCCCAATGAGCTTCGTACTTCGGCGGCGCGGGAAAGGACGGTTTCTTTTTGCAACTCGCCGAGTACGGACTTGCCGAAAAACGCGGCGACGGATTTCATTTCCGCCGGAATGGAAGCGTAATCGGCGGTAAGGTCGGCGTGACTGCCGCCTGTGTTCACTACGCAAAGAGCGTAGTCGGCGGCGGCAAGATTAAAATTAATCTGCTTTACCGCAGGGTGTGAAAGATCAGCGAAATCAATCGCTACTGCGCCGCCGGATGCGCATGCCGCCTGATCCATTAATCCGCAGGGTTTTCCAAAGTGGACGTTTTCCGCTATTTGACCAATCTGCGCTATTTCCAACGCGCCGCGTTTTCCCTCGCCGTAAAGTGTGTCGAAGATGCGGCATATAAGAGTTTCAAGCGCCGCAGATGATGACAAGCCGGAGCCCGCAAACACGCCTGAATTAGCGTTAGCTGAAAATCCGCCTGCTTTACAGCCTCGCTTTGATAATTCGGCGGCTATTCCTCTTACGAGAGCTTCCGTTGTTCCTTTTTCTTCGGGCTTTGGCTGTAAATCGGGTTCTCCGTTTTTATCTGTCAATTTTACTTTTACATCTGGGAAACCTGTCGAGCGGTAAAATACGGTATTGTCGCCTCGCTTTTGCACAACGGCGGTATTGTCAAGTTGAATGGACGCCGCAAGCACTTTGCCTCGGTTGTGGTCTGTGTGGTTGCCCGCTAATTCCGTTCTTCCGGGCGCGCTGAAAATCCGCAGGTTTTCAGAGCCGCCGAATTCTTCCGTGTTTTTTTGCGCTTCTGTAATAAGCGATGTATACCGCTTTTTTGCGGAGTCAATTTCACGCTCTCCGTAAAGGTCTGTGAAAATTTCCTCGGCGCGTTTTGAATTGATTTTTTCTAAAAGACCGTTATCAGCCATTACGCTTTTATGTCCGCCGTTTGTTTGTAGATTGTCAGATAATCAAAAAACGAAATTATCGAGATAATTACGGAAATAGTAAAGGCGGCAAGCGCGCCGATTTTTATATACGGCAGGATAGAACTTAACAATCCCAATCGTTCAAAACTTACGGTTAGGAACGTGATGGCAGCCACTGAGATATATGCGACGGTTTTTACTTTTCCGCCCATTCGCGCGCCCAAAGTTACGCCTTTTTTCAGCATTAGGTTGCGAAGGAACATAATCGCGAACTCGCGGTAAACAACAATTAAAAATAAAATTACGGGGAAAATACCGCCGGGGAAAGTACCGTCAATTATAAAGCAAAGGAAAAAAGTTATCTGCGTAAGCGTGTCGGCGAACGGGTCTAAAAATTTTCCGAAGTCGCTTGTCAGGTTGAGTTTGCGGGCTACAAACCCGTCGAAATAATCGGTTATTTCAGAGATGATTGCAATACCCCAAAGTACCGGCACTGTCCATGCCGATCCGTTTAGGAACAGCGAAGGAATAAAGTGAGGCAGAAGATAAATGATGAAAAACACAGGGGCGAGGATAATACGGAAAAACGATAATTTATTTGCAAGGTTCATAATTAATATTGACCTTTAAAAGCAAAAGTGTCAATTACCGAAAATGGGCAGGAGTTTCCTTTGAAGAGCTTTTTACGTCGATTAAAACGGGAATAAGGGAAAATCCCAAATCTTTGCGTATTTTGTTCCTTAAATACGCAATATATGAGTCGCTTACAACATGAAGGCGGGAAGCGAAAAAAATGAAATGTACGGGGTTTACCGATTTTTGCACGGCGTACTTTATCTTAAAATACGTTCTCGGTCCCGTAGGCGGCGGATATTCTTGCAGCCACTTTTCCAAAGCCTGATTAATCTGAGATGTCCCGATTTGCAGATTAAGCTGACCGTACATTTTTATAGCTGTATTCAGCAGTTTATCGACGCCCAAACCGTCCTTTGCGCTGACGGGAATAATCGGGGCGTATTCCATTTGACCGAACTGAAAGTGAATTTTCCCTTCGGTGTCCTTAAACGTGTTTTTCTGCTGCGGCATTACATCCCATTTGTTAAGCGCCATGATTATACCCCTGCCTTTGTCATGGGCGAGAGCCGCTATTTTCTTGTCTTGATCGGAAAGCCCCTCAGATGCGTCAATCATCAGTATAACAATATCGGCGTCGCTTATTGTTTTAATGGCTCTGTTTACGGAATAGTATTCGATGTTTTCGTTTACCTTTGCCTTGCGTCTGATGCCTGCGGTATCCATGATTATAAAATTGCGTGATTTCCAACTGAAACGCCCCTCAACAGTGTCCCTTGTAGTGCCGGGAATTTCGCTTACGATAGAAGCGTTGGCTCCTGTCAGTCTGTTTGACAGCGTGGACTTTCCTGTGTTGGGCTTGCCTAGGAGCGCAATCCTGATAACTTTTTCTTCCTGTACTTCTTCCACTTTGGAAAAATCCAAACGCTTTATAATTTCCTGTTGAAGCTCGCCGATATTGTCGCCGTGTTCCGCGGAGATCATTAAAACTTTTTCAAAACCGAATTTGAGAACATTCCATGCGTCGGCTTCATGTCTGCCGCCTTCCGTCTTGTTTACCGTAACAATTAATTTTTCCCGATACGGACGCATAGTGTTTATAAGCTCCTCGTCCTCGCTTGTTATCTCTCCGGCTTCCAGCAGTAAAACAACAAGGTCTGCTTTTTTAATTGTTTCAAGAGTTCTTTCAACAACCAGTTTGTCAAGTTCATCGCAATCCGTAAGTTTAAAGCCGCCTGTGTCGATAAGGCGAAGCGGTTTTTCATTGATAAGGCAATCCGCTTCTACAGGGTCTCGCGTAACGCCGGGCGTCGGGTCGGTAATCGCCCTGCGTTTGTGAAGCAGGCGGTTAAAGAGCGTTGACTTTCCCACATTGGGGCGTCCTGCGAGAACTACGGTTGGAAGGTTGCGGTATTTGATATTTGTAAGCATTTTATTTCTTCCTAATCATTTTAATTAAGCCCGACAAGTTTTCGTCCTTCACAAGAGCGAGCAACAAAACGCCCAAACCCATATAAATCAATGCGTTTAATATGAGGGGTATGCCGTAACTGATAAAACGTCCATGTCCGACAAAAATATCACGTAATATTGGGGAGAGGAAATAAATCGGAACGGCGGCAACAGCGGAAAGAATTATCATTTTTAAAATGTAGAGCAAAGCGGAGCCGATAACAGCGCCCAATTTGATGTTGGGATTTTTTCCAAGGAAAATCACGAGTAAAATTGTGTTGACAGCGCTTGCGAAAGACAGGGCGAACGCAATGCCCGCCCCCTTGAATTGCATTGCCAAAAAAGCGGCGAGGATAATATTTACAACCATCGATATAATTCCGGCGATGGTAGGCGACACGGTATTGCTCTGTGCGTAAAATGCCGGAGCGATAATTCGGTTAAGGGCGATGAATAAAAGTCCGGGCATGTGGAAAGTGAATGCGGAAAGAGTAAGAACGACGGATGTTTCATCGAAACTGTGGCTTTGGAAAAGAAGACGGATTAAACTCTGTCCTTCCGCAAGCGAAAAAAGAGTTACAGGTATCGCTATTAAAGCGACTATGTTAATAGAAGAAATCAATCGTTTATTAAAAACATCCCATTGAGAAGTTTTCGCGTATTCTGTAAGGTTCGGAAGAAGGACCGTCCCAATCGACACGGCGAACACTCCCAAAAACAATTCCTGCAGACGCAAAGAATATTGCAGGCTCGATACAACTCCTTCTCCCGCTCGCCCTCCCAACGCAGTGGAAACCAAATCGTTAATTTGATACGCCGCCATTCCGATAACTGTGGGGCTGATCAACTTCAGCACTTTTCTAGTCCCCGGGTTATCAATTGCTTTTTTAATTCCCGTAATAAAAAATTTATACCCTTTTTTTACAACAAACGGAAACTGAATTGCCGCTTCAAGAAATCCGCCGATGAGAATGCCAACTGCCATCGCGCGGGCGGGATTTTTTGTAAAAGGACTCAATGCGTAAGTGCAAAGAATTGTAACAATGTTTAATAAAATCGGCGCAAGCCCGGACGGCGTAAAAATGTGAAGGCTGTTCAGCACTCCCTGAAACAAGGCGGCAAGCGAAATAAAGCCGAGAAACGGAAACATCACCCTTGTAAGCAAAACAGTCTCGTCAAATTCTTCTATTCCGAAAATACGGACAAGCAGAGGGGCGGCAAGTATTCCCGCCATTACCATCAGCGTTACGATAAATGTAAGAAACGTAAACACGCACGAAAAAAACTCCCGTGTTTTTTCCTTGTCGCCCTCAAGCATATACTCCTTAAACGTGGGAATAAAAGCGACGGAGATTGACCCCTCGGCGAAAAGACGGCGGAAAAGGTTAGGCAGTAAAAACGCCACAGAAAAAGCGTCGGAAAGAGCGGTAGTGCCGAGGAAGCGTGCCTTTGTCATTTCCCGAAGAAGTCCGAGGATACGGGAAATCAGCGTAAGCAAAGAAAGCGCCGACCCATGACGCACAAGCGAAGCCGCAGTTTGAGGGGAATTATCTGATTGATTTTTTTCCATATTTTCCCCAAAGACCTCACACAAAGATCACTAAGAAAACAAAGGACACAAAGAAGAGAAGAAGGAATTTTTGTTCAATATCTATGCGTGAGTTTCACGAAAAGATTACGGACAAAAACCCCTGATACCTCTTCGTGATCTTCTCTTCCTTTGTGTCCTTTGTGTGAACCTCTTCAGGTATAACCCTAGTAATCCATGCCACCCATGCCGCCCATTCCTCCGCCGGGCATTGCGGGGGCTTCCTTCTTCTCGGGAATATCCGTAATGGCGCATTCGGTGGTGAGGAGCAAGCTCGCAATCGACGCCGCATTCTGCAACGCCGAGCGTGTTACTTTGGCAGGGTCTATGATACCGGCTTTCACCATATCAACCCATTCCATTTTGGCGGCGTCAAAACCTACGCCCTTCTTTTCGTTTTTCGCTTTCTCGGAAATGACCGCGCCGTCAAGCCCTGCGTTTTCGGCAATCTGGCGAAGCGGCTCTTCAAGAGCGCGTTTTACAATTTTAAAGCCGACTTTTTCATCATCGGTGAGAGCGGCAGTGTCCGCCTTGTCTAATGCGAGAGCCGCTTGAATGAGCGCAATCTCGCCGCCGGGGACAATGCCTTCTTCGATAGCGGCGCGCGTCGCCGAAAGAGCGTCTTCAACGCGGTGTTTCTTTTCTTTCAACTCAACTTCGGTAGCCGCGCCGACATTGATTACCGCAACGCCGCCTGCGAGTTTCGCAAGTCTTTCCTGCAATTTTTCGCGGTCGTAATCGCTCGACGTATCTTCAATCTGCGCCTTGATCTGCGCGATTCTGTCCTGAATGTCTTTCTGTTTGCCTGAACCGTTAATAATCGTGGTGTTGTCCTTATCGACTTTTACGGTCTTCGCCTTACCGAGTTGTGAAATATCGGTGTTCTCAAGTTTAAGTCCGATTTCTTCGGAGATAACTTCGCCGCCTGTAAGAATGGCGATGTCTTCCAGCATGGCTTTTCTTCGGTCGCCGAAACCGGGCGCTTTTACGGCACAGGTGCGCAGAGTTCCGCGCAGGCTATTTACGACCAAGGTTGAAAGGGCTTCGCCGTCGCAGTCTTCGGCGATGATGAGTAAGGGCTTGCCGCTCTGGGCGACTTTTTCAAGCAGGGGAAGCATGTCTTTCATGCTGGAAATTTTCTTGTCATGGATAAGAATGAATACGTCTTCATAAACGCTTGTCATGGTATCGCGGTCGGTAACAAAGTAAGCGGAAATGTAACCGCGATCAAACTGCATACCTTCGACAAATTCTATAGAAGTATCCATAGTTTTGGATTCTTCAACTGTGATAACTCCGTCTTTACCTACTTTTTCCATCGCGTCGGCGATTGTGTTTCCGATCTCGCTGTCATTGTTAGCGGAGACAGAGGCAACGTGAGAAATTTCTTCCTTATCCTTAATATCTTTTGAGTTTTTCTTAATTTCTTCGACGGCGATTTCCACCGCTTTGTCGATACCGCGTTTAAGCTCAATGGGAGTCATCCCGGCGGCGACGGATTTAAGCCCCTCTTTTACCAATGAATACGCCAGAACTGTCGCTGTTGTTGTTCCGTCTCCGGCGACATCGTTTGTCTTGGTGGCGACTTCCTTCAATAACTGCGCGCCCATGTTTTCATACGGGTCGGCAAGTTCTACCTCTTTCGCTACGGAAACGCCGTCTTTGGTTACCGTGGGCGCGCCGAATTTTTTATCCAGAAGGACATTACGCCCCTTGGGACCGAGTGTTACTTTGACTGCTTTTGAAATCTGCTCTACCCCGGCAAGCAGTTTGCGCCGGGCATCTTCGTTAAACAATAACTGTTTTGCCATATACATCTCCTTAATTACCGAAAAATCGGACTTTGTCCTCTCGGCATAATTAAAATATTTTTACCTGCCGTTACCAGTAACGGTCAACTATAAAGTACCAAATTGACGGAATTTCGGCAATAGCTTTGTTATTGTTTTTATAGGGATGGAATTTCGGCAATAAGGCTCATTCTTGTTTTTCAAGGGCTAAATTCAGCAATTTTGCCAATTCCGCCGCTTCTTCCTGGGTAAGAGTCACGCCTTTTCCCATTTTTTCGTGGTTTGGAGCCCAATCCCTTATATCGAGTTTTGGCGCCCTGCCGCTCCAGGACACCAAATTAAGCTCTTTTTGCCAGCCGCTCTTTTCCTTAGAAATTACCCCAAAATGCTTTACTACTTCAAAACTGAAATTATCCATAAATAATCATCCTTTTTTGTATAGTTATTTATAAGAAAGATTATCATAAATAAACGTTAAATTCAGCTTGAAAAAGATAATAATTCGGGGTATACTATACCGACAAACTTGAATTTCATTTCATAAAGGAGGAACTAATGAAAAGAAAGATAGTTCTTTTATTTATAGCATTGTCAGTAATTACAACAATGTGTATTTCCTGTAAATCGACTCCGAAAGAAGCGCCCAAGGAAGCGCCAAAGACGGATGCGAATGCAGTTGCGGCAAGAAACAAGGCGGATCAGGCAAGGAAACAGGCGTTGGATTTTGATGCTAGTCAATACTTCCCCAGCGAATGGGAAAGCGTTGAATCTCTATATAGAACTACGCCAAATGACGCTGCCCAAATAAACGCCGTAGCGGAAGTTTATAAAGAACTTTTTAATAAAGCCGTTCCGCTTTACGCGCAGGCAAAAGAAGATGAAATAATGGCTATCAGGGAGCAAATAATCGCTTCCGGTCTTACGGACTTGCTTCCGCAGTGCCTTAAATCCCCCGATAATTTTGCCCTTATCGCGAAACAAGAATATGATAATAAAAATTATTACAAGGCAAAAGAATTAGCAGATACCGCGATGTATGAGTATAATACTCTTTTAACCGGAGTCAAGGTATATGTGACAAGACAGGAAATCGTAAACCGCGGTTTTACACAGTATGACTCTGATAATTTTGTAAAAGCCGATGAAATCGCCCAAAAAGCTATTGACGCTTTTAATGCGGGCGATAAAGAGACCGCCACAGCCAGCGCGGAAGAAGCCCTGCTTCGTTACAATCTTGTGCTTTCAAACGGTTGGACAAAATACGCAGCGGAACGTAAGGAAGCCGCTGAAAATGAAAGGCAGTTGGCTGTAGTTGACAGGGCGAATATTGCGTCAAAAGATACATTCCGTAAAGGGGACGCTTCTCTTGAAATAGCGAACGAGTCCTATGCGGCGGAAGTTTATTCTGACGCAGCGATAGCCTTTGTCGAGGCTGAAGCGAATTTTTCCGTGTCCAGAAAAGAAACTGAAGAAAAACGCGTAAGAGCCGAGGAAGCGATAAGGGTAGCGGAAGAAAAAATTGGAGAAAGCAGTGAATCAGCTTTAGAAGCTGAAAAATTAATTGAAGGAGGTTCAAAATGAACCGTAAAGTTTTATTAGGTTTAGTTATTTCTTTGTTATTTACAGCCTCTGTGTTTGCGCAGAACGATTCTCCCGGATTGGATATGAGGTTTCATATTTATAAACCGGTTACATATTACGGTGTAACTGTTCCTGGCGAGGATGAAGAATCGGTAATTCCCAGCAGTATAAGCAATAATGAGTATTATCTCAGAAGCCTTCAGTTAAACAGGCTTGCGCTGGAAACTTTTGAATACGGCGATTATGACGCCTCCGCCGGTTTTGCGCAGGAAGCGATTCGTTATGCCGAGCTTTCCGACGAATATGTTTCTGTTCAACTTATCGCCGAAGCAAAACGCTTACTGGCATGGGCTGACAAAAACAGCATCGCGACAAAGTTCCCGAACAATTACAGCGAAGGAAAAACACAGTATGAAAATGCGGTAGACGCTCATGCTAACGAAAACTGGAACGAAGCAATCGGCGCGGCGATTAAATCGATCGAAATTTTTGCCGCTTTTGAATCAGGCGGAAAACCTGCCGCGACTACTCCTTCAAAACCCGCAGCATCCGGTCCGCTGGCAAAGCAGTACACCGTAAGAACATGGAGAGTAGAGAGAGATTGTTTGTGGACTATCGCGGGTTATCCGTGGGTTTACGGCGATCCCTGGAAATGGAAAGAACTCTACGACGCCAATAAAGATAAAATGCCGGAACCCGCAAACCCCAATTTAATTGAACCCGGCATGGTGTTGGATATTCCCAGCATTCAAGGCGAAACACGTCAGGGAATGTGGACTCCCAGATAGCTGTTAATCAGTTTTTATAAAGAGGTTTGCCTAAGGGTGAACCTCTTTTTTTAACATTTTTTATTTTTATTGTAGAGCGCCAACGCAGAACCCATTAGTGCGTGAACATACGGCTCTTTTCCCATGCCTTGAATTACTTCATCTGTGTTGACTAAAACAACTTCGACATACTCGTCCTCATCAAGAGATTGCTTGCCGCAGTTTGTCAGTTCTTCCGCAAGAAAAAAATGCACCCTGTTGGACATTATCGCGGGGTTGGGACTGAATTCCCCAATCTTTTCAATCTTCTTCGGAATGTATCCCGTCTCCTCGCGCAGTTCCCTCATTGCAGCTTCCTTTGGGTTTTCCCCTTCCTCAAAAACGCCGCCGGGAAATTCAAGGCTTAAACTTTTTGAGCCGTGCCGCCACTGCCGCACCATGACGAATTGTTTTCCCTGTTCGCTTTCGATAACAGGCACTACAATAGCCCAGTCTTTTGTGTCAATTATCGAAAAAATATGAGTTTGATTTTTTTCCTGCACCGGCGCTTTGCAAAGAACTTCCCAAACGGAGAATACATTACAATTTAAAACCTGTTTGCGGTTTTCTTCTTTCCACTCAAGTTGTTTTTTGTCCATAATTACAGAATAGCGTCTTACGGATTTATTGTATAGGGCTCACACAAAGATCACAAAGAGGAATTAAGGATTTTTGTTTGTTATTTTATCGTGAAGCTCACGCATAGCTTTCGGACAGAAACCTCTAATCCTCCCTTTGTGTTCTTTGTTTCTCCGTGATCTTTGTGTGAATTTCTTCGGCGAATCTTCTTTATATACGCTTGCCCGTAACAAATCTTCAATGTACAATAGAAAAAGCGAAAAATGAAAGCATATATTGATATAGTTCAAAAAATACTCAAGCACGGTTTTCGTAAGCCTAACCGAACCGGGGTTGACGCCCTAACCATCGCCGGAGCCATGTTTGAACATGATATGGCTGACGGGTTTCCCTTACTGACGACAAAAAAAGTGCCCTTCCGTCTTGTTGCCTCTGAATTGGAATTTTTTATTCGAGGCATTACCGACAAAGAATGGTTAAAAGAGCAGAACAACCATATCTGGGACGAGTGGTGCAGTTCCGATGCCGTTCCTTACGCAAACGACGAGGAGACAAAGGCGAAGATGATGAACGAGCGCGAGCTTGGTCCCATTTACGGCTGGCAGTGGCGCAATTTCGGCGCGAAGTATACGGCTCACGACGCTCCCGCGCAAGGGCAGGGCGTTGATCAACTGCGCAAGCTGGTACAAACGCTTAAAACCGATGCCGATAACAGGCGAATGATTGTAAGCGCGTGGAACCCGATCGATCTTCCGCGTATGGCGCTTCCTCCGTGCCATTACGCGTTTCAGGTAACGGTAATTGACGGTAAAGTGAATCTTCTCTGGAATCAGCGTTCTGTCGATGTCGCTCTGGGACTGCCGTTTAATATCGCAAGTTACGGTTGTCTTCTTCATTTACTTGCGAAAGAGGCGGGTCTTGGCGAAGGCAAGTTAATCGGCTTTTTGGGGGATACGCATATTTATGTAAACCATGTCGAGGGTATCCGTACGCAGATAGAGCGCGCTCCAAGGGCTTTGCCGAGGATAAAGACGGAAAAGTTTACGTCAATTTTTGAATGGCATTACGGGGATACGGTTATAGAGGGATATGATCCGCATCCGGCGATTAAGTTTGATATAGCGGTGTGATATGGGAAAAAGTTTACCACAAGAAATAATTATTATTGCAGCTATGGCGGAGAATAGGGTTATTGGGAAGGACAATGCTATACCTTGGTCGATTAAGGGGAACCTTGCGCATTTTAAGGAAGTGACTATGGATTTTCCCTGCATCATGGGCAGAAAAACGTGGGAGTCTCTTCCTAAAAAACCGCTTCCGGGACGGCTTAATATTGTCGTTTCAAAAACATTGACAGCTAACGATTTTCCCGACGCTCAGGATGTAAAGGTTTTTCCTTCGCTTGAATCGGCGATTGAATACTGCGAGGACTATGAAAAAGTTTTTATCTGCGGAGGGGAGGCAATTTATAAACAGGCTATGCCGTCGGCGAATAAACTCGATCTTACATTGATTCCCGGGCAGTACGACGGCGATACATATTTTCCGGAGATCGACAATAGCTGGATAAAAAAAGATACCGCCGATTTTAAAAATTTTTCTGTTGTTACTTATGAAAGGGAGAAAATATGAAAGGACCAATTTTAGTCGTTCTTGCCGCAGGCATGGGAAGCCGTTACGGCGGACTTAAACAGATGGATAAAATCGGGAAAAACGGCGAAGTGCTGCTCGATTATTCCGTATACGACGCGGTTAGTTCGGGATTTGAAAAAATAGTTTTTATTATTCGGCATGATATAGAAAAAGATTTCCGCGAGCTGGTATTGGCGCGAATGGGGTCAAAGGTAAATTGCGAACTTGCTTTTCAAGACCCCGACAGTTTGATACCGCCTGACATTTTCCGCGCCGCTCAGGAAGCCGGAAGAACCAAGCCGTGGGGAACAGGACACGCCTTGCTCTGCGCGGCGGATAAAATTGACGCGCCTTTCACTGTGATAAACGCCGATGATTTTTACGGCAGGGAAGCGTTTGCCGTTATGGGGAAACATTTGCGCGGCGCTGATACCAATGATTCTTCAATAGTGCCGTACAAACTTGAAAAAACGCTAAGCCCGCAGGGAACTGTGGCGCGCGGCGTTTGCGGAGTTGAAAACGGTTATCTTGTCAGCGTGGACGAACTTACGGCTATCGAAAAAAAAGACGGGCGCATTTTTAACACCGCCCCCGACGGCGCTGTCCGCAATCTTGCCCCCGATACTCCCGTATCAATGAATTTTTGGGGCTTTCCGCCGTCTCTGCTGCCTGAATTCCAAAAATACTTTGACGACTACCTTAAAACATTTGCGGCTGATGTTAAAGGACAGATTAAAAGCGAATGTTTTATTCCCAAAGCTGTAGATCATTTTATTAAAAACGGAAGTACAAAGGTTAAAGTTCTTTCCGCCAATTCAAACTGGTTTGGCGTAACGTACAAGGAAGACAGAGAAGCGGCTATTAAAAAAATTGATGAATTGACGGCGGGCGGAGTATATCCCGCGTCGTTATGGGAAAAATTATGAATCTTGCGGCAATATTATCAGTAACCGCATTGTTGTCTTTTATGCCTATTTCTGAATTGCGCGGCGCAATACCTTTTGCGATGGCGAACGGTATCCCCTGGTATTGGGCTTATCTGTATTGCGTGGTATTGAACGCCCTTGTTGCGCCTGTCTGCTGGATATTTCTCGCTACCGTACACAAGTTTTTGTACGGCGCAAGCGAGGACAAAGGTTTTCGCTGGTATAAAAGTTTTTTTAACCATATTGTGGAAAAGGCGCGTAATAAACTTTCGGTGAGTCTGGAAAAATGGGGCTGGATTGGTATCGCTCTTTTTGTAGCGGTTCCCCTTCCCATAACCGGCGCGTGGACTGGAACGCTCGGCGCGTGGATACTGGGCGTTAGTAAAAAACGCACAATGGCGGCTGTAATTTTGGGCGTAGTAATCGCGGGAGCGATTGTAACTGTGGTAGTTTTTTTTGGTATTTCAGCTGCAAGTTTATTCATAAAAAAGTTACAATAAATTTTGTCTTGTTTACATTGACATTTTCACATATACTCAACCTAAGGAGAAAAAAATGGCTGAATTAAAAGGTTCAAAAACAGAAAAAAATTTAGAGGCGGCGTTTGCGGGAGAGTCGCAGGCGCATGTCAAGTATCAGTATTTTGCGTCAAAGGCGGAGAAAGAAGGGTATCAGCAAATCGGCGCGATATTCCGCGAGACCGCTCTTAACGAGAAAGAACATGCAAAAATATGGTTTAAACTTTTACATAACGACGGTGTTCCGCCTACAACCGACAATTTAAAAGCCGCCGCTGCCGGCGAAAATTTTGAGTGGACGGATATGTACGCGGGTTTCGCCAAAACCGCCAAAGAAGAAGGCTTTACCGATATTGCCGCGTTATTCGAAATGGTCGGAAAAATCGAGAAAGAGCATGAGGAGCGTTACCGCAAATTGCTCGCCAATGTCGAGGGCGGTTTAGTGTTTTCACGAGACGGCGATCAGGTTTGGCAGTGTTCCAACTGCGGACACATTATCGTTGGCAAAAAAGCTCCGGAATTATGCCCTGTGTGCAAACACCCCAAAGCGTATTTCCAGATTAAAGCTTCAAATTATTAAATCGGCTTAATGCCCCAATGAGCGAAAAAGCGATAATCGCCATGTCGGGCGGCGTTGACAGTTCTGTCGCCGCCGCCCTCATGCTTGAGCAAGGCTATCAATGTGTCGGCATAACGCTCAAACTTTACAAGGGAGAAAGCCGATGCTGTTCGCTTGCAGATGTAAACGACGCAAAGAACGTAGCTTTCAACCTCGGCATGGATCACTATGTTCTTAATTTTACCGAAGAATTTGACAAACAGGTTATCCGTCATTTCATAGAAACCTACGAACAGGGCGCGACGCCCAATCCCTGCATAGAATGTAACCGCCATATAAAATTTAATCTGCTCCTTCTTCGCGCCCGTCAGCTTGATTTTGACTATCTTGTTACAGGGCATTACGCGCGAGTGGCGAAAGATGTAAACGGCAGATATTTGCTTTTAAAAGCGTTAGATGAAAAAAAAGATCAAAGTTATGTGCTTTACTGCCTTACCCAGAAACAACTGCAATGTTCCCGTTTCCCTCTCGGCGGACTTTCCAAAAATGAAGTGCGTAAAATCGCCGAAGATAAAAAATTTGTAAACGCGGCAAAAGACGAGAGCCAAGACATCTGCTTTGTGCCCGACGGCGATTACGGAAATTTTATCGAAAACTACACGGGTAAAACTTATCCGCCGGGAGACATTATCGACATGGAAGGGAAAAAAATCGGCGTGCACAAGGGACTTATCCGCTACACTATCGGGCAGAGGCGCGGACTCGGCGTCGCCGCCAATGTTCCTATTTATGTGGCGAGCAAGTCAATAGCGGACAATACGGTAACGCTGGGGACGGACGACGCTCTTTTTCGCAAATCGCTCTCCGCGAAAGACATCAATCTTATCGCTTGCGAGGACTTAAAAAAACCTATGCGCGTAACGGTAAAAACACGCTACTTGCAGGCTGAACAAAGCGCGACGGCGGAACAAACAGGGGAGAACAGCCTGCACATTGAATTTGACTTGCCCCAGCGCGCAATTACGCCGGGGCAAGCGGTTGTTATGTATGACGGAGATATTGTAGTCGGCGGCGGAACGATAGAATAGATTCGTTTACGATGAAGCGCCGTCTAAGATTTTTGTAAGAGTCGGGAACGAAATCCAAAGAGTAACGGGATCGCTTTTGCGTGTGTTGACTTTTAAGTGGATGTAACCGCTCGGCAAATTCCAACAGGATTCATAAGCTCTCATTTCTTTGAGCAGTTTTTCGTAACGTCCGGCGGGAGCAGGAGGAGTAGCGCCGTACTTTGTTACAAGATCATCCTGAATCGCGGTATAACACTTCTGTAATTCTTCAAGATTTTCCGTTTCAAAATAGTAGGCTCCGCCTTCCAGTCCTTTTTTGGAAAAGTACGCAACCATATACGCCTTATAACCCGCTATGGTTATATTATCGTAAATCAACGATTGAAATCCATTCATGGATTCAACATGAACAGGATTACCCATCTTGGCTTTAAAAGCTACGATGCTCGTGCCCCACGCGAAATTGTGGAATTTTACGGTAACTTCTTCTTGCGCCTTTGCCTGCGGCTGCGCATACAGTGTCATTGTCATAAACAACGCAATGATAAAAATTGGTAGTTTTTTAATGGTACACCCCCATTTAATTATCGGCAAAACGGGGAGTATTGTTTACCTGACCCGACCGCTTGCAGGCGTTCGGGTGGTAAAAACGCCAACACGAAATTATACGGAAGGACGGTTTTTTAACTCGTATTCCTTCTTTTCAATTTGCTCTCTAATAGAGGCAAGTTCATCCAGAATGGTTTTGAACTCTACAGCTTCGCGCTCAATTGTCGTTTGATCCCGGTCTGTAAAAGCGATGTAAGCTTCGTTTCCCATACGGGTCAGCAGTTTTTGAGCCTGATTTTCAAGCTGTTTGATGTCCCACATCAATAAACCCCTCTCGCCCAAATCCTGCGCTTTTGCGCCGGCTTTGATGGCAAATTCTTTTGACGCGCTCCAGCCCTGTTCCAGCAGGTCTTTCATTCTTTCGCTAAATGTCATTTTCGTCTCCTCGTTTTCGTTTGATCCCCAGTATCGTCAAGTCATCGTACTGCTCATCTTCCTTAATATGAGTATAATACATATACGCAGGATTTTCAGGGTGTTCCCGCGTATGCGCGCAATAACGCCTATATTGTACAAAATGGCGCTTAAGAAAATCGTCCACTTTTTTATCCACCAATACGCGGGAATCTTCCCCGGCATCGGCGGGTTTGTAGCATCTGAACATTTTTTCTACGGAAACCATCGCCATAATTATTTCTTCTACTTTGCCCTCGCAGGTTGAAAAATCGAACTGTAAATCGCCTGTATCTTCCGGATTGTGGTATTTTTTTAAGGTATATACTTCGCGAGCCATTACCGCGTTGATAATCGCTTCTACGCGCTCGGGGGACATTTCCTCGTCAGCCTGTCCGCAAAGATGGTTTTCATGCTGAGTTCCTACCGCTCCTTCTTCGCAGGTTATTTCCTTAAATTCGCGGTTTCTGAATTTCCTTTTTGCTTCTTCAATACCGTCAGTGTATAGCAGCAGTATGTCTCCTTTTTCTACTTTGAGGGTTTGAACTTTGTAGCCGCCTGTGGATTCAATCATAAAGTTTGGCAATACGCCTGTCGCGGGGGATTGCGGAAGGGTTAAGATTTTCATTTTGCCTTCCTTCTCGCTGTAAAGATGGACGATATTATCGCCCGCGTTGCAGAAACGAACTATTCCGGTTTCCGAGTCAAACAAGCAGAGAGTGAAAGCGGCGAAACGTCCTTTAAACGCAAGCGCTTCAATAAAGTCGTTGATCTGATACACAACCTCTTCTATATGCATTCCTTTTTCGTTGGGTTTCCACTGTTTAAAATAGTTAAGGAACATAGTCGCTACCTGAATCATGATAAGCGCCGCCGGAATTCCTTTTCCGGCTACGTCGCATTTTATCATCGCATAATAACGACCGTCCAAATCTTTGTAATCAAAATAGTCTCCCGATACGCCTTTGGCTCCTTCGTAATAACCGAAGAAATTCAAATTTTTCGTTTTGTTAAAACCGCTGGTTTGTTTGTTTCCCTGACTGTCCACGTCCAGCGGAATAAATTTTTTCTGTATTTCCTTTCCGATTGAAAGATCTGACGCGGCAAGCGCCGCTTTTACAAGACCATGAGTCATGTCGTTGATTGTATTTCCAAGAATGGCGATTTCGTCCTTGCTGGCAATTTGTATATCCACTCCCGCCAATTTTGACTTGTCATCGGTATCGCGGATTATTTCGATATGTTTTACAAGGTTTATAATTGGTTTAATAATCAGTCTTGAGAATGTAAACGCTCCGACAATGCCGATTAATAAAACTATAAACGCAACAACTCCGATGGTTAACAAGATAGTCATCTGTCCTCGGTAGATTTCATTTATGATTGAATCCAGAGAGACTTCAAGGCGGATCAATCCGCGGAAGAAGTTATTGTCCGCCATCTGCCGGTACATTATCGGTTTATAGAAAATATATTTTCTGTCTTTTGATTCACCGATGCTGTTAGTTGAAAAATTCGGGTATGAGCCTATTTCGCCTGAAATTCTTGTAAGTATATCGTTAAGTTTCAAGTTTAACCCGTTAATTGTCGCTTGAATATCATCGCGCATTCTTTCGCCTTGCGTGTCTGTGCGGAGCGCGAGGGCAAGGAATTGATCCGTCATTGTCGTAATGCTTTGCGAAAGTTCTCCCGCTTCCCGCTGCGCGCGGGTGTTAAGGTCTGCGGCTAAATCATCGTAAAGAGGAGTAAGAACGTCGTTTAATCGCGTTACGCCGGGACGTAATTCTGTTGTGTCGATTTTTGAATCAATATCGGGATCGTTTGAAGCCCAGACATGATCCGTGTGTATTGAATTAATACCGTAACCCGTAATAGTTATGTAGTTCGCTTCGGTAAGCGCCGCGGAGTTAGACGGAAGGTACATTAACTCAAGCGCGCCGCGCTCGCCGCGGGATTGAATCGCCATTGGCATATAAGTTCTGGCGCTTGAAGCGAGCCCGTCAAGCAAAACGCTGGAACGATCCCACAAACTTTTAAGCAGTGTTTCCCGTTGGGTTTTTGTCATAATGATATACATTGGCGTGGAAATCATTATGATAACAAGAAGAATAAGACCGATTGTAAATGACGCAAGTTTAAACCTGAGCCCAATTCCTTTTTTTAACATTTGCGTTGCTTTTTGTTTTTTTTCTACCAGCATAAAATCTCCTGTAATGATTGCAAGCGCTTCGTGCTTGAGAACCGCGCTTTCCGAAATAATTCCGGCTATGCCCCGAATTGTGGCAATTAATCCCAGAGCGCAAAGAGCGACAAGTAACGCCGCAAGCGCTATAACCGGATTAAATGTTATCAATCCTTTCTGTTGTATTTTCCATGAAGGTTTCCATTCTTTTGAATAGTCGCCGAATTTAACCGTTCCTGTTCTGGCGACCGGAATGAAAGAATCCGCCGTGTACCAGCCTCTTGCAGAGTGCATTAATTTTAACCGGTACTTTCCTTCTTCCATGTTTTCAAAAACAAGTCCGCCTATTTCTTTGTCAGATATTATGTTGAAACTATTTGCGGGCAGATCGGGATGACCTTCCCGTTCCAAAACTATCGATGTTATCTGTCCGTTAGCTGTAAATCCTCTGCCTATTATTTTTATTGAAAGTATTCCCTGCTGATCCTGCTGGGCGTCAATATAACTTACGCTTGTAAAGGGAACAAATTTATCGGTTTTAAAAATTATATTGGACGGCTGTCCTATGTTGCCGGCTTGATCAATAGCCGATACCGAGAACGCCCATATGCCGTCGTCCTGATTTGAATATTTTACCGAAGTATTTGTTCCCATTATCCCCGACGGCGGCGGACTTATCGCGGTTGACGGATTTGCTCCTAAATATTGAAGGTTCCATGTATAACCCGCGGCAAACGGGTCTGATGAAGGTTCCCACATCATACTAAAGTCATTGGATAACAGGAAACCGTTTTCGTCCAATTGCGGGTCAATTATTTTTACCTGAGGCGGCGGCGTGTTTTTTTTGTTGTAAGAGATTCTTGCCGGCGCCGACCAGTTGCCGGCGTAATCATGAGCGCGGACGCTAAAGTACCATATGCCGTCGCTTGTAGCGTTATTTTCCAAATTTAAATTTGACGTATTGCCGGTATTGTAAATCATTACCTGTTCCGGCGGCGCGGCGGTTGGATCCTGACTCCAACTCCATGAAAAGCCGAGAACGCCGGAAGTGTCCGACGGAATATTCCACGCGACGCGGGCTCTTTCGGAACGGCTTACTCTTGACGGCGTAAAATTAACCGCTGTTACCGTTGGGTTTGCTACTGAATGATCCGGCGCAAGCATATAAATGCGTCCTGTGTCCCTTACTGTTGTTTGCCAAAAAACAAAAACGCCGTCTTTAGATACGACAGGTCTTGCAAAGGAAGCTTCCGCTGAAATGCCTGAAATTAAATGATTTATCCAGTCGAAATCTCCGCGTTGAGCTAAAATTATTCTGTTGTTTCCGCTTCGGTTATCAAACCAGACTACGGTGGGAATATTATTGTAAATAAAACCGATTGGATTATTGCAGTACGCTTCAGAGCTGTTTACACGTTCAACCCTGCCTGTGATATTTATGCTTGAATTAATTACCGCGCTGTATATTTGAGGCGTTCTATTGGACTGCCGACGTTCCCAAACCAGTAACAGATTTTCTTTATATTTTGTAAGATGCGCTCTTTGATTGTCAAAATTATCGGCGTTGTTTTGGTTCTGTACTACAGGATCATTGAATGTTGTAAAACGTCTTGAGTCTGTCCATGTCCTGCCTCCGTCTTCGCTGGTTTTGTAGTAAAGCTGATATGTTGACGACGAATCCGCTCCAATGGCAAGAGATTGAAAAAACACAATATCTTTGCGATCCAGACTTGCGTGCGTAGGAAGGAAGTTAAGCGAGCGAGCGTTTTCCGGCGTAAAGAATCCAAAAGACGTCCAGTTAATTCCGTTGTCTGAGCGCGAATAAAGAATGGAGACGGATTGCGCCTGTCCCCTTGTGGCAAAAAGAAGATACCCGCCGTCTGCGCGGACAAAAAGGCGCGGAGCTACAGAGTTTTCAAATCCCAAATTAACCGTAGATTTTGAAAAACTTCGCCCTCTATTCTCGGAAATAAGTATCTCCGCCTGAGCGTTGCCGGAAGCTGCGGCGATTAAAATTCTTTCTTTGTTGTCAATTACCATGCTTAAAATTGACGGTTCCGTGCCTAAAAAAACGTAGGGTCCCCCGACTGATCCTCTTTGTTCCCAGTCTTTCCCTGTTTCTTTAACCGCTAAATAAACGTTAATAAGACCGCCCGAAGTAACGCTTGTATCTCTGTTAGGGGTAACTTCCTGCCACGCGATTACGGAAAAATTATCTGAATACGCGCTGACGGGAAAATTTCCCGCTCTTGGCGTAAAAGCTTCCGCCTGTTCCCAATAAAGTTCCTGAGCGGCGGCGGAAAATACAGTAAGTAAAGAGAAGAATACAAAAAATAATAATTTGTTTAAGCGCGTCATAATACCGATTGTATCCTTCGTTGTAATTCTACCAGTTTTGTTATATTGCGGTTTCTGGGATTTTGCATAAGACGCTCAACAAGCGAAAGCGCCGCAAGATTGTTGCCCGCGTTTAATTCACGTAACGCGCGTTGATAATCGGCTTCGTCCGCGCTTGAAAGAACGATGCTCCCCGGAACGCTCATTCTGCTGAGCAGTCTGTCTCTTACCTGCGGCGCTTCCGTATTGTTGGGATTCAATGTAATGGCTTCGTTTAACTGCGCAAGGGCGACTTCGTATTGAGCGGTTGTATTGCTTTCTAAAATGCGTCTGGCTGAGGCTGTCAGGTCTCTTGAGCGCGCAATATTCGCGGGATTAGGCGGCTGAGGACGGTATCCCATGTCTATTTCCGCCTGAGTTATAATAGCCTTTATATTTGTGTATCTGGGATTTATTTCAGCCAAGTTCTGAAGATCGGCAAACGCCTCAATGGAACGCTGTTTTGTTCCGGCGACGGCGGTTCTTAAACGTTGTTCAAACGAAGCGTTAAATGCCGCAGGATCCATAAATTGTTCTATCCTAAGCTCTAAGATACCAGCTTCTTGATTAACCGGAAATATAAGTCTGACTTGTCTTGTCAGCTGGCGCGCTTCGTCAAATTTCGCGATTCCAGCCGCGCGCTGACCTTGATTGATATAACGCGCGCCTTCGTCAAATTTCTTTTGAGCCTGACTTAAAAGCTGACTCATTTCCGCGTAAAGAGGAGCGGTCGGCGGTATTACGCGCGCGGAGCTTGCAGACATCGCGGTGCGGATTAAGCCCAGCCAATAAATTATTTCTTCGTTGTCGTCGGGGTTTGTCGTGCGCCAGCGGTTTCTTGCCCTTGTAAGCGAGTCTTCCGCCTGCTGGAAATTGCCGTTAAAGTACAATGTGCGCGCGTTGTTTAACATATTACGCACTTCCGCGATTATCGCTTCGTTTTCAGAAGATGCAATCTGATGACCAAGATTGACCAGTTGGGTATCACGCATTTGCCGCAGAGACGCCGATTCCTGTATTTCAAGCGAGTCGCTGAATCTGTCGGAAGCTCTTTGAATTCGTTCTCGCGCGGTATCGTAGTTCTGTCTTTGAAAAGCGGTCTGCGCTTCCCTAAAAAGCCGCTCTCCTTCCTGCCTGAACGCTTCAGCCTGAGTTGATCTGCTGCGGGCAGTGTCCGCTACCGGAAGAGCCTGCGCGCGAATACCGGATAACTCATTTACGGCTTCCTGATATTTTGCGCTTGTACTTGAAATATCCGGATCGGCGGAAATCGTCTGAGGTTCATTTTTAAATTGCGCTATAATGTTATTTCCGTTTTGTAAATCTACAGCTAACGCGGAGAGCATAGCGTTAAGTTCCGCAAGCGCTTCGGCGGGATAACGTAAAACGGTTACAACGCCGTTGCTTGTACGGGTTTCGCCTTCAAGGAATTTTCTGCTTTTTTCCAATGATTCTTTTCTGGCGGTAATATTATTTTGAAGACTGCTATACGCTATGCTGTAATACCTTTGAGCCGATTGCTGTTCTTCTGCAAGTAATTGGGAATAAAGAGTGTCTGCGGCGGCTAACGCGTTTGTTATGTATGTAGTCTTGTGATAGGAATTAATATCAGTGTTTATTCGGTTGGCGTTTGTTTTGATGTTATTTAAAGAGGCTTGTGTTCCGGTAATTGTATTTCTTGTCTGCTGCTCTCCGTTTAACGCCTGAGCCGCGTTAATCGAGCCATCGCGCCAGCGAATCAGCGACGTTCTGTCAATATTCAGGCGCATACCGGTATTTGCCGCCTGTACAAGAATATTGTTGGCTTCGCTTAACGCTCTTATTTCCAGATACAGCGGAATATCTTCGCGCAGAATATTACTTCCGTAAAGAGTTAATACTTGCGGTCTCCCGCCGGCGAAGAATTGTCTGTGCTTGTCAAAAAACTGCGGAGAAAGATTTACAAAATCGGCTGTTCTGCTTACGGAAGATACGGCGGTTGTATAATCTTTGCCGTTAAACGCGGCAAGCGACGCTGAATTCATTTTTTGAAGATTTTGCGTAATGGCGCTGATGACAGACCCTATTGCATTATTCCAGTATACGTCAAAAGCGCCTAACATTCCTTCTTGTATGTTATTTTCGCCTCGTCCGTTAATGCTTGTTCTTATAAATGAAACATGGTTTTGATCGCCTATATTCGGGTCTCTTTCCCTTATTCTGTTAAGAGATCTGGAAAGAATCATGTCAGCCGAATACAGATCCTGTTTTAACGCGATAAACCTGTCCATTGCCGGCGTTAATCTGTTTATGATTTCGCCTGTTCCTGTTAAATTTCCCGTATTGATTACGCGAACCAGTTCTGCGGAAATTGTTCCCATCTGAGAGCTTGTCTGTTGAAAAGAAGCGATTATAGCGTTGATTCTTTCGGTTTCCCGTTTGACTTCGCTCTCAATATTATCCCCGTAGCCTGCGGAAAAGAAATCATCGCGCATAAAGTCCATGCCTTCGGCATAAGCTCGAATAGCGCCCGTGCAATCGCCCTTATTTAATAACTCTCTGCCTCTGTTAAAAATGTCAGCTAACCTGTTTCTGTTTGCGTTAAACTGCGCGATTTCCTGAGTTCTGGACACAAAGTTTACAAGAAGGGGGCTGTTATCGTTTTCAAGAGAGTTAAGCTGTTTTGAAAGATTAAGAATTTTTTCCGCGTTTTCAGGCTCGTTTAAAAGGGTATTAATTAATTCGTCGGCGGTACGGTTAAACTCTTCCCGTAATTGGTAAATTTTCCGCAGGCGTTGTTGCGCAAGATCAAATTTATCCGGGTTTCGTTTTGCGTAAGTTGTTAATATCGATATGGCTTCTTCGTATTTTTTATTTTTAATGAGCGTGTCCGCTTTTGTCAGATCGGCATCCTGTCTGCCGCCCCCAAAAAGCGGAGTTATTGCCGAAAACAACAGCAAAATAGAGAAAATCTTAATAAAAAATGTTATATGGACGGATTTTGCCATTATCATTTGTATTCTATAATATATTATCGTATTTTTTCTTTTAATTCTTTTCAATATGCTGTTTTTTTTGGCATATTCCGATATATTTATATATGAACAAATAAAAATTGTTAATTTTTATTGTTCTGTAAAAGCTGTTAAATCGACGTGGAAATGTGAAATGACAAACTGTAAAATGACGGTTTTTTTAGCCGTTTTTATGCTTTTTTCCTCTCTTTTTTCCCTATGGGCTGACGACAGTCATGACACCTACGGCAATGTGTCGGATTATTTAAATAGTATTTACGGAATTGATGATAACGCGGGTTTGACCGTTTTTCCGATATTGAATATTCCAATGGGAGGGCGTTCCGAAGGCATGGCGGGAGCGTTTTCCGCAGTTTCGGATGATGTTTCTTTCCTTGAATTTAACCCGGCTGGCTCGTCAATGCTGGAAAAATCGGAATTGGCGTTCTTTCACAGCAACTGGATAGCGGATGTAAAGATTGAGGGTATCGCCTACGCCGCGCGTTTTGAAAATTTTGGTTTTGCCGCCGGCGCGAAATGGCTCTATACGCCTTTTACCGAATACAACTATTACGGCGATAGGGTGTCCGGCGGCTATTATTCGGAGGGTGTTGCGATTATAAACGCTTCCTATAATTTTTTCTCAGGTTATTACTTTTCCGGGCTGTCTCTGGGAATGAACGTAAAAAGCGCTTTCCGCTCCATGCCCGATTTTACCGACGATCATGACAATATAATCAAAGGCTCCGGTATGGAGCAATCTGCGTCAATGGTTATGGCGGATGTCGGTATGCTTACAAGATTTAATTTTTTAAAAGGTTATTCTTCAAGAGACAAGAACGCGTCCGTCGCCCTTGTCGTCCGCAACCTTGGTCCGCCCGCCCTTGACGAGCCTCTGCCGACAGTAGCTAACGCGGCAATTTCGTATAAGCCCGTTCGCCCGCTTACTTTGAGCGCTGATTTTTTGATGCCGGTTAACATGACGGATTTTTCTCTTTCCGAATCGCCTTACGGGGCTGTAGGTATGGCTGTTAATGTTACAAAGTTTTTGTCTATGCGCGCCGGCGTAATGGTAAAACCTGGAAACAGCCGTATTACTGTCGGCAGCGCAATTGACATGGAAAAAATTTCTTTTGACATAAACTATACTCTGGATTTACTTACGCAGTTACAGCCCCTTAACAGGATCAGCCTTGCGGTGCGTTTTGATTTAGGCGACGGAGGCAGAGGGCTTTTAGCAAAAAAAGTTGATGAATTGTATCTTTTGGGTCTTGAGGCTTATTCAAAAGGAAATATGGACGATGCCAGATTGTGCTGGGAAGAGGCACTTAAACTTAATCCCAAATACGATCCTGCCCGCGAAAGTCTTGATATGCTGGAAAGCCGCGAAGGTTTAAAACAAAAGATAGAAGACCTCTATAAACTGGATTTCTAGAATTTATTCGAAAGATGTTCTCACAAAGATCACGAAGAAACGAAGATCACAAAGAGGGATTAAGGGTTTTTGTTTGAAAGCTATGCGTGTAGTTTACGATAAGATAACTGACAAAAGCCCCTGATTTTTCTTTGTGATCTTCAAAACTTTGTGTTCTTTGTGTGAAAATTTACAAATAAAACTTATTTCTTTCTTCTGAAAACTCTGTAGTTCATGTTAGGGAAAATATTGTGCTTTCGTTCCAGAGTGGTAAGCCATTCTGTGCTGATGTAATTACTGCCAAGAGCTTCATATATCGTCGTGAAATTGCGAAGGGCGTTTTCCGCTTGATTGGCGGCGTATTCGGTTGAATCCTGTCTGAACAAAAGACTTGACCAGTCGGAGGATTGGGCAAGCAGTATTTCCCGCGCCGCCTGATTTAACGCCCTCTCTTTTAATCCCGTGTCGTCAGGGAAGCGTTCCGCTAACTCTGTCATTCGTTCCATAGAACGCACAAGGTGGCGGTAGATCCAGTCATTGGAAACATCAAGCCATGTTTCAGCGTAACCGTTTACGCCGTTTGACGAAAATTCCGGTGAAACAACCTGAATTTTAGAAAAATCCTGTTTAAAAATATATTCGCTTGGGCAAATAAATTTTAACTCTTTGTGTTCATGGGCAAGGCGGAAAAGCGTCTCTATAAATTGAAACCCCTCATGCCAGAGATTTCCAAAAAAGCCCGCGTTATTTGCGTAAAGGCTTAACGGCGCTTCTTCCATGTGTTTTGACGCTTCTTCAAGACGGGCGATTGTGTTATCCATGAATGTTTTTGCGTATTCAGCCGCCTTGCCGAAGGCGGCTTGCGGATTATAATTTTTGTTAGAGCGCTGCCAGTACTTGTACCCTGTTCTGTGTCTTTCTCCTTCGGCGCTTAAAAACGGTTTTACCGTTTCAGGCTGAAGTTCGTAACCTACGTCTTTGTCATTGTTACGGTATACTTCGTCTCCCGCCGATTTTTCTATCTCACGCACGGCGTACAGGTCTCTGGCTAGGATATAAGTGCCGTTAGGTGTTTTAACGGGATAAAAAGTTCCCTTTTCAGGCTGCGGGCTGCCGAACAAAAGACCGTGACTGTCTACAATGGTGTAAGAAAAATTATAGTCTCTTAAATACGATTCCAGCGCGGAAGACCAGCCAAGTTCCGGCAGCCAAAAACCCTGCGGAACGCCCGCAAAATGTCGGCGGTAAGCGGGAATGGGGATTTCCATCTGCGCCTGTAAAGATTCGCCGTTGTGGCTGATAAACGGCAAAAAAGCGTGAGTAGCGCAGGAAGCTAAAATTTCAAGTTTGCCCTTACGCCTGTAAGAATCAAACGCTTTTAAAATATTTTTTTCATAGCGTTCAGTATACGCTATTCTTCTGTCTACAATTGTATTGTAATAATGTTGAGCCAATTTATTTAATTCATCGTTATTAGCGGTTCTCTCAATCTCCTGTCTTCCGAATTCAATTTGCTTATCAATATAAGACAGATATTTTTTTTGTAAATGATCGTCGGTTAATAAATGAATAAGAATTGGAGAAATTGCCAGAGCAAGACGAAACTGAATATGATCCGATTCCAGCCGGTGAAGTACCTCAAGAAGCGGGAGCAATGTTTCGCTGACATATTCAAAGAAGCGGCTTTCTTCGCCGGTTTGAGATAAATCGTCTTCTTTTTGGTATTCTCTTACAAAAGGCAGATGAGCTTCTAAAACAAGTGAGATCGCATAACGGAATTCCATGTTTACTGCCTCTTAACCGTGGATTGGTGATCCATATTTTTTATTATTGATAAATCGCGCGCTCCCGAAAGGCGGATTAACGGATTGCGTTCCATGTCCGCGATAATATCGTTATCGTAAGGCTTTGGCAGAAAAAACGGCTCTGAAACCGCGATTTGCATCATGACGTCGCCTCTGCTTACGCAAAGTTGTATAACATAGCTGTCCGTGTTTTGCTCGGAATGTTCCACAATACCTAAATATCTGCCGCAGTCTTCCGCGCCGACAGATACCGTAAAAGGATTTTCGTTCGGATTTTTTTCTTTTCCGTTTTTATCAAGCGGAATTACCCGCAGGCAATAACCGTCAAAATCGTCTTCGCTCTCATGTAATTCTCTGTCATGTTTTTTTATTTCCCAAAAAGCAAAAACCCAAAGAGGGTCTCTTATTATTACTTCGATATAGGAGATATTATATTGACTTGGCAGGGCGGCTGTTTCGGAATAATTTTCATTAACTTCCATAACCTCCGTGTCGTCTTCTTCGTCGTTTTCTTCCTCGTCAACGCTGGTAACTTCCAATATTTCTTCGATAATGAAAATTCTTTCCAGTCCGGGGGGAATGTCTACCCCGTAAGAGTCCGCAAGTTTTACTAATTGCTCCGTACTCAAACTCTCCAGCCAGTGGCGTGTTACAGGAACTTGAAGTTTATCTACCATGCTGTATTATTGTGGAAAAAATACGAATTTAAGTCAACTATTCAAGTGTTGTCAATCCTTTGATCGTAAAAACAAGAAAAATATTCCGGTAACGGCGCGCGTATATCCAAATTAAAGCTATCTTTAATGATTAACCGCGAGGCGTGAAGCAGCAGGCGTTTTAAACCGGCGCTTTTGCATAATTTTTTGTTAAGCGTGAAGTCGCCGTATTTGTCGTCTCCCAGCACAGGGTTCCCATTCATGGCAAGGTGGCGGCGGATTTGGTGCATTCTTCCCGTGCCGAGTTCCAATTCCAGCGCGGAGTATTCGATGTTTTCTTCCGTAAAAACGGATGTTTTTAAAACCTTATATCTTGTTTCCGAGCTTTTTAAATTACCGTGAATCAGCAGTTTATCGTTAATTACGCCCTTTTCATTTTTTGGGCGACCCGCGCAGATTGCGGTGTATTGTTTTATGATTTTTGGGCTGTTAAGAAGGCGTGAAAAACGAGCCGCGTTTTCGCGCCCTTTTGCCGCCAGCAGTACCCCGGAAGTATCCTTATCCAGCCTGTGAACCAGCAGGGGCTTAGGGGTGCGAATTTCGGCAAAAATCTTGTCCAGCGAGGTTTTTACCCCTTCGCCGCCCTGGACGGCAAGCCCGGCAGGCTTATTTACGACGATAATATAGTCATCTTCATACAGAATTTCTATGTTTTTCACTCCGATAATATTAACATGAAACGTTTTTTTATTTTACTGTTTTTCATTCCTGTTTTAAGTTTTGCGGAATCCATGTATTCGCCTACATGGGGCTTTTTTATCGACCTTCCCGAAGGTTATGAATATGCAGACGGGGACGCAAGAGACCGTTTTTCGTTCAGGGGACCCAGCGGGGCGGTGTTTGACATTGCCGTTTACTACGGACGTTACGCCGGAATACGGGAAATGGTCAGCGATGTGAACAAGAGAATAGGGAATAAGGGAGATGTCGATTTTTTCCGCTACAATAACAGACAGGCGGCGGTAATGAAATTGACTTTTGAAAAAAACGACGGCTTGGCTTTTGCCGTGGAACTTGATAAAAACAACGGACAACAGCCGATACTTTTGGCTCTCGCTTACGGTCCTTCCACAGAAAAAGCTCTGGAGATGTTTCACATATCGGCGTTGGATTCAATCTGCCCCTCGCAGGCGGAGCGCTATTATCCCGGTCCTATAATCGATTACAGCTATCCGCGCGGGGGGCAAAAAAAAGTTGTTATTCAGCCGGGCAATATTAATGTTACGATACGCGAAAATGACGCGGAGGCTTCGCAGGTTTTTATTGAACGTGAATTCCAGCTTCTTCAAAATTATGTCAATTCGCAAAAATGGCAGGACGCGTGGATTCGCTACTACAGGTCTATTTACCGCGATTCTTACGACAGAGTCGCAAACGCCGCATCCGTAATTGTGCGCAGTTGGGGCGGTCCGCCTTCCGGCGGAGACGCGGAAAAAAGGGCGTTTGCCCAGAGAGCCTTGAAACTTGTGCAGAGCTACAAATACGAAAGAACCCAAAAAGGGAGCGATTTTTTAAATCTTGTTACGGCGATTACCGAAGGCAGGGGAGACTGCGACAGCAGGGCGATGATCTGCGCGATTTTATTGTCGAAAGCGGAAATGCACGCCGCGATGATGATTTCACGCCAGTACAGCCACGCTATGGGACTTGTCGATGTCGGCGGAAACGGCGCGCGTTTTGAGTCTCATGGGACAAAGTGGCTTGTCGCGGAAACTACGGCTGATGTTGATATTGGATTGATAGCGCAGGATGTAAGCGATCCGGCTTACTGGTTAGGCGTTGTTTTTGACTAGCAGCAATTTACCGCGAACCGCATAGTTACCCTTCTTTAGTGTCAAGTACTGTTGCGTGACCGCGTTTTTTTTGCGCCTTGTACCGATCCCTTTTTTTTCTCTCTTTTAACTGTGTGTCGGAATTTCATTACTGCAAAATTTATTTCAAGGGTAGTTTCTGTTCCCGATACAGGCAGATCGGCGGCTACTAATTCAGAGAAAATATCTCCGCTTTTTTGCATAAGGGATTGTTGCTCCGGCTTTTCTTTAGCGTCAGTCAACTTTGCGATTGTATGCGACAATTCACGCAGTTTCGCAAAAGCGTCAACAATGGCAATAGTCGCCGCCGTCGCTTGCGGACTTTTAAGTATTGTGGCAAGCATATACAAGC
>Ga0268262_10001388_pt1 | contig 30048 bp, 34 predicted proteins | sample TergutNc150P3_FD_190354 | JGI IMG/M metagenome (GOLD analysis project Ga0268262, IMG submission 190354) | Nasutitermes corniger P3 segment gut microbial community from laboratory colony in Florida, USA - Nc150 P3 (SPAdes) (version 2) | ecosystem: Host-associated > Arthropoda: Insects >... | reverse complement strand
ATATCCATACAGGAATCACTGCGAAAGGCATTTGCTTAGGTTTTCTTTAATCTGTGGTATTATTAATTTTGAAAACAGGTGTAAATAATGGGTTGTCGAACAAGTCTATTGATTGAATTATTTGAGCAATAAGTCCGTCAAGTCTATTTAATTCATCATAATAAGCTTGAGTATTATGTCCAACACTATGTCCTACATGGTCAGGCTCATCAATTATTATACAGCAAAAATTCGGCTTTTCAGTTTTTATGTAATTTGTAACAGCGGATATATCCTTTGAAAGATTATTTATATGTTGTTTAATATCTATCACAGTATCGGGACATAGATTTCCAATTTTGCTCCATTCATAAAAAAGTGCTACTTTACATTCAGGTCTCTGCCTTTTTAATAAAGTAAATATTGATGGAAATAATCCATAAATATCTACTATTTTTGAAACAGTTTTCGATGGATTATTCGTCCAATACCCAGTAATATCTGGGCTTGATCCCATTAACATTGAAGACCAGTTTGGAAGGCTTATTGAAGGCACAACATTCAAAGCTTGTAAAGTATAAGATCCGTTATTTATCATTTCTTTTATCGCAGGCATACTAAAATTTTCATTTTCAAAGCTATAGCTGCCCCATCCGTCCAGGCCGATCAAAAAAACGTGTTTTTTTTCAACTTCCGAGTTATATGGAAGTATTTTATAGTAATAAATCTCCGCTTTATAAGAACTGTCACAAGACATATACATAAGTGTAAATAGAAACAGTATATTCACAAGTTTATTTGTCAATATTTTCATAATTTCTCGCCTGGTAAACGTTTCAACTACTTTATGCTATAAATCTATCCCTGATCAACTATGCTATCGGAGAACTCGCTTAAAATTATTTTAGATAGATTTTTGCCCACATTTCGTCTAACGTTTCGGGTATTTACAAGGGTTTTGTAGCCCGAGCCACCGTATGGCAACTAAGGGCATATAGACCTGTTAAATTCCGTTTGCCAGTATACAATTATTTTTTATTTTTGCCATATTTATTTAATGTTCGTTAATAAGGAACCGGGCGAGGCATATCAATACTTTGCACGCAGTATTCGTCCACCAGGGGCATACGATGATAGCGAGGAAAAATCTCGCCATTGCAGAAAACAGAAGGGGGCAGTTAAGGCATTGACCGGTCTTGAGCGGGAAGAAGCGGAATGAATATTGAAATATCTGGAATTGCTCGAGCGGTGGATAAAAGAATTAATGGGCAAGATACAGAAAGAAGCGAAAAAAGATGACGACATGTAAAATCTGGAAACGATACCTGGAATAGGGCCTATAGCTGCATATGCTTTTGTAGCCCATGTAGGGGACGGCAGCCGGTTTAGCGCGGGCGCGCAGGCTGGCAATTACATCGGGTTTGTCCCGAGGCTGGATTATTCGGGCACTATTCGACGCGAGGGGCTTATCACGAAGCGGGGGAACGAGTATTGCGCGGTTTATTGGCTTAAGCCGCATGGTCGATGGTCCGCTGTAAAAAAGAAGGTTCCTTAAAAGAACGGTTTATATGTTTGATGGCAAAAGCAAGAAGAAGATTATAGTATAGATAGGCCGCAGGTTGGCTGAATTAATGTATTCTGTGCTACGGGATAAAAGTAATTATGAGGCTCGGATCTGGGCTGGAATGCGGGAGTATCTGGCTAAATTGAAGGAGCTGAAAAAAGGTGCATAAAAGGAGCAGGGGCAGTCAAGGGGAAAAAAGTAATTTTCCCCTTGACAAAAATCATAGTATCTGACACCGTTGCGACTACTTCACGCTGACCATTTCGGAGCTTACGTAGCCCCGCGTTCCTTGATGCTCCACGGGGAGCCAGCCGTTTTGCGCATCCCCAGTAACGGTGAGGGTATCGCCTTTTTTCAGGGTTTTGAGTACAGTTGAATTGGTGCCAGGGCCGGATCGGAAGTTGAGTGCGTCCACTGTCACCGTGGCAATCTTTGCTGCGGAGGCCTTCTTGATATATGTAGCTGTACCGGCAAACGGCCCCTTCAACATTCTGAAAGTAAGATTGTTACCACTTATGGAATATGTTCCTGTTGATGGCGCAAAGATTGTATTTAAGTCTGCATCAGTAACGCCTAACGTACTTAAATCGTTTCTTGAATACCACTTCGGCTCAAGTTTAAACTCGGGGTGACCACCATAAAGTTGGGTTATGTTTAGTGTAATGTTGTTGCTGCTCGTGGTATAAGTCCCTTTGAACGCTTGGATTCCTCCAGTTGAAGCTTCAAAACTTCCATCATTTTTTAAATTCATTTCCTCATTGAGGGCAGTCCATATCCCATTAAGGGCAGAATTCGCCTCGCCGCCTACGCCTGCTCCGCCCATGGTGCTTGTAGTAGTGCAACTCGCCATTGAGAACCAGATTATCGCTATAAAAGCGATAATGCCTGACAGTTTACATTTGCTTTTCATCTAAAACTCCTTTTCGTTGACATATGAAAAAGTCGATGTCCCCGCATACGCGGAAATCCTGCGTTTTTCCCTAAATGGTGAGAGGAAATGTTAAAATCACGTGAAAAAGAGATATTAACCAGTTTACATAGTCGGCACGGTTTATTAAAGGATGTGTATAATTGCTTGTTGCCCAGATCCGCAAAAAATGCCAAAGGCGTTTTTTGTGTTACAATTTGCTGATTTTGGTTATAATTGACGTAATTTTGACTCATTAGGATAATTTTACTATATACCTAGCGATAGTATCAATGGGATAAAGCTTTTTTGAGGTAAATTTCTAATCAATTGTGGGCGTTAGCCCACACATCTACCATTTTCCTTTCTTTTTTATACCGTATTTTTTCTCCTTTTTGACCCTTTTTTAATAAATTCCATACGCCAAGGATGGCACTTGCGTACGATAAAGCGGGGCAAAAAGAATTTTTTATTACCTTTATTTTTTTCATACTCAATGAACCTACAGCATTTTCAATATAATTTACCATATAACCCCTATTTTAGTAATCTATCTTAAACAATCTCGATTATTTTTCGTTCCATATTGGTATATACCCTGTCTTTGAAATTAATGCTTGACCCTGGCTGGATAACATCCATTCAATAAATAATTCAATATTTTCATTCTTATCATCAGTATCGATGAATATTGCATAAAAATAGTCAGAAAAGGGGTAACTTTCATTTTGTATCGTTTCCTTTGAAGGATAAATACCATCAATAGCCAATAATTTGATTTGATTATTTTTTACCATTTCAGTTGAATAGAATAAAAACGAATAACCGATTGCATTCGTAAAATTTCTATAAACAGCAACTTGGTTTATTATATCACCCATACCGCTGGATACATTCTCTCTGCGAGGCTTCATAATTGGAATATTACCCATTACTTTTTCAAGCATCGTTTGGCTTCCTGAATTTTTAGGCCTTTGAAAAGCCTTTATTCTTTGATTAGCTCCATTTAATTCTTTCCAATTTTTAATTTCACCGGAATATATTTCTTGAATATTTTTTAAAGTTAAATTATCTATAATGTTACTCTTATTAACGAAAAACACAAAGGCTTCTCTGCCAATAGGAATTAGCTTCAAATTTACGTTATTATCATAAAATTGTTTCATTTGTAAGTCTGATGGAGCCGCGCAAAATATAATGTCAACTTCACCTTTCAAAAGATTATCATAGGCCCCAGCAGTCGTAGTGCATAATACCTGAGCCTTTGTAGTTGTATATTCCTTTTCCGGATAAACTGCTTGTGCAAATGAAGCATATACAGGGTAAAGTGCAGTTGCGCCATCAAGAACGGGCAAGTTGTCAATCAATTTAAGATTAGATTCTTCATCTAATTTTGCCAACATATTATTTTCAGCGGAAGATTTATATCTATATAAGTAGCTTTCTTCAGTTACAGTCGGAATTTTATAGATGTAGTTATAATACCATATAATTATCATAGCTGAAAAAATACATATAGCAGGAACTGATAATATCAAATAAACGGTTTTTGTTTTAATTATATTCCATAAAATTAAAAATGCAATTAACGATACATAAAATACCAATAATAATAACCATAGAATTGTTCTTTGTGCCGAAAAAATTAATGCCAAAAAAGCTAAAAATGATAATATACTAACTACAAATCCAATTAAAAGAGCTATTCTTTGCCGTTTTGTTTTCATTTTTATGCATAACAAGAGAACCAAAATTACAGCTATAATTAGCAAAAATCTTACAGTCATTTTTATTATATCTCTACGTAATATACCTGCGTGGCCTATCTTGAATATTTTTTTTATTTATGAGATCAATAGCTTCAGTGCGCAGATTTTCTCTTCCCGTTGCTTGTAGTTCCTTCATATCATCATCGTCAAAATGATAATAAGTACAATAACACCATGCCCATTCTTTATGATCACTAAACGCAATATTATCAAAAAACTCCAAATAGCCATCAATTAGACTTGATGATAATTCCTTTATATCGAAATTTTTCACATTTACCCGCCTTTATTACATTAAATCACATTTACTCATATTTTACAATGCCTTTTCCAATATTTTATTTATCTTCATCTTCTCCATTATATCAATAAATATTTCCTTAAATCCTCTGTCAGCTAAATTGTCGTATTTTATTTTATCAATATCATAATAATATTTTCCGCTATATATTTCCTTTGATAATGAATCCAATGGGAATCCTGTATTACTTTTTTGATGAGGTTTTGAGGTTAGTATAAATTTTTCAGAATTTATTTTGTCAGAATCATTTTCTACTATTATTTCATCATTAATTATTGCATAAAGTCCATTTTTATAATATCCAATTATCTCACCCCCATATTTTTCAGCTAGCTTTGAATAATACTTAATCATTTCATCATCGGTTAATCTTATTCCATTTATTCGTCGTATATTAGTTCCTGGTTGATCCTGATATTCAATATTATCAAAAAATAATCCTGAATCCGCAGAAAAAACCGATTTATTTATTTGCCTATAATAATGCCATGCTTTTATTTTAGCATTCTCCAATGGCTCTCTTCCAGTTTCATTTATATTGTGGTTAATTCCCTTTATTTCATTAATTCCAATAATACTTATAGGCAATTCTTTTAGGATATTTTTCATAAAATCTATTTTTGCATCGTTATTTGTCCCATAATATAATGTATACATCCTTATACTCCCTAAGATCTATTTATATATTTACTTGTGCGGTCTTTGCACATTTTTTTGCATCTATTAGTTCAGCATTTGTCAGAAAGGATGAAATTCTAATTCCAGAACCATATTCTTTCATTATAAGTAAACCACATTTTCCTATCCACCCTAAACCTGCTCTTGTCCCAACTGTTTTATGCGGTAACCCCGTTTCATAGTTTTCATATTGTTTTACTGCTGCCCTTGTTTGAGCAAATGCCTTAAATCCATTTTTAATTAAGTATTCTGTCCCCCTTGTTACAATTTTGTCCAATAAATCATTTATTCTATGGTATCCATTAAAATAAAGCATATTTGAGCCATTATGTATAGACATAATTAATTCCGCAGACAATTTTACCACAACACAAACACCATAATGCGTTTCAATATTATTATTTATGCCACTCAAATTGGCAAACCCAACAAGATTAGCACCATTTGATAAAAGCAAATCTTTTAGTTCATTCATATGTATGATTTCCCTTTTAGTTTCTTTTGTCAGATATAAAATTTAATTAGGCACATTATAGTATAAGACAATTTATTTTGTCAATATTCTGTGAACGATGGCTTTGGCATACCGGCGCAACTGTCGCGTAGCGCTCCGGCTGTTTACGAAGCGCATACAAACCTGTTAGATGCAGTATGTCCTGGACAACATCACAACAAATATTTCAATCTATATATTTTTCACTTAATTTTTTTAATGCTATTGTTTCTCTATTTATTCCAGAAGTCGTTTTGCATTTTTCATTTATTTTATTGCAATTAATTTCAAAGGCGTTTTTTATTTCTATCCAACATGGTTTAAATAACAGTTCCATTTCATATTCTTCAAGATTTTGTTTCAATTGTTTATTTTCTATTTCCACTAAATAATAGTCTGAAATCATTTTAAAAATATTATTACCTCCTTCTTGTGCTATTGCGTATTCAGTTATTGTTCCAATTTTTTCATTAATCCTTATTACATTATATCCGACTTCTTCCAATACTTCTCTTTTTACAGCATCTTCTATAGTTTCATTTTCATTCCTACCGCCACCCGGAAATTTATATTCATCAGTTTTTTCCAAATATGCCATTAAAATTGTTCTTCCATTTATTATTACGGCTCTAACAGCATTCCGTAAAATTATATTACTGTTATTAAAGTCCAGTAAATTTTTATCATTACGGTAATAAATTTCATCAAACAACATTATATTTCTCCAAATTTATTCAATGTCATTTATTAATAAACGATTTTCATTATCTTGTCAATATATTCTCGAACAAGCTTAGGGACGTATTTTGTCTAACGTTTTGGCCGTATGCGACAGTTTTGCGGAACTCGAACCGCCGTCAGGCTATGTTTCCTTTCTCTTCTTGACCATTTTGCGAGTTAAGTCCCCGCGCCAGGACGGCGCAGAGTGACCAGAAATGTGAGGTAAAAAATTTTCGTCTAACTACTTTCATGTAAAGTTGCCTCGTTTTTCATACCTTTATTTTTAGTAATTCTTCTTCTGATAAAAATCCTTGTGCCGCTCCATTTTCTCCTATTTTATATGAGGCAAATATTATCGCCTTTTCTATCGCATAATACGGGTCTTTTGTTTTATTATAGAAATATATGAATGATGAAAATAATGCGTCCCCGGCACCTATTGTATTAACTATTTCCCTTGTTTTTACTGCCGGATATTGATTTATTTTATTTTCCTCTCTTATATACATTAATACCCCGTGTTCACCAAGTCCTATTACTATTATCTTATTATTATATGTTTCTATTATTCCTTTTAAAAATTCTTTTTCCCTGCCTAAAATATTTTCATTGCTAAAAAACAATATGTCAGAATATGCCATAAAATCCTTGCTATATTTATCATTAATATCATCCAATACATGGACATCCGTAGCTATTGTCTTTCCGTAGCTTTTCACTTTTTTTAATAATTCTCTTGAATAATTTATATTACACAATATCGCCATATCAATCGTATTAATTATCTCATCAATTTTTTCTATTGGATATTCTATTTCTTGTACGTTTTTTAAATCACAAATAATCTTTCTTTTGTTTTCGTTATACAATATTACAGATTGTGATGTTTTTTCCGCTATAGGTAAAACATATTCAGTATTTATTCCTATATTTTCTATTTCATTTTTAATAATATCCCTATAAATATCATTGCCTGTTACTGAAAAAAATATGGGGCTACCTCCCAATGTCTTAATTGCCTTTACGATATTATATCCAACACTGGCAACTGTGGTATTAACTCCATAAAATTCATATTCTATCGGGGTGTATTCTATAGGAAACTGGCTTATTTTGGCTGTTATTTCTATTCCTATATGACCGGAAACCAAAATGTTATTCAAGATTTTTTACGCATTGATAACACACGAAGCCCCGGATAAAGCTACGGAACTCAGTGCGTTTCCTACTGCCCCGGTTTGGGAATCTATTGGACAAACTGTTACATCGCCGGAAGTCTGATGGGCGATGACGACAAACCCTTCATTGGGGGAGAGGCAGAAGTTTCTGGGGCAGTCTCCAAAGGTCGGGTAAAAGCCTATAATTTGAAGTGAAGACCCTTCGTGTACATTGAAGACAGAAATAAGGTTTTTTCCTCTTACAGAAGCATATAGCCTTTTCCCGTCTTCTTTAAAATGGATGTCGGCGGCGGTATCTGCCTGGGTAAAAGCTCCTTCAATAAGAGGGTACTCGGCCTCTTGCTTCAAACACGTATCTGTCAGTTTATAGCATACCAGGCTTACACCCATTTCCATAACGGCATACACAAATTTACCGCCGGGATGAAAGGCTAAATGCCTTGGCCCGCCGCCTGCCGACGCTTTAACGACAGGACTTACACTGTCTGGCGCAAGAGAACCGTTCTTTTGCTGGTTATAGCAAAACAGACTATCCGCCCCAAGGTCGGCGGCAATCAAAAGATTAGAGCCTGCGACAGGATTTACAGAATGTGCGTGAGGGCCTTTCTGGCGAGCCGGATTCGGGCCGGAGCCAACGTGTTGTATCTCAGCAGCGATGCCGCCAAAGGAGCCGTCTTGCAGAATTTCAACGCCAAAAATACTGCCGCTGCTGTAATTTGCGGCGTAAAGAAAGTTGTTCATTTTGGCCACGTGACATGTACCCGCACCGGATACTTCCCTGCTGTTTACCAACGTCAGCGTGTTCTGAGCCCCTATCGAGAAAGCGGAAATTTTCCCCGCCTTTCCGGTTTCATTGGCGGCATACAGAAAATTTCCCGAACGTAATAAAAAAGAGGGGTTTTCACCGCCATAAAATGAATTTTCAAGACGCAATTTGTTGCTGCTTGTGTCAAGCCTGAGAAGGTGAATCCCCCTATCTTTTGGGTCTGCGGTGTAGCATCCGGCATAAAAAGAATAAATCATATTGAAATCCTTCTACAAAGGCTACTGCTTTCTGGATGTATCAGAGGCCGCTTCGTTAATCTTCGTGTTGATATCCGATAATTGGTCACGAACGCTTTGACCCTTGTTAATAGCGTCCGGATTATCTCCGGCCTGAAAGCTCTGCTGCGCTTCGTCATAAGTCTTGCTTGCTTCGCCCATATCCTGCGCAATGGAATCAAAATCAAGCTGGATATTTGGTACGCTTTTGGCGTTATCGATGGCGTTTGGAGTTTCCGTCATTGGGTTTTGAAGGCTGTCAAGAAGAGCCGCGGCTTCCGTTTTTGAACGCTCTTTTGCGGACTGCCCTTCGGCAATGGCTTTCTCGGCGCTGTTGATCGCTTCGGCGGCGAATTCCTTTGCAACATCGTAACGCTTGCTGTCAGCCTCGCTTTGCATTCTGGTCAGGGCGTCCCTTGCGTGGGTAACGGAATTCCCCGCGTAGGTAACCGCATCGGCGTCGTTTTCGGCACGGATAACCGCGTCCTCGGCTTTTTGCATTTCTTCCATAGGAGGCGAGGAGCAGGCGGAAAAGGCCAAAACAAGAATGAAAACCAACACGAGAATGTAAATAATCTTTTTCATTTTCTTTCCTTATACAATAATATCGGGAAATTGCCGAAAAATAAAGCTATAGGACATTGATGGCTGTATATATCACTAAAAAGTCTGCTTTTCTCCGGTTTTTAACATCATTTTTGTTTGCCGCCGGAGTTGCCGCGCTTTTGTGTTTCCTCCTCGAAGGCCCCAAACTGGGCCCAGTTTATGATTTTCTCCTTAAATTACGCCCTGTCCTTCCGATTTCCAGGGAGCTTCTCATTATTGACAGTTCAGTTTCCACTCAGGAATCAGGCGATGGCATCCTTGAACCGGGAGCCGCCACTTCCCTGCTCTACACAATGACGGAATTGGGCGGGAAAACCCTGATCATCCAGGTTCCCATTTTGGGGCTTTCCGCAGGCGGAACCGTGGGAGAAGAGGAAATACTCTACCGGTTTGACGAAGAATTTTCGGTTTTTAGCAGAAACATCCTGAACCTGTTTGATGCCATCAGAACAGGGTCAGTAGCGCCCACCGAGTCGGCAAGATTTGTGGGGGAACTGGTTGAGCTTTCAGAAAAAGGGAAGGAAAGGCTGATTTCAGCCCTTGTCCGGCGGGATGAAGGGGCTGTTCTCAACATGGAAAAGGCAGCGGCCTTTTTCGGCCATGTCCGGCGTCCGGGAGACCTGCAGGTGCAACTGATAAGAGCGGGTGAGGGCGGAAGGCCGGGAGTACTGGCTGAAAGGAACGAATACTCAAAAGCCAAAACCGACCGTGACGGGGTTTTAAGGCGGATTGTTCCGGTAATGACCACGCCGGAACTTTTTGAAACCGTAATCGGGGAAAGGACTTTGGAGCACATTATTTACGCCGCCCTGAAAACACGGTTCAGGGAATCCAATATCGAAACAGGAGAGTACGGCCCCGTTCTCGCGATGAGAGGCGGCCCGGAAGAGACAAGCAGGATTATCCCCCTTGATAACAACGGCGCTGTTCTTTTTGAAAAGCCCCACAAAGGAGAGAATTTCAGACGCATCGGCATTTCTGATTTTTTGGCTTATGACGAAGCCGACCGCAGCCTTAGGCGACTGCTTTCAGAAGGGGAAGTTCTGGGAATTTTCCAAACCACACAAGGCGAGAATAATCCCTGCATTCTTTACGATTATGCCCTTTCTATCAGGGAAGAGCCTGCGTCCATTTTCGCCAATGGGGAGGAGGGGAAGAAAGCCGCCTGGGTCGATGCCAGAAACAGGTATTTTTCGTGTCTTGATAGTTTTCTCAACGGCCCTGCTGAAATGACTTTGGTAAATAATTATGAAGAAATAATCGCCTCAGAATTCACGGATAAAAATCCTAAGGCAGAAGCAGAGCTATTAAAAATGTCTGAAATGAGGAATTCCCTGATGCGAATTTTCGCGAGTATCAGGTCTAAGCAGGAAGAAGTTATGAAACTGAGGGAAAGGCTGGAAACAGCCCTTTCTTTATCTTTTTGTATTCTTGGCAATACTCAGGATGTGGAAGCTTCAGCGCTCCTGGCAAACAGCATCCTCATAGGGCGGGTGGTAAAACCAGGAATAAACAGATACCTATTTTTTGGATCCCTATTGGCAGCCTTTATTGCCTGCTTTTTTATTAAAACACGGAACCCGCTTTCTACCCTGGGAACAGGCTTGCTCTTTTGCCTGCTTTTTGGAACCGGGCTTTCACTAAGCTTTATTTTCACCGGTTTTTGGTATGATCCTTTGATTCCTGCGGCGTCATGCGCGACAGGCGTTCTTGTTTCCGTTGTCTGGACGCTGATTGCAAAAAGCCGTTATTCCAGACGCTTTCGCCAGGCCTTTGGCCCCTATGTTTCCCGCCCTTATTTAAAAAGCGTCATAAAAGCGGGAAAGCCCGTTCAGTCTCAGATCATAAACGCCAGAGCGGCGGTTGTGGCCGTAAAAAATGCCGATTCGTCCGTACGTTATGCCAAACAGGTTCTTTCATTTCAGGAAAAAGCCGCAGATTTTTTTATAAAGGCCGGAGGCGTCATTACGGGAACAGAAGAAGATCTGGTTATAGTGTGCTTTGGCTCTCCGCTTGAAAGAATATTCCTCGCCAGCCAGAAAGAGGCTTCTCCCTATGAGAACAACATCAACGCGAACGCGGCTCCCGCAATAAGAGCTGTCGGCCTTGTTTCTGAAATTGCCCAGCATCCTGAATGCGCATCCTGGCATTTTGGCCTGGATACAGGTAATTGTGCTTTTGCCTGGACGGCCCTTTCTGGCTACATCGCCCTTGGCACACCGGTTCAACAGGCAAAAATTTTTTCTCGAATAGCCGGCAGTTACAATACCAGAATTATCGTTTCAGTATCGATCTTGGAAGCCGTGGAACTGCCCTTAAAAAAACTGGATGAGCTCACAGCAAAGAATATCAAGGAGCCTTTTTACAGGCTGGCAGTCGAAGGGGAAGGTCAGGTTTAAAATAAAAATGATGCGCTATTTCTCAGTTTTAATTATTTTTGAATATATTTTTACTTCATATTTTCCCTCAAAAAAGCCCCATATCAGGAAAATAACTCTGTACATTTCCAGTAAAAAACATAAACAGAAAATGCGGTATAAATACTAAAATAGAGAAAGCAATTAATAAGAGCGTCCTGTTTTTTACCAGTCCATAATCGTGAAATTTCTCTTTTCTATATATAAAAGTGATGGTACAACCTAATCCTGCTAGTCCATAGGCCAACAGACTTATTAACCAAAACCGAAGCCAAAAATTTATACTTTCATCGCGTCCCTGTATATTCCAAATATTTTCAAAAACCAAATATAAAATTAGCGGATTAAACCATTTTGTCAATATATAAATCCCCCAAAAACGTTGGGTTGTATGTCGTCTAACGTTCCGGCTGTATGCCCCGAGCCGCCATAAGGCGGCTAAGCGCTTACCGACCTGTTATGCGAACTACAATTTTGCTTTCACTAATAATGTAAATCCATACATTATTATTCAAAAGTTAAATTCATTTTCCCAATTAAAGTTCCCCGATTGTTCCAAACTCATAGGCCAGTGGCTGCACCATTTCGGGACGCTTGGCTTTTCCATTCTGTCAAGGCTCGGCGTATACGGTTTTATATCAAGCACGGGAGTACCGTTGTTGGCGTCAATATAGGCAATCTCGATAATACCCTTTTTTTGGTTTATCTGAATAACCTGTACTGCGGTCAACGCGATCGGATTGGGACGGAAGGGAGATCTTGTGGCGAATATACCCATTAAGTCAGGAGATTTTTCATACGGTTTTGGTGCCTCAAGGACACTTCTTGCCTCCTTATTGTCGTTCTCGCTAAACCACCAAATAATGTTAAGATGGCCAAAACCGTCCAATGCCTTAAGTGCGGGAACATACTTTTGTTCAAGCTCAACAAACATTCCTTCCTTACTGACATTAATTTTGCCAATAGGTTCTACTTCAAACTTCTTCATTTTACAGTCCTCCAATATGGTTTATTTGTAAATAAAACATAAAGTCTCTCATCATGTGAGAGTCAAGAAAAAAACGAAAAAAGTTGAAAATTTTTCTATGCTTTTTCTAAGGGAATTTGTATTTCTGTAAGGTATTTATCGGGATTTTGCTCATTCCAGGGGCCTCGGTGTACTGCTTGCCGACTCTGTCCAGCCATTTTATACTGGTTATGTTCTTGGAGCCAATTTGCAAAAGCGATATACGCTGCCGCTATATTTTTAAATTCTCCATGTACCATTGTACAGGCCATTATTGGAACCGATTCTGTTTTGCAATATACAAAACTATCTATATTTTCATCCATTCTGGCTGCGGGCGCACACACTTCTATATCAACGTCTTTTTCTTTATAATCTGTATCATGATATATTGTAAAAGTATTGCTTGAAATAGGGATATTATTTTTTTCTGCAAAAGCTGACATTTCTTCCCACAACTGGCCTTCGGCATAATAATTTGGAACAATCTGCCATAAAGAAAATACCTGATAACTTGGGATTGATTTTATTGAAACATTGTAATGTATTGCCATTTTTTCCTGCCGGATATCCTTTTTTGTCAATTCTATTTTTGACAATTTATCCTGTTCAGCCTTAATTGTATTTCCATTTCTATACGCTTTTTATCAATTAACATTACAACATATTCGTCATTCCAATGGTCAAGGGCATGTCCAATTTCAGAAACATTAAAGCCTAAATCCCTAAGAAAAATAATTTTATTTAGAATAGGAATTTGCTCTACTGAATAAAACCTGTAATTATTAAAAGCATCAATTTCAGCAGGTTTTAAGAAGCCAGTTTCGTCATAGTAGCCAAGCATTCGTATTGATACTTGTGTCATTTTTGAAAATTCTCCTATTTTAAACATTTCTCTCTCCAATATAATTTAATACTCTATACCATCCTTTATGCCAATTATTGATTTCACAAATTTATATTTTTTTCTAAATTCCAAAGTCAATTCAAATCGTATTTCACATAACGTTTGGCGATAAAAGACGTTTTTTGTAGCCCGAGCCGCCGTGAGGCGGCGAAGCAGTTACAGACCTGTTATGCGAAGTGTGGGCGTACACCATTATATTCATATTTTTATGTTTCAAATATTAATACATGACCTATTGTTCCATCTTCATATTTTGTTTCCTGATTATTTGATATTAATTCATATTTTCCATTTGTGTATTCACTTATCATTTTTGTCCAAAATATTTTGGAAATTTCATTTTTTGGATGGTACTTTAATTGCCATTTTCCCTTGAATTTATTTAATACATAATCCACAACATATTTACCTATTCCTTGCCGTCTATATTTATACATTATGAAAAACTCAGATAATGTATAATTTGTTTCAATTTTAACTTCGGGATAATCGTTTATCATAATAAATCCAGCCAATTTATTATTTACCTTAATAAAAAATGGAAACCTGTTATTTTCAGTCCAATAGTTATCAAAATAGTCATAACCATAAAGTCCTAAATTATTGGTATCAAGATCGTCATATTGAGAAAATTCGTAACGATATTTTTCCATTAAATTTCTTAATATTTCTTTTTCTTCCTTTTTCACAAGTTCTATTAAAATATTCATACATCTCTCCTAAAGTATTATATTGTACTATGCTTTATAGCATATATAACCATGAATTGTGTGTATTGTTGCAAATGTAATTGATAGCATTAAATATACAGTAAAATGATAGGGAATATTTACAAATAATCTATTACCTACTAGCCCTATACCCATTAACCATATAACTGATGTCCAATATGGAGCTAATATAAAAATAATATTTTTGCCAAATAATGTATTAGGAGCATATATTTCAATGAAATATGATGTAAAATAAATTATAATGCCAATAATGTATATTATTAAGCCAATTTTTCCTGTTTTATTTTGAATATTTATAGCCATTATCATTGAAAAAGCTATCGTTATAATTCTTGTTATAGTTTCCGCTATAATTATTGGATGGGAAATATTTTTCAAATAATACGAAGAAAGTTTCTTAAAGAATAAAATATTAAATATTAATATTGGGATAAAAAATAAAAAACAATTATTTATATATTTTAGAATTATGTTTGTAAAATTCATACTTGTATACCTATTGCCAATCCTAGGGCATTTAATGATGGATTTTTTTCCTTTCCATAAACATCATTATTTGAAGTATGAAACCATAATATTTTTGTAAATAATTTTGTATAATTTCCTAAATTATATTCAATTCCGCCTCCTAAATGCCAGCCGCCATTTATCATTGTTCCATTTTGTGGATAATCTTCTGTATATATTACTAAACTCACAATTCCTTCAATAAAAAAAAGACTTGTTTTTTTAATTATTGGAGAATATAATCTCACGCTTCCATTTATCCCAAGTCCAAAAACAGGCTGACGTGGATTGCCTATATTATCAAAAGCAAATAAACTACTTAAACCTATACCTAAATCAAAAATATTATATTCTGGTGTTATGTATAGAATATTTAAGACAAAATCATATCCTGCCTCCAATATACCAATATTATCATTCCAATAAGAGTTATAGTTACCTATTGTTATTCTATGATTAAAATTTGATATTTTATTTTCTTGAGAAAATATTATAGAAACATTGATAACACATAATAAAATCATTACAATAAATATTTTTTTATCCATTTATTAACCTATCTTTTTTAATTAATTTATTTTTTCTTTTTATATAAAATACAGCCATTATTGAAATAACTGCCATAGAAATAGACATAATTATATTTCTGAATAATGTTTGTGTAATAATAAATGTACTATAACCTGCATTAAACATACTATGAAATAAAATACATAAAAACACACTTCCAGTTATTTTTTGGATTGCCCCTAAAGCAAAAGTATAACCGATAATACGAATTGTAAATATTCCAAAATTTGTTCCATACTGTCCGACACCCTGAATATAAAATAAAGGTAAATGCCATACTGCCCAAATTGGGGCAACAATAATAGCGGATAAAACAAATCCAAATTTTTTATCTAATTCAAATTGTAGTATATATCTCCAACCGGCTTCTTCCAACCCGCCTCCAATTATCATAATAGGTAAAGAAACAAAAAATACATATATCGGTTCAATTCTTTCTATCCCTGGAGGTATTGAAAAACACATTATAGGAATTATTAAATACAACAAAACAGTAAAAATATAAAACTTTATTGATATTTTAAAAGCAAAGAGTTTTTTAATCCATTCTCCAAAACCAGTTGTTTCATTATTTTTCTTTAGAACAATGTAAGAAGCTATTGTGGGGGATAAACCACCTAAAATCCAAGGGATATATAACAAAAAATGGCTATTAATCGAAAATCCTAAATACCCAAAAATTATCAACAGACCCCATAAAAATATCATCATTAAAAAAGTCAATAACAAATATTGAAAAACCAATTTTTTATTCATATTAATCTCCCTTTATTTATATTATTTTAAATACTTTACTTTATCTAACCGCCACCAATGTGTTCTTTCTTCCTTATATTTTTTAAAGCCGCATCTCTCCAATACTTTATAAGAGGCTATATTTTCTACTTCCGTTTCAGCTATTATTGCTTCTATTTTTTCATCCATAAAAGCCATTTTACAGAATGCGCTGACAGCTTCAGTCATATATCCATTATGCTCAAATTGTTTTTCCAAGCCATAGCCTATTTCAACCTCTTTCATTTCATTTGGAATATTTTTATAATCTATTGATCCTAATACCCTTTTATCCTCTTTCCTTATAATAAACCAAAAGCTATGATAAGCATAGTTTTCAGGATCATTTTCAATAATTTTAATTTGATTATTTATTATGTTTAATAAAAATCCATCTATTGGTCCTTTTCCACATATACAGTTTAATTCAACTTCAAGCATCGATATATCATTAACCCATAACTTTAATTGCGATAAAGTCAATAATCTTAAAAATAGTCTTTCTGTTTCCAATTCCATTGTAGTACCCTTTTTTTAAACCCTTTCGAGTATTTATTAAATAAAGTATATATTCCTTTATTTTTATCAATAGAATAATCACCAAGATGCACGAAATTAATACTAAGATGCATATTTAGTCCACTTTTGATATATTTTAGTGTTTCCGATGTCCCGAGTTCAAGATAGAAGTGCAACAAACTTAAGCAGGTAGGGCAAATGGCATATAACGCTCCAGCCGTAACTGACATTTTTTTATTATTATCTTTTTATAAATTAAATTTACGATTAATAATATATTTACCAATACCATATCCTAAATAGCCAGTACGTACGTAAAAACCGACAGCAATCGCCCCAATAGATACATAACCAATTGCAATTGCGCCAATTGCCAAACCGCCGACTGCAATTGTACCGCCTACAATAATTCCTCTTGCTTTTGCGTTTAATGTTTGTATTTGCTTGCCAATATGAATATGCATATATGGTAAATCCTTCTTTGTTTTTTTTTAGAAATAAATTCATATTCTTCAAGTGTTTCCATTGCCGTCCCTTGTATTCCAAAAATCTTTGCTTCCTTAGGCTTAGGATCATCTTTTTCGGCTTTAATATCGGTTAAGAGTTCATCTGTGGTTACTCCTAAAGCCTGTGCCAAAAGCGGCAATAAAGTTATATCGGGATTTGCTTCGTATGTTTCCCATTTGCTGACGGCTTTATTGCTTACGCCGACAAATTTACCAAGCTCAGATTGCGACAATCCTTTTTCTTTCCTCAGCCGATAAATGGTTTCTCCCAACATTCTTTTGTACATTATGCTACCCCCAAAAAATCGTAATAATACAGATAAAGATTACTGTCTACCCCGTCTGTAGTTTTTCCCAATAATTGATCCAATAACGGCACAAGGTTAATATTCGGGCATTCCTTATACATTTCCCATTTTATCACACAATTTACGTCTACGCCCACCAATTCGGCAAGCCTAGACCGCGATAATCTATTTTCTGTTCTGAGCCTGTAAATTGTATCGCCTAACATTTTATTAGGCATTAATTTATTTTCCATACTATCTCCTTAACGCCTCAACCGGCTCTACAAAAGCGCTTTTCAATGTTGGAATAAGCGTAAGGATCGAACAAACAGCCACGCCCGTTAACCAAGCCTGCGCCATTCTGCGGATACTAAACCGAGAGAAAATAGTATTACTAATCGGAACACTGGAAAAGGTGTTTCCAGTTACATTACTTAAGCGAAAGGGAAAATTGGCTAATATGCCGGAAAGAGTTCCGCCGACAATTACCCCTGCGAATGCTCCAAGAGCGGCAAGAAAAACTGACTCAAAAATGAACACTCTTACAATCTCGGCTCGAGTCATGCCAAGGCAGCCCATCATTCCAATTTCCTTGATCCTTTCATGGATGATCATTACAATTGTATTGATGATAAGGAAACTTGCCACAATCAAAAAAATTAAATATACGGCGGTGAAAATAGCCTCGTTCAATTTTATTGCTGTAACCCATGTACTTTCTTTCCAATCGGTAACGACATCATATTTTAAAATATTTTTCACTTCGGTAGCAATAAAAGGACTTTGCTTTTCATTATCAGCGAAAATAAATAAGGCTTGTATTCCTTCTTCAAGTACCAACAGCCGATTGAGCCGATCAATATCAACAATAATGTACTGCTCGTCATATTTGGAAAAATCAAAATTGAAGATTCCGGTAATGACAGGACTCCAGATTTTATCTGAATACTGGGCCGATACCGTTTTAAGCGGAATTCTGTCGCCGATATTCAGACCCGATTTTTTGGCCAAAACGACCCCAATAGCGCATTCATTAGCGCCTGAAACAGGCCAATGCCCTTTTTGAAGTCCGTCACTGCGTTCCGCAAAATTAAAATGATTCGCTTCCATTTCAGCCGGTATGTCCAGACCCCAAAGCACGGCGTGTTTGACTGTACTGTCTTGCAATGTCGCTATTGAAGAAATTCGGAGGAGAACTGCACGGATGCAGGGAATTGTGTAAATGGAAGCAGCAAGTTCCTTCCGGTTTTTGTCGCCCGCAACAGGATACTGCACGGGCATATACTCGTTCTCAGCTTCATATTGAGACGATACCACTTTGACATGGCCTTCCTCGTATACTTGTACCGTATCGTAAACGCATCTGGTTTGTCCGTCATCAAAAGACATTAGCACAATAAAAATGAATACTGATATTCCTACAGATGAAAGACTAAAGGTGGTTCTCCTCTTGTTCCACCATATGTTACGAAAAACGATTTTTAGCAAAATTACAGTTCCGCCTTTTCTTGTTCTGTTGCTATCCATAATTTCTTCTTTCTTTTCTGTATCATCTTGTTACATTAAAACCAAATAAAATATATGGTTTTATGCCTATCATTGAATAGGATTTCAACCAACCCGAATTCTCAGTCTCGTATTTGTTGCGCCCAAAGTCAAAATACCGTCTTTTTTCACTATAAGCCGCAAAATTATAAGATAATGTCGTACCAACATCAATAATAAAAAATTTGGTAAGTTTGAATTTTAAGCCAACATCTCCCCCAAGTCCCAAACCAATGAAATAATCCCCCATAATTTCGGTATTTTCTTTACTGTGTAAAAAGAGCATATTCATATTGGGACCAACGCCAAAATGAAGTTTTAATATTTCGTTAATATTATGTCCAAAACCTATTCCCAATAGAATAAAGTCAAACTGTACTAAAGGCTCATAATTTATTCCGGCATTGTTTACTGCCGGAAACATAATGCGATAATTATAGAATAAGCCTATGTTTTTCTCTCCAAATAGAGCATAGAAAGTCAAATTAACACCAGGAAAACCCGTGTAATTATTTTCCAGATTTATTCCATTCATAAAATAATTCCCAAAAGCTGGTCCTGCCGGAAACCAAAGATCAAAATTAGATCTCTGTGTTTTATCTTGTGAGAAACCAATTGCACTGATGCAAACTAGCAACACAGCACTAAAAAAAGCCTTTTTCATAAAATCCTCCTCTCAAAATTAAAATTAACCTGTGTTTATTCCAGATTTAATTAATTTCTATCGTCTTGAAGAGGTGAAAGCAATAGAATTTAGTCGAACAATGGTAGAATTTCGTTTTTTTACAATTTTAATGGATTTTCAGATTTTATGCCCATAAACTATATTAATTATTTGATTATTTTCAGAAAATTTTAGGGTTGCATTCCGCATAACGTTTTGGCTGTACTTGTTAATGCTTTCTGATGTAATCTTTTTCATGACGGTTCTCCTTTTGGTAGTGCTGAGGTAACAAAACCTTACAGGTTAAAACCGTTTTCAGGTAGGGGGCCAGCACCTGCCTGCCTAAGTTTGTTGCACTTCTATCTTGAACTCGGGATTTTTAATCATTTTTAATTTTTTCTTTAGATATTTTTCTTTTTACACTTATTTTAAATTAAAGTATCTTTTCAAGACAAATACTGTACTTGCTATTTATGTACTCTCCAAACTTTTCAATTTCATAAAATCCGAACTTTTTGTACAAGTGTAGTGATTCCGGTTGGTTAGGCCCAGTTTCAAGTTTTATAATGCTATAACCCTGTTTCTTGACTTCACTTTCCAGGAATAATAAAATACCTGAGGCAATTCCTTTTCCTCTATAAGCCTTCCTGACAAAGAATCTCTTAAGTTCTACACACTCTCTACTCATGGGGAGTATGACACAACAACCAACATCGATATTGTCTGAATAGGCGACAACAAAAGTTGCGGTATTAATTTTAGGTTGATTGAAGTCAAGTGTAAATATTCCTTCTTTCGGGTATCTCGTCAGCAATTCTTCATCCAGTTCATTTATTAGCGCCATTAAGTCTTTGTCATCAGGGTAGACAACTTTTATCTGTAATTTTTTCATTTAAATAATATGTTTTCCCTTTTTACTTCAAATATATAATGTAATATATCCATATTACAATAATGTTTCATTATTTCATCTATCTTTTCCATACCTATTCTTTTTGCAACATTTTGTGAAGCTGTATTATCGTCTCTTACTATTGAATATACTTTTTCGGCATTTAATTTTTCAAATGCATATTTTTTGCAGCCAAATGCCGCTTCTACGGCATAGCCTTTATGCCAATGTTTCTTTTTAAATAAATATCCTATTTCCAGATATTCATTTCCATTTAAATTTTGAATTGTCAAACCGCATTGACCTAAAAATTCATTTGTCTCTTTGTGAATTACAGCCCATAATCCAAAACCATGTTTTGCGTAGTGTTCAACAATCCAATTGAACCAGCCTTTAACCTCATCCTCTGAAAATGAATGTTCATACGCATACATTACTTCTTTATCCTGTAAAATTTCACATAATTCATTATAATCATTATTAATAAATTCTCGTAAAAATAATCTGTCTGTTTTCAATATTGTTTTCATATAATAAAATATAACATATTAGCGAAGTAAAAAATTAACATTTTTCATCATTTTTTGACACTTTTTGTATGATACTTTATACACGGAGTGCCGTAAAATTAAACCAATATATACATATTATCGAAGTAACGGTATGCTTCCGGTCAGTTTGTTTATCTGCTTTTTATTTCCGCAAATAGCTATGCCAAAATAATTCAAATCATCTTCCGGAACATTAGCGATCTTCTCAACAAATTCATCGTATATATTGCAACTTTGGGCAATATCGGAAAAATCAACAACAGCCAAATCTGAAAACTCAGGTTGGTAAAGCTTTCCTCTTAACTCTTTTATAAGTACCTGATTGCCTTTCAAAATTGGAATAGGAATTTTTATGATGCCAAGATGGCATTTACCTGTCTTGTCAAATACATCTGTACCTACTGTTTGAGGGAATAGCTTTCCAAGCGTTACTCCCATAACCGCCGCAGTATTTGTAATAATGCCGAGCGGCAAATTCTCGTCAATCACCATTACGCATTTCGTGTCCTGCCAGTTCATTCTTATTGCTCCTTTGTAAATTGTTCATTCAAAATGGTATGCTTTTTATATTGTTGTAAAAACGCGCTGTCTCTAATTTTTATAGTATCTATCAATAATTTCCGAGACTGCCTTGATTCGCACAACCCGGCCCCCGCCAAGCTCCGGAAAAGCGCGGTAGCGTTTTCCGTCGTCGGAAAAGGGGGAAGCTTTCTCGCCAGGAAAAGGAGGATACCTAGACTGAGTCCAGGTGAGGCTTGGCGATGAAAGGGACAGGGCGGTAGAAGTGGGATTAAAGTGGATAAAGGATTCGTGAACACCCCGCTCGGAAAGCGGCGCTTCGTCGGTGCATTGAAGGTAGCGAATAGTTCCGGAAGTAAAATTGATGGATTGAATAACCGCCGAATGAGACATGCCGCCGTCTTGCGCCCGGAAGAGCATAATGTCCCCAGGGCGGAGGTTGCGTATCTCGTCTTTTACCGAAATGATCTGGGAACTTTTAGAGTTGTAAAAACCGGTTCCCGCATACCTGGAAGGGTCTTCGCCCCTTGGCGCTCCAAGGGCCCTTGCAAGCGTACTGCCAAGGTCAACGCCCACGGTTTTGGCGATGTAAGACTGGATATGCCACACAAAACCGGAACAGTCCATGCCGATTAAGCCAATGCAGTAAAGGTAATTGTAGACATCGCTTTCTTCCAGGCTGCGGCCGCTTGTCAGAACGTAGGGCCTGTGAAGCAAGCCGCGGTAAGAGCCAGCCTTCATTCTTGCTATGTCGAAAAGGTCGCGCGAAGCTGTCCAGCTTTGGCTGGGAAGATCAAAGATGATCACCTTTTCCCGCCCGTCGCAGAGCATCTCTGTGTATTTTTTAAAATCTTCGCTGTCAAGAACCTGATTGATCTTTTCCCAAAGAAAAGCGGGGTTTCCCTTACCGCCTCCAAGAAAGCCCCATTCCTCATTTGTAAGCTTGTCGCGCTCGTTGTCCTGGGCAAAGGGCATACGCAGGTTCATCACCTTGCCGCCCAGGATGCGTGTCCGGAAACACAGCCTGTACGCTTCTTCAATGGCCCGTTCAACCCCGGAGCCCCAGATTCGTTCCGGGTTCGCATATGCCGCCAGTCGAGATTCATCACCCTCTGCGGCTTTAGAAAAGCGGGGCAAAATAGAAACCAATAAAAGAAAAGCAAAAAAAGCCCGCCTGCCTTTCATACTCAGTAATGTACCGTCCAATCAACATGCTCGATTTCCTTATGCTCAAGATCCTTGAAAAACCGGACTGTACTGTACTTCAATTCTTCCGCCGCTTCCTCGTCACAGACGATGATCGCCTTCTCGTGCATTTGGAGGCAGGAAAGGGGACACCACTGGCTGACCGCCCCTTCAACAGCGGCCTGGAGCGCGCGCGCCTTTTGTCGCCCCGATACAATGATAAGCACCTCCCTGGCGTCCATGACGGTTCCGATGCCTACGGTAAGAGCGCACTCTGGTACCTTTGCGGGATCATCGTCGAAAAAACGGGCATTGGCTTTGCGGGTATCATCGGTAAGCTTTACAATCCTGGTTCTGGAAATCAGGGAAGAACCTGGTTCGTTAAAAGCAATATGTCCGTTGTTGCCTATCCCACCGAGGAAAAGCTCGATCCCTCCGGCGGCCTTTATGGCTTCCTCGTAAGCGCGGCATTCCGCCTCCGGATCCGGCGCCATACCGTCAAGAATGTGGGTGTTCTCGCCCTTAATATCAATTGCGTCAAAAAAATTGTCCTTCATAAAGCGCTTGTAACTTTGAGGATGATCCGCTGGAAGTCTGTACTCGTCCATATTAAATGTAATCACATTAGAGAAAGAAACCCTCCCCTTCCTGTTGGCCGCAATAAGTTCCCTGTATATTCCCAGAGGGCTTGAGCCTGTAGGGAGTCCCAGTACAAAAGGCTTTCCAGAACTCGGAGCAAAGGCATTAATTTTTTTAATAATATACTCCGCAGTCCAGGGGCAGGCATTTTCGTAACTATTGTGAATTAACAGACGCATAAGCTCTCCTTTGCAAATAAATTTGCAATTCAAATAAATTTGCTACTCAAATAAATTTTTCTTTATAATTCCGCGCGCTAACACAGCCATCATCCTAAAGTTTCTGCCAAAGACAACCAAATCCGCGTCATAGCCGGGGATAATCGCACCCTTGTTCCGGTAGCGCATTACCTGTGCGGGATTGAACGAAGCGGTTTTAACGGCATCTTCAAGGCTAAAGCCGAAGTTCACCAGGTTTTGTACGCCCTTGATCATGGTCAGGGCCGAACCGGCTATAACATTATCGGCTTTGCGATGAAAAACCCCGTCCTGAAATATCACTTCTTCCCCGTTGGCAAAGAAGGGGCCTCTGGCCTGCTCCGTTGGTTTCAGGGCGTCGGTGATAAGCACAATCCTGTCTACGGACTTGTCCCTTAAAAGCAGCTTGTACAAGTCAGGGTGTATATGGAAACCATCGGCGATAATTTCGCAGGACATTTCAGGATGAATAAGAACCGCCCCTACCGCGTTTGGGTTCCGGTGCCCCATTCCGCTCATGGCGTTGAAAAGATGCGTGCTGTGAAGGATGCCCGCCTGCATTCCTTCTACCATATTCTCGTATTTGGCATCGGTATGGCCGGCCTGAAGCACGATGCCTTTCTTTAGGCAGAACAGGGCCAGTTCCCTCATTCCTTTAAGCTCCGGCGCTACGGTCATGTTTACGATGTGGCCTTCCGCCGCTTCCCAGAGTTGCTCCATAAACGCCAAATCAACATTCTGTACTGTCCCGGCCTTCATAACTCCCAGGCGTTCCGGCGAAATAAAAGGGCCCTCCAGATGAAGCCCCATGATCTGGGCCCCATCCTCCCTGCCGATGGCAGAGGCCGCCGCTTTTACCGCTCCAAGCATATGTTCGCTTTCCATAGGGTAAAGGGTGGGGTTAAACGCGGTTACCCCATACTGTACCAAAAGGCGGGACATCTCGATTATCGATTTGGCGGAGCCGTCTTCGGTTCCCCAGCCTCCAAAGCCGTGAATGTGCGTATCGATAAGCCCCGGCGCAATTATGGCTTCGTTGACATCGATAATCTGGGTTTCCGGATAAAAATGCTTCTGTTCAAAGCGCTTTTGCGAGAAAACATCCGAAATCTTGCCGTCCTCGATGAATACCGCGCAATGCTCCATCGCCGCAAAGCTGGTCATTACTGTACCGTTATGGAGGCAGATTGTGTTCATATACTTAACCCAAATAAGAATGAAGACGATTCATAACTTCCTCGAAATCCAGCGGCTTACCAACGTGGCTGTCCATGCCGGCGGCGAGACATTTTTCAACATCGTCTTTGAATACGTTAGCGGTCATTGCAATAATCGGCACTCTGCCGACAGTACCATTTTGGGAAACGGAACCTGTTTCCGCTTCTAATGCCCTGATACGTTTAGTCGCTTCGTAGCCGTCCATTTCAGGCATTTGTACGTCCATGAAAATTATGTCGTACTTTTGCGAGGTTTCGGTAAACATTCGGACGGCTTCTACGCCATTTTCGGCGCAGTCTATCTTCAACCCTGTCGGCTCCAGCAGGGTTTGGACAATTTCACGGTTAATTTCTACATCTTCAACCAGCAGTATGCGCTTCCCCGCAAATATATCGGCAATTTCCGCGGCTTGCGACTTTTTAGCCTGTTGTTTGTCCACACCGAGACATTCATTAATCACTTCCGCAATAGTGGAAGGGAACAGGGGCTTGGACAGGAATTTATCAACGCCAGCCGCTTTCGCTTCTTCGGCAACTGTGCTCCATTCGGCGGCGGAAATCATTATGACAATGGACTTTTCAGGCCCATACTTTTTTATTTCACGGGCAAGCTGTATGCCGTCTATGCCCGGCATTTTCCAGTCTATAAAATAGATATGATAGCCGTTCTTTTGGTTTATTAGCTCAAGGGCTTTCTCTCCGCTTAAAGCGGTATCGCAGGACAAGCCAAACCTCTGCGCTATATCCATAAAGTACGTTAAAATATCCTGGTCATCATCAACGGTTAAAATACGGACATTCTTCAAATTTATATCAGAAGCCAAAAGCCCGTGCTTTTCTTCTGTACCTCGCATTGCCTGAATCGTAAAAGTAAATGTAGAGCCTTTTCCACTTTCCGATTCAACCCATATTTTTCCGCCCATCAGTTCTACTATGCTTTTGGAAATCGCAAGGCCAAGCCCCGTGCCGCCATATTTGCGGGTTGTGCTGGATTCCGCCTGTTCAAAAGAATGGAATATTTTTTTCTGCTGTTCGGGGGTTATGCCTATTCCGGTGTCGCTCACCGAAAATTGCAGGGTACAGTTGTCATTTACTTTATTCAAAAGACGCACGGCAAGGGTAACGGAACCTTTTTCCGGCGTGAATTTGATTGCGTTTCCCAAAAGGTTGGTAATGACCTGTGCTAAGCGCTGGTCGTCCCCTATGAGGTTGCGGGGAATAGAACGGTCAATATGCGCGGAAAATTTTTGATGTTTTTCGTCTATGCGGAAATTGACGACATTTACAACACGCCTGAGCATTTTTTCAAGTTCGAATTCCACCGGATAAAGCTCAAATTTGTTGGCTTCAATTTTTGACATATCCAGAATATCGTTAATTACGCCGAGCAAATGATTCGATGCATCTTCTATTTTAGTAAGGCAGTAATCTTTGCGTTCAATATCCGATGCGGACTTTCCTATTTTTATCATGCCAATTATGGCGTTCATCGGCGTTCTTATTTCATGGCTCATGGTGGCAAGGAAGGTACTTTTCGCGCGGTTAGCGGTTTCCGCTTCCGTCTTTTGCCGTTCCTTGTCCAGCAGCATGTTCTTGGTTTCTGTAATATCCATTAGAGCGCCGGCAACACGTATAGCGTTGCCGTTTTCTTCGCGAATGGTTTCCCCGGATGCGCGGTAGTAGGCGTATTCACCGGTTTTACGCAACAGACGGTATTCTACGTCGTAGGGTGTCTTGCCTGTTTTGTCGAGTATATGCCTTGCGAAAGCGTCCAGCGTCACTTCCTTGTCCTCCGGGTGCAGCAGATCGCTCCAACTGCTAAGCAGGTTGGGAAAATCATGTTCGTCCTTATACCCAAGCATATGTCTGAACTCGTCCGACCATACGAAAGTGTTGGACGGATTCACGGGGTCGTCCTGTACCACTTCCATATCCCACAGGCCGATTTTGGTCCCCTTGACAACCAGATTCAGTTTGGTGAGCTGCAATTCATTTAATTCTCTGGCGCGCGCCAACTGCAGTTCCCGCTGAAAGATTTCGGTCATATCAAATATATAGGCGACCACGGCAAAGCTGCCTTTATAGGGTATTTTCCTGAAATCAACGCTCAATCTGCGTACGTCATCGCCTGCAAAATGTATCTCCGTCTCGAATTTGACCCTGCCCTCTACAGCGGCGGTTGCAAGCCGCTGGACCAAAGTCTGGGGGCGCTGTCCATTGGAAAGTACGGGCGGAAGAGTCCTGGATACAAGGTCACCAAATCCTTCAAGCATTTCTTCTTTGGTATTAAAGCCCATGAATGTGACAGCTTCGGGATTGCAGTCGATTACGTTGAAAGCGTCGTCAAATAATATGTTGATATGGGGATTTGACTCAAACATGGCCGATACGGTGAGCAGCGCCGATTCCTGGGTGTTGAGGGCGGCGGCGACAAAAGAATTTATGCTTTCCACAACCTCTTTGTATGCGCCGCTGAAATTCGTTGCGTTCAATTTTGTGTCTATACTGCCGTCGGCGTGAACGTGTTTGCTTAAATCTTTCAAATCCGTGGTAAGCGAATTAACGATGTCTACGATATTTACAAAGCTCCTTGCCAGCATACCTGTTTCGTCTTTCGCGGAAGCGTCGATAGTTACGTTAAGATTGCCTTTCGCAACATTATTGGCTACGTCTGTCATATGTCTAATGGGCCTGGCGACAAGCGAGGCAATCAACATAGCCAATATAACAGAAATAACAATAGAAACTAAGGATATTCCAACCAGCAGCATCTTGGATTGGTCGGCAATAACCAGCGCGTTGTTACTTGATCTTTCCTCTATGACACTCGCCAGATCATACAATTCAATAGTATGCGCTCTTACTTCGTCTGCGAAAGCTCCCAGATTTCCGGCTATCTCCATGCACCGGTCATAATCGCCGATACGCGCCGCGTTCATTATAGGGTTGCAAACTTCATTTTTGTATTGTTGTATATAGTTCATGAGTACACTGGCGTGTTCAAGCCGTATTCTCCTCTCCTCTTCATTCAAAAGAGGGTTTGCTTTTATAAGGTTTTCAAATTCCTGGACAGTATTCACAGCTAACTCATAGGCAGATACGGCGTCCTGATACAGCTTGTCGATCCTCGAGCTTTCACCCAGCGGCGCGAAGGCGATCATAGTGTTAGTAATCCGGCGCATATCACGGTACTCGGACTGCGCCATTAGAATGGCGTTTTTTACGCCCACGGGGTATTTGATTGTGTTGCTGTATATATCCGCAACCTTATCCAGCCGGTTTATTGCGAACAGGGCCATACCTGTCAACATAACGATAATCAGCGCAAAACCGATTATCATTTTTGACTTGATTTTCAGATTATTAAACCAGTTCATAATGCCACCTGCTATTGGTCACTAACCCAAGTATGAGTGAATACTATTTATAACTTCCTCGAAGTCAAGCGGCTTACCGACGTGGCTGTTCATACCGGCAGCGAGGCATTTTTCAATATCCTCTTTGAATACATTAGCTGTCATTGCAATAATAGGAACGGTTTTTGCCTTGGGATTATCCAGCGACCGGATACGCCGTGTGGCTTCATAGCCGTCCATTTCGGGCATCTGCACGTCCATGAAAATCAAGTCGTATTTGTCAGGGGCCTCGCTGAACATACGGACTGCTTCTACGCCGTTTTCTGCGCAGTCTATTTCCAGCTTTGTCGGTTCAAACAAGGCTTGCACAATTTCGCGGTTAATTTCAACATCTTCAGCCAGCAGTATGCGCCGTCCGGCAAATATTCCGGTAATATCAGCCGACTGCGTTACTTCCGCTTGCTGTTCGTCAACACCGAGACATTCATTGATTACTTCCGTAATGGCGGAAGGGAATAGCGGCTTGGGCAGGAATTTATCAACGCCTACCGCTTTCGCTTCTTCGGCAATCGTGCTCCATTCGGTTGCGGAAATCATTGTTACAATGGAATTTTCTGGTACACGCGCCTTTATTTCACGGGCGAGTTCTACCCCGTCTATGCCCGGCATTTTCCAGTCTATAAAATAGATATGGTAACCACCCTTCTGGTCTATGAGTTCAAGCGCTTTTTCTCCGCTTGTGGCGGTCTCGCATGATACGCCGTACCTTTGCGTTGTTTCAAGGAAATATGCCAAAATATCCGGGTCATCATCTACTACCATGATGCGGATATTATTCAAATTGACATCCAATAAACGCTTTTGCTTGATTTCCGCGCCGCGCATTGCCTTGATGGTAAAGGCAAAAGTTGAGCCTTTTCCGGCTTCTGATTGTATCCATATTAATCCGCCCATCATCTCCACTATGCTTTTTGAAATCGCAAGGCCCAGCCCCGTACCGCCGTACTTGCGCGTTGTGCTGGACTCGGCCTGTTGAAAAGAAGTAAACAGGCGTTTTTGCTGTTCCCCGCTTATTCCTATTCCCGAGTCGCTTACCGAAACCTGTATGGTACAACGGCCGTTTTCTTCCCCCATAAAGCCCGCGTTAAGGATGATGGAACCTTCTTCGGGCGTGAATTTAACCGCATTGCTCAGAAGATTGGTAACGACCTGGGCCAGACGCTGGTCATCGGCTATCAGAATTTTGGGAATTTTATTGTCAATGTGTACTACAAGTTTTTGCCGTTTTTCGTCCACGCGGAAATTAATTACCGAGACTACTTTTTGCAGCATTTTCTCAAAGTTAAATTCACAGGGCGATAATTCCAGCATATTCGCCTCGATTTTTGACATATCGAGTACATCGTTTATAACGCCGAGCAGGTGTGTTGATGCGTTTTCTATCTTCTCAAGCGCATAGTCTTTGCGTTCCATGTCCTTCGCATTCTTGCCGATTGTCGTCATGCCGGTTATCGCGTTCAGGGGTGTGCGCATTTCGTGGCTCATATTGGAAAGGAAATCACTTTTCGCCTTGCTGGCCTCCATCGCCTTGTTTAACGCTTCTTTGAGTTTTTTGGTGTAGATGTCACGCATGATTACGCCCGCGATTGTACTGGCCGTCATGGCGACAAACCTCTTTTCATTTTCTATCCACTTGCGCGGCGTGAGGCTCTGTTCTACGCACATTACCCCCCATAAGTGGCCGTCAACATAAAGCGGCGCGCCTATAACTGCCCCGATATCAATGGTAAAAAGCGCCTGAAAAACCGGTTCGGAATTGG
>Ga0268262_10001387_pt1 | contig 30049 bp, 34 predicted proteins | sample TergutNc150P3_FD_190354 | JGI IMG/M metagenome (GOLD analysis project Ga0268262, IMG submission 190354) | Nasutitermes corniger P3 segment gut microbial community from laboratory colony in Florida, USA - Nc150 P3 (SPAdes) (version 2) | ecosystem: Host-associated > Arthropoda: Insects >... | reverse complement strand
ACCATATAATAATCGGCAGCGTTCCTCAAACAACAGGCTATGAAGAATGGTGGGCGGGAGTAGTGAAAAAAAAGCCAAAGCCTTCGCAGCCGGATTTTCAAATACCAAAAAATGCCAAGGACGGAATGGTATGGTCTATTTCATTCGTCAGTTTTATTCGGGTTCAGGCAACTACACCGAAGAAAGACGTGCTATGCAAAAAAACGTTTCAATAAACGAAATCGCCGAGAGGATAAAGAAAAGAAAGCAAGCAAAGCAACGGTAGAGAGCATTTAGGGCGTATGCAATACGACCCTACTAACGCCTAACAAAACATCTCACAAACAAAAGGCAACCGTTGCGGTTGCCTTTTTTCTATATTATTCAAAGGCAGAGTTTGAATTTTTGGATAAAAAAGAAAGCGATTTTATTAGGGAAATTAAGAATACTGGAATTGAGCTTTATGCAAAGCAATAAAATCGAAAATCCGTGGATATTTTTTGCAGACAAAGATTTAGGGGCTTTCTTTGCCAGCAGGCGATTGAGAAGTATTTGAAAGCTGCTCTTTTTGAGTTGAAAATTCCAATTCAAAAGACACATAATTTGCTTAAATTATATAATAAGTTAAAAGAACATAAAGATTTGGAATTAGACGAAACTTTGCTGAATGAACTTTGTGATTTATATATAGAGTCTCGTTACCCGACAGATGTTGCTTTTTTTAGCGGCGAAGTGTTGCCAACCGAGGAAGATGCATTTCATTCAATGTTTTTTTCTCAGAAACAAATTTATCGTAACCGATTTTTAAATTCTCCCAAAAATCTATAAGTTCTTGGTTTTTAATATATTGATTTTTATATGTTTGAAAATTGGTGTCTGTCATACGAAAAGGGAAAATATAAACGGGAATTTTATCCTGTCCATTATTGCGAGCATAAACAGCGTAAAGATAAATTTCCTTGATTTTTTCATCAGTCATTGGCAGGCAACCAATTGTCACACACGAACCGTGAATGAAAATATCGCCACCTAAATCTTCGGCATTGCTCTTTTTCTTATCCGATTGATTGGGATAATTTCCAACTGTTTTTCCGCTTTGTATGCCACTATCAAGATATGTAAATTGTTGTTAGCAAATCCTTTTTTGTTCAAATTTTCCTCAATGATTTGTTCCTTTTCAGCGAATGCAGTTTTTACACGGGCGCATTGTTTCTGTTGCAATAAAAAACTCTGTTGTGCAGAAACATCGGTACAAGAGGCGTCCGTACAAGAAATGCTAGTACAACAAATTATTGCCAACATAATGAATTTTAAAAAAAATGCCATATTTCAACTTAAAAGATAGTAAAATACATGGAGTTATTTTAAAAACTCCTTCATAACCCCGCAAACCTTGCGCAGCTCCTCTTCTGCAATTATATAAGGCGGCATTGTATATACAACATTCAAAAATGGGCGCAGCCACACACCGCGAGACCGTGCAAACTCCTGAATACCTGAGTGATGGCTTTCATTCAAGGTCTCAATAACTCCGCAAGCCCCAAACACACGTGCTTCCTTAACCCCCTTTGCCTCAAAACCTAACAATTCCTCTTTTAATACTTCATTTATGCGAGCGATTTTTCCCAAATAATTTTCACGTTCAAAAATTTTGAGAGAAGCAAGAGCGACAGAGCAAGCCAAGGCATTTCCCATAAAGGTTGGTCCGTGCATAAATGCTTTTTCGTAGCTCTCTCCTAAAAATGAATTATAAACATCATCTGTTGCAAGAGTTGCAGAAAGCCCCAAATATCCTGCCGTTAAACCCTTACCAAGAACCATAATATCTGGGGTTATGCCAGCTTGTTCGCAAGCGAACATCGTTCCTGTGCGACCAAATCCTGTTGCAACCTCGTCTGCTATGAATAGCACCTTATGTTGTGTGCAAAGTTTTTTCGCTCTGCTCAAAAATTCCGGTGGGTAAAAATTAAAGCCCCCCGCACCCTGCAAAAGAGGTTCGCAGGCAAAAGCGGCAATTTCGCCGCTGTGTTCCTCAAATAGTTTTTCCATTTCTTGCAGAGATGGATGAATAAAAAATTGCTTTGGCAAAAATCCTTTGAAAAGATGGTGCATACCTTCTTCTGGGTCTCCAATGGACATTACTCCGGTTGTGTCTCCGTGATAGCCTTTATACAAACTCGCAAATTTGGTTTTGCCATCAATGCCATTGTTTTTAAAAAACTGTACCGCCATTTTCATAGCGACTTCCATTCCAACCGAGCCGGAATCTGCAAAAAACACATGGTTTAATCCTTGCGGAGTTATGCGCACAAGTTCTTTTGCCAATTTTTCCGCTGGTTCGTGGGTTAAGCCGCCTAGCATTACGTGCGAGAATTTTTGTATTTGCTTTTCAAGTGCTGAGTTTATTTCTGGGTGGTTATAGCCGTGAATTGCGCACCACCAACTGGAAATGGAGTCTATGAGTTCTTGACCGTTTTCTAAATAAATTTTTACGCCTTTGGCATTTGCTACCTTTAGGGGTGGCGGTATTGTTTGCATTTGAGCGTAGGGAAACCAGAGATTAGACATATTATGATATACAATTTCTCAATAATTCCTCATATTTTGTCAATTCTTTTATGGTAGCATCTTTATCAATAGTCCCGTCGTTTTTTGTCAATAACCAATCCTTATTTTTAATTTTTGCAACTACCATATATTTCCCACTTTTAAGCGAAGTTTTTTCTATTTTGTATTTTTCATTTTTATTTTCCATTAATTTATCCTGAAATTTTTGCGCTATTTCTGTCGATATTTTTTTACAATCATCGCTTATTTTGAAACACAAATCAAATTGTTTGTGTTCATCAATTTGGAGAAAAATTCTATATTTTTTCCATGTATGAGTCTCCCAGTTGATATGAAACCAGCCTTTCAGATTTTTCCATTCTTCAATTTTTAACTTTGAATAATTCTTCAGATAATCACCTAAGCCAATCCAACAATTATCATTCCATTTTTGAATTTCTTCTGTTTCAAATGTTTTCTCAAGATTTTCAACGAAATCAATATAAATATCATTTTTTATTTTATTATGTTTTTCAAAGAATTTTATTAAGTCACTACGATCTATATATTTAAATCCTCTCTTTTCAATATTTTCTCTAGAAGGTTTTGATTCAGGTCCTGTTTTTAAATATATGCAAATCAATTTTCCTAAATCTTCTTCAACACATAGTTTTTCTGCATTTTTTATGTATGTTGCCAACGGATTGTCATGTTCAGCAAAAGTTTTATCTTCAATTATTATAAAATACTTGCCATTTTTACCACTTACAGCAGCACTAATATCAATTTTTTTCCATTGATGGTCAACCTTCACCTTGTCTATTTCTAAATCTGCTAACTTTGAATCATTTTTTTTTCCTTTCATTTCTAAAAATTTTATTATCAAAAACTTTATGAAATCTTTCGCACAAGCGTTTAAATTTATATCATCATTATCAGGATCATTCCATTTTATTGGATTAGCCATTTCCAACAACCAAGCAACAAACGCATCTAGGGCAAATTCTTTTGTTGAAATAAAGAAAAGATTTGGTTTCTTATCCATCTTAAACTCCTTTGGTTTTAAATTTGTAGTAATATAGAAAAAATTTTCAAACTTGTCAAGTTAAATTCGCATTAATATAGAAAACATGTAACCGACCTAGATGTTATATTGTTCTTTGCGTGAGTTTTGCCTCATATCTGCGACACAATTCTATTATCTCATCGTATTTTGCGAGTGTTTTGCGCCATTCCTCTGGTATGCTTTCAAGCCCATAAAACAACCCAGCCATTGAACCCGCCACCATCGCTGTTGTATCGGTATCGCCTCCGAGGTTTACCGCTTCTAGCACGGTATCTTTAAAATTGTCGTTTTTCAAAAAACACCACAAAGCGGCTTCAAGAGTGTGCACCACATATCCATCAGATTGAATGTCATCTCTTTTCAAATTCACGAAATCATCGCTGAATATGCGTTTATAATGGGATACTTCGCTCTCATAAGTTGTATCCTTATAGTGATATCTACAGAATTCTCCGTGACGGTATGAAAATGCCATATCATCAAGTATGCCCCTAACACCTTTGCTTTTCCAAAAATACACTAGCCGTAGGTATTCCGAGTATAATGTGCAGCCTAAAACTGCGCGTGGGTGTGCGTGGGTGATAGCGGAATATTTTTCTATGTTTTCTAAACGGGAATTAAGGCTATAGTTTTCAATGTTCATAAGTGCCACCGGAGCAATACGCATCAATGAACCATTGCTACAATCACTTTCTTTGGTTTGCCCGCATTGGCTTGCCGGAGTTCCTTTTCTGAATGTCTTAATCGCTGCAAAGGTAGTGTGCCCATCGTCAAAACATTTTCCGTGGGGGGTCATATAGCCGCTTTTGTGCCAGTCGGAAAATTTGCGCATAAGGGCATCGCAATCTCCGCCTTCCACTATGTTTTCCATAAGGCATAATGTTAGCGAGGTGTCATCAGACCACGTGCCAGCGGGCTGCTTGTGCGTTCCGCCGCCTATCATATCGGTTGCTTTGAATGTATCTCGTTTCTTAAATTCATAAGGAACGCCCAGTGCATCTCCTATTGCACCGCCGATTATAGTGGAAACTATTCTATCTAGAAAACTTTCCTTCGGTGGTTCTTCTATATAGGCACCCACATCCATATCAAAGGTGAGATCCATTGATGTTAAAATGTCTTTTATATTCAACATAACTTTACGGTTAAATTTTTTTTTGAAATCGGTTTCTGTATGGCGAACAATGTCTGCGACTGTTTCAAGCCCTGCATTACGCAACCAAAACTTGTTCATTATGGCAAGATCCAAATCGTCAAAGCCCAAAAGCAATTTTTGAGCTATTTCTTCTTTTTGCTCCATAGTTTTCTCCTTGTTTAAATATAATATACAATCCCTTTGCGACAGCTATTGTCGCGGATTTATGACTTTTCGCACAGCCATTTCCCATATTTCACCATTTCTTGCTTCAATTCACTTGGAGCTATAACCCTGACATTATACCCCCAAAAGCGAATCCATTCTAGCAAATCTAGGTTTATATTTGCCTTGGAAATTTGTTGAGCAAACAACGAGGCATTTGCTATTTTCCAACTGAATTAAAAATTCGTTCACCTGCGTGGTTTCCCAAGAACGAGTAGCACTTCGCCTATCGGAAATTAGGCTATCTGCTTCATCTATAAAGAGCAAAGCACCTTCTTCGGAATTGAGCCGTTTTTCCGCCAATATGTATTCCTCGTGTTCTTTATTTTCGCAAGAATGCTTTTCATAGTGCCGTTTTGCATAGTTTGCGAATATTTTTAATCCCTCTGTCCCAAAAAAATTGAACAGCCCCGTATATACATCGCTATCCAATTGAAACATTTTTTGATGATTTTGCATAATAAGCAAATATCTGCAATCCTCGGAGTTCAAGCAAACCGCCCTCCTCCAATAACTGCTACCATCTGTTTCTGGTTTTAAGCGATTTGCCAAATAGTCTAAAAAGTCAAGCATAAGTACCTCTCGTTGTTTATGTATTTATAAATATATAAACTGGTAACGACGGCAATTGTCGTGGCTGGTACCCCTCCCTAGAAGAATAAACCTACTCTTCCTGTTTTTTCTTAGCAAATTTCCTACCCTTTGCCTTCATGGGCGGGAACTCAAACCCAATTTTTCCATTTTTGTCCATCTTTAAGAAAGCATCAAAAAGGCGATGGGTTTTTGCGGAGCGAAAGCCTTTTATCAACTCGGTTTTTTCGCCGTTTAGCATGGATTTAATGTGCTCTGCATTTAAGGTTTTGCCTAAAATGCTTTTGGCTATGCGAATTCCAGTTTCTTTTCCTTCCACAAAACTTTGGGAAACAAAAGCTGTCAATGTTTCATAAACTGGGGAATCGTCTTTTGGGGAATTTCCAATTGGAGTTTGTCCGCTAAAATCTAAAGGTTCGCCCGAAGATAAATCTTCGAAAACAAATTCAACCTTGTTCTTTTCGTTCAAAATGAGCGCTGCGCTGAATACCTTGCCTTTTTTGGAGCGGAATCCCTCCAAAGGCCCCAGTTTTTTCTTTTCCAAAAGTTCAGCGACCTCTGCAAGGGATATATGCCGGCCACCCAAAATTTTTCTTATTCTAATTCCGCTATCGGTTTCGTAGTTGGAAACTGTTTCGTTAATTTTTTCGCCGCCCGCCTCGGCAACGGCTTCTTTTTTTGTATCGCTCTCTTTGAAATTCTTTATTTTATCCACCATAAAGCTTGTTAAATTTTCAATATCGTGCATAAAACTGCTTCTGGAAACCTTGCCTTTTTCCATAAGGCCCAATTTATATTCCCATTCGCCTGTGAGTTCGGGGCTTGTCAGGTTTTCTATTTGCATGGAAACAGCCATATTTATCAAATCAAAGGCTTTTCCGGTTGGCAAAAGTTCTTTGCCCTCTCTTGCTAAGTATTTATCGGAAATGAGTTTTTCAATGGTCGCTGCCCTGGTTGCAGGCGTTCCAAGACCGCGTTCCTTCATGGCATCGCGCAAATCTTCGTCTTCTATCAGCTTGCCCGCGCTTTCCATTGCAGAAAGCAATGAACTTTCTGTGTAGCGCGCTGGGGGCTTTGTGGCATCTTCTGCCATTTCAATTTCTTTTGCAAGAGGCTTTGCATTTGGAGAAGATAGTTTTGGCATAATATCATCGTCTTCTTCGCTCTCTTTGCCATACACAGCTTTCCAGCCCGGCTCTTTTAAAATTTTGCCTTCGGAAACGAATGTTTCGCCCTCAACGGTGGTTATGCGCATTGTGTGCAAATATTCAGCCACAGGATAAAAAACTGCGACAAATCTCTGGCATATTAAATTGAAAATTTTATTTTCCGCCTCGCTCAAAGTAGAAGGAGCTAGTCCGGTTGGGATTATCGCGTGGTGGTCGCTGACCTTTGCGGTGTTGAAAATCCGGGGGTCTTTGTGCACGTAATTGTTTTTCAGGGCAAATTCTGCGTGCCTCGCAATGCCTCCGGTCAAGGCTCCCATTGTTTTTTTCACGGTTGCAACATAATCGTCTGGCAAAAATTTGCTATCTGTTCTGGGATATGTGGTTAGCTTGTGCCGCTCGTAGAGAGCCTGTGCTATTTGCAGTGTGGTTTTTGCAGAAAATCCAAAGCGGTTATTTGCTTCCCTTTGCAAAAAGGTTAAATCGTAAAGAGAGGGGCATTTTTGGGTCACTTGCTTTGATTCCTCGCTAACACTCCCATGCTTGCCTTTGCATTTATTTAAAATTGCATCTGCTTCTTCTTTTTTCCAAATTTTTGTGCTGTTCTCTTTTTCCTTTTGATTTGTCCATTTGCCTATATAATGCTCGGAACCGTCTTCAAAGGTGGCAGTTAAAGTCCAAAAGGTTTGGGGAACAAAAGACATTCGGTTTTCTTCCCTTTTCACAATCAAAGCAAGAGTGGGTGTTTGAACCCTGCCGCAAGGTGTGAGCTGAAAGCCGCCAAAGCGGCTGTTATATGCGGTTAAACCTCTGGAGCCATTTATGCCAACAAGCCAGTCCGCTTCAGAGCGCGAAAGAGCCGCATCTTGCAGGTTTTTCATTTCGGTATTTGAGCGCAGGTGTTCAAAGGCTTCCCTTATGGCTGTTTGGGTCATGCTTTGCACCCAAAGCCTTTTTATGGTTTTGTCGCTAAGTCCGGTTTTGCCCTGCTCGTGTTCCAGTATGTAATAAAATATAAGTTCGCCCTCGCGCCCTGCATCGCAGGCATTTATTATTGTGCAAATATCTTTGCGGCGAATTAGCTTGCCTAGCTGGGATAAATGGGTTTTTGTATCTGGCAAAGGGATTAATTTGAATTTTTCGGGGATTATGGGCAGAGTTGCCATATTCCAGGTTTTATATTGCTCGCCTATATCTTTTGGGTCTGCTATTCCAACCAAATGCCCCAGCGCCCAAGATATTATGGTATCTTCGCTTTCCAAATAAGCTTTATCCTTGTGAAATTTGCCACCTAGCGCTTTTGCCAAATCGTTAGCCACGCTAGGTTTTTCTGCGATTATAAGTGTTTTTTGCGTATCTGCATTGCCTTTTAAAGCCATAGTGGATTGAAATGTAGAAAAATAATCATAACCAAAAGTGCATACACGCCAGCCACAATATCATCTAGCATAACACCGTGTTCGTTTAACACTTTTTTATCAAAATAGCTTGCAGGGAAGGGTTTGAAAATATCGAAAATACGGAATAGAATAAAAGAGGGTAAGGCTATATGCAACCACCAGATATGGATTTCTGGAAGCTCATAAAGGGAAAAAAACATAAGAGGTACAAGCTGCCCTGCAACCTCGTCTATAACTATCAGAGAAGGGTCGTGGCTTGTGTATTTCAAAACCTCTTTGCTGGCTATGGTTCCAAAAACATAAACAAGCACAAAGAATGCAAGCATTGCATAAAAGCCTCCGTAATAAGCTAGCAAAAAGGCAAAAGGAAGAGTAGCTAAAGAACCAGCAGTGCCGCTTGCTTTGGGGCAATATCCAACTCCAAAAAAAGAAGCGATTACATAAGCTGCTTTTTTGTTCATATATGAATTTCCTTCTCTGGCTTAAATTCTTTCCACAAACTGGCAAATGGAATGGTTTTGTATATCGCATAAGCAGAGGAACTGTCTCTTGCTTGCTTTAAGCTACCTTGTGCTGGCAAAAAATGGACTACGGTTAATATAACCGCAGATACTGCAACTCCTTTTAATATGCCAAAAACGCCACCCAATAGGCGATTTACAAATGTTAAAGGCGATGATCTTTTTACAAAAAAGCTTGCAACCGCAGCTGCTATGCGAATAGTCAAAAAAGGGAGCATAAAAGCCAAAAAAGCACCGAGGCACAAGGCAACAAGAGGAGCCAAGCCTTCTATATTAGTTCTCAATATAACGCCAAATGTCCCAGAAAAAAGCCATGCAGATATTATCCCTACAATCCAAGCTGCCAAATAAAGTACGCTGACTATAAAGCCTTGTATAACGCCGATTGCCAAAAAAATAGCAATCAATGCGAAAACTATTATGTCTACGAACATTGGGTTAATATAGTAATGTCCCCATCACCATTATCTTTGAATGCCTTTTAATATCATATTTTTCCCTTTTTGAAGGTGGCAAATCTTCTATGGAACCGTCTTTAAAACCAAAACTGTAAAACCAATCGGATGCCTGGGTTGTTAAAAGGAAAAGTTTTTTTGCTTTTTGTTTTTTTGCCTTTTCCATCAAAAAATTCATAACTGCTTCACCTACCCCGGCATCTTTGTAATTAGCACCTACGGCAATGGCGGCTATTTCGTAGCAACCGTTTTCATAAACGTGCAATGCTCCGCAACCTTGAATGGTATTGTCCACCGCATAAACAATGTAGTCTTCAAGTTTAGATTCAATATCTTCTTGGCTTCTGGAAATCAAAAGCCCAAGTTCCACATAGCTTTGCATAATGCGGAGCATATCTGGAATGTCTTCTATAGTTATAGGGCGCAAATTCCAGTATTCATTTGCATAAACCATGGTTCCATTGCCCCTGCCAGAAAATACCTCTTGCAAAATGTTTCCCTGCACAATGCCAGAAAGCAAATGAACACGCTTCACCCCGTTGCGGCAAGCCCTTATTGAATTTTCCAAATAATCCCGCTGCGCAAAAGTTAATTTGGTGTGTGTTTTTAAAACTTCACTTGCCTGATTGATGTCCAAGGCAGAAATTAAGCCTTGACCTGGAAGCTCTATCCCTCCTTCCTCACCTATAAAGAATAATTTTCCAACCGGAAGATAGCGACCGAGTTCGGTTGCCAGTTCCGTGCTTGAAATATTATAGGCATGCCCCAATTTATTCCAGCCTATTGGCGGTAAAATAGGGACAAAGCCATCTTGCAAAAGTTTTTCTATAATGCTCCGCTCAATGCGCTCTATTTTTCCAGTTCGCATATAATCTATGCCATCTGCAACGCCAAGGCTGCTGGCTCTAACCCAATTCCCCTGAATGCCATTTATTCCGCTTGCGGTTAAATAAGAGAGTATGCGCTGTGCTGCGCCAAGAGATGCCTGTTCCACAAGCGGCAATGCCTCTTGCGAGGTGAGGCGAATTCCCTTATGAAAATCTGTTTCCAAGTTATATGCTTTGAGCTGGCGGTCTATGCTGCTCCTTGTTCCCGGCACTATCATAATTTTTATACCTACGAAGTGGAGCTGGGCAATGTCCCTTACGAGCACTGGAAATGCTGGGTTGTCTAAAAGAGAATCTTCTATTTTCAATATGAACAGTTGACCTTTGAACCTTGAAATGTATGAAAACACTTCGCGAATTGCGCTTGCGAGGGCATTATTTGCGTTCTTATTAGCAGGCATGCAGAGAATTTAGAATTTTCTATATTTAATGCAAATTTCGTAGAGGCAAATCTGGAAAGTATATCTAAATTAGATTCTTTGGTGCTTGGCGCGTGCAAGCGCTCTGGAGTTGATTTGGTTGAAATTAAAAAAGATTTCATAGGCAAGCGAAAGGTTTTGAGAGTTTTCATAACTAAAAGCGGCGGAGTTGATGTTGAAGACTGCGCAAGCACAAGCCGTTATTTAAGCGAAGAACTGGACAAAGAAACAAATTCCAACCTAATAGAGGGAGCTTATACCCTAGAGGTCTCTTCCCCAGGGTTGGATTTTGACAAGAACTCTAATAAAGGTGGAAAATGGCAAAAAAAATAGCAAAGAAAAACAATATGGTGAAAGAGGCTTTGGAAGCTTTGGCAAAAGAAAAAAATGTTGCCATAGAAGATGTATTCACCGCTTTTAAGGAATCTCTTATTGCGGCAGCTCGCAAATTTATGAAGCTGCACAAAAATATAGAGGTGGACGTTGACCCAGATACCGAAGATATAAAAGTTGTGCTTAGGGTAGAGGTTGTGGACGATTTTCCAGACTACGATCCAAATCTCTCTCCAGAAGAAGTTGAGAAAATGGATGAGCATTATATGCTTGAAGAAGAAGCAAAGGAATATCATCCCGAAGCTGCTACAGGCTATATGTTAGAGGTTGAACTACCATTTGATAACTACGGCCGTTTAGCCATACAAGAAACACGCCAGCGTTTAAAAGCACGCATGGGCGATGTTGAGCGAAACCGCGTTTTTGAAATTTTCAAGCATAAAATAGGCACTCTTATCAATGGGCAGGTTTTGAGAATTGAAAAGAATAATGCCATAATCTCCATAGGCAGCAATGTAGAAGCCGTGCTTCCAAACAGCAACCGCATGAGCAAAGACCGCTGGAAACTTGGGCAATCTGTGAAAGCCGTTATAGACAGCATTTCCGAGCCATCAAAAGGCACAGGGGCGCAGGTGGTTCTTTCCAGAGTTAGCAAGGAATTTGTAAGGGAATTGTTCAAGCAAGAAATTCCAGAAGTGTACGATGGCACAATAGAGATAAAGGGAATTGTTCGCATACCGGGCTACCGCGCCAAGGTCGCTGTTTTTTCAAGAGACGATAGGGTTGACCCTTCCGGTGCTTGCATAGGTCTTAAAGGACAGCGTGTGCAAGCCATCACAAGAGAGCTGAACAACGAGCGCATAGACGTGGTGCATTGGGATCCGGATCCGGATGTGTACTTCCGCAGAGCGCTTGGCGCAAGCAGCAATATAAACATAATAAAATCCTTTGAAGTTCCGGGTTTTAATCCGCCACGAACCGTTGTGGTGGTGGGCGATGAAGATGTTGGAATTGTCATAGGAGACAAAGGGCAAGCCGTTAGGCTTGCTGGCATGTTGCTTGGCAAAGATATTTGCATATTCAGCGAATCTGACTGGGCAAATAGCTCGGAAGAAGAAAGAGAGACCCTAATACATTCTCAAGATCCACGCACTGTTGCAAAAAAAGCAACAAATTTGGAAGTCTTGTTTAACAGTAAAGAAAATACGGAAAAACCTTCTCCAAGCGGGGCAAAAAACTCTGATGAGTAATGAACTTATATCAATTAAGGCATGGGCAGAAAAACATTCCTTTGACCAAGGTGACACCTTTGACTATTTAAAAGGAAAAACCTTAGATGGCGTATTGGTTAAATCCACAAACACAAAGGTTTCCGAGGCGGCCTTGGATTCTTTCAAGGGTGATGTTCTAGGTGCCCAAAAAAGAAAGCCGGCTAATAAGGGTGTTAAAAAAGCCAAAGCCGAAAAGACAGAAAGTTCTGGCGGCAAAGGTACGTTAACAACATTAAAAAAAATAGACAAGCCAAAGCCTGCATCGCAAGCAAAGCCTACACCGGCAAAAGAACCGATAGTAGCAGCGGCTGAACCAAAGCCAATTGAAAAGATTCAGCCTAAAGAGCCATTGCCAGAAAAAAAACTAGTAGAGCCTGTTATTGCAGAAACCGGTGCTGTTCAAACAGAAACATCAAAAGAACAACCGCAAATTGAACAAGTTGCACCACAGTCCATTGCAAGCGAACCTAAAAAAACAGTTGCATTCACAGCCGATGTTTCAAAGGTTGTGGATCCTGCTATTTTAGCGAGGATTCAAAAGAGCAAGCAAGAAAAAGCTACTATGCGCAACCATCCGCGCGGAGACAAAAACAAAGGCAACAAAAACCAGCAGAATAATAACAACAATAATAGAAACAATGGTTCTAAACAAACTTCAGCAACTGGCTATAGCGGAAATTTACGCATACAACCAAGGCAAACAGAAAACAAGGCGCAGGCAGGACTACAAACCCGCCGCCCAGGCTTTGGCACAACTCTGCAAGATGTTTTATCTGCAAACGCACCCGCTCATAAAGACTTTTTAGACAACAGAACTCGAGGAGGCAAAGGCAGTCACGGCGATTCCCGCAAGCGTAGCAAAAAAGGAAAGGACTCGCTGAGAGAGAGGGAAATTCAAAAGGAAAATATTGAAAAAGCTCAAAAAAGAGTTTCTGATGTTTTGGTTTCTCTCTCCAAAACTCCTGTAAAAAAAATATATAACAAAGACAAAATTCAAGCCGAGGGAGATGAAGCCTCAAAGGTGATATATGTTTCCGCTTCTGTTTCTGTTGGCGAGCTTGCAAGCCTCATGGAACAACCCTCCGCAAGCGTTATTGGCAAGTGCATGGAAATGAATGAAATGCTAACCATAAACAAACGCTTGGATTTTGATATGGTGCAAATAATAGCATCCGAATTTGGTTTTGAAGCCAAACTTCAAGAGGAATATCAAGAAGAAACGCTTGGCATTCAGGCAGATGCAGAAGAGAATTTGAAAACAAGGCACCCAGTTGTTACTGTTATGGGTCACGTTGATCACGGAAAAACTTCGCTTTTGGACTATATCCGCAAAACCAATGTGGTACGCGGGGAATCTGGCGGCATAACTCAGCATATAGGTGCTTATGAAGTAGAAACTCCAAACGGGAAAATTACGTTCTTAGATACCCCAGGTCACGAAGCTTTTAACGCTATGCGTACTCGCGGTTCGCAGGTAACCGATGTTATAGTTTTGGTGGTTGCAGCAGACTCAATGGTTATGCCGCAAACGGTGGAATCTATTGACCTTGCAAAAATGGCAAATGTCCCCATTGTTGTTGCCATCACAAAAATTGATTTGCCAACAGCAAACCCCGATAAAATAATGTCTCAGCTCTCCGAAAGAGGTGTGCAGGTGGATGAATGGGGCGGCAATGTCAGCTGCGTGAAAATATCTGTTAAAACCGGAGAAGGCATAGAAAAACTGCTCGAAACCCTAGCTTTGGAATCTGAGGTTTTGGAATTAAGGGCAAATCCAGATGCAAGCGCAAGAGGTGCAGTTGTGGAAAGCCGCTTGGATGCGGGCAAAGGAACAATAGCCACAATTTTGGTTCAAAATGGAACCCTGCGTGTTCGCGATTGCTTTGTGTGCGGAAATTACAGCGGCAGAGTTCGTGCCTTGTTCAACGAGCACGGCGATAGCTTAAAAGAAGCAGGCCCAAGCACGCCTTGCCAAGTTTTGGGATTTACCGGCACTCCACAGGCAGGCGATGATTTGGTTGTTGTGGAAAGCGATCAGGATGCATCTGAAATTGCGGCTAAACGCCAGCAAACAGCTCACGAAAGAGCCTTGCGCTTCAAAACTCACATGTCTCTGGAACAAGTTTATGATGAAGCAAAATCCGGCAAAATATCTGAACTTAACCTTGTGATAAAAACCGATGTTGCAGGTTCTTGTGAAGCTCTAGCGGAGTCTTTGGCAAATCTTTCAAACAATGAAGTGAAAATTAAAATTGTTCGCAAAGGTGTTGGCGCAATTAACGATGATGATGTGCGTTTAGCTTCTATTTCCAACGCCATTATAGTTGCTTTCCATTTAATGCCTTCTCATTCCATAAGAGAACTTGCGGAGCAAGAGGGCGTTGAAATTAAAACTTACCGCGTTATATACGATGTTATAGAAGAAATAAAAGGTGCAATAGAAGGCTTGCTAAAACCCGTGAATAAAGAAGAAGTCACAGGCGAAGCCGAAATTCGCCAGGTATTTAAAATACCAAAAGTTGGCTTAATCGCAGGTTGCATGGTTAAGAGCGGAGAAGTTGACAGAGAATCTCAAGTTCGTGTTTATAGGGATGGCGTTGAGCTTGGCTTAACAAAAGTCCAGTCGCTAAAGCGCGTGAAAGACGATGTTTCTTCTGTTAAAACCGGGCTTGAATGCGGTATTGGTCTTAGGGGCTATGATAATATAGAAGAAGGAGATGTTTTAATATTCTTTAAACAAATAACCGTTGCCCGTACTTTGGCAGATGTGGCTAAGGAGAATAAATGAGCATAAGAACAGATAGATTGGGTGCAGAGATGCAAAAGGAGATTTCAACCCTTTTGCACAATGGTTTGAAAAACCCCAATGTCGGTTTAGCCTCCATTTCTCGCGTGGATGTGAGCGCAGACCTCTCTTATGCAACAGTGAGGGTTTCTGTTTTGGGTTCAAAGCAAGAGCAAATGAAAAGCCTAAACGCCTTGCAGCAATCCGCCGGCTTTATACGCTCTCACTTGGCAAAACTCATAAAACTACGCAAATTCCCAGAACTCCACTTTGTTTTTGACGAAAACTTGCAACACGCCGCGAGAATAGATGAGATTTTGCACAATTTGAAAGAGAAGGGCGAGTTGTAAGATTCAGATTAATCTAACAAACTCCGCCAACTCCTTCCCATTCTTCTCCGCCTGCCTCTTGCCCGGATGCCAATCCGCCCCATAACCCAAGGAACCGTCTTGCTTAGAAAACGAAAATCTATGAACTGGAATACCCTGTTTTGCAAGTTCGTTTTTTGCTGCATCCAAAAATTTTCTGCAAAGGGTTAAACTGGAAACTCCTTCGGGCCAAAAATCGCTTAGCATTGGGCCGTCTGTTATAATTATTTTGGCTTTGGGATATTTTCCTCTAATCTGCTTTACAAAATTTACCATTGAATTGACAAATTTTGCAGAATCTGGCGCATCCACTGCAAAATCATTTGTTCCAAGTTCAATAACGGCAATATCGGGTTGCCAAGAAAAATCCCAAGGGATTCTTGAAGTTACGCTTATATACGGAAAAAATTCTGGCAAAGGGCGGGGGTCTTGGGAATCTGGATGGTTGCGGGAAATTCCTCTGCCAGAAAATGCAACTGTTCGCATTTCCGCTTTGAGTTCCCTTGCTGTAACTCCAGCATAAGACGAAAATACATCTTGCGTCATTGGAGAATAGGTATGCTCCTTTACCGAGTCTAAAACCCCGTAGCCTGCGGTTATGGAATTTCCTAAAAATTCAATCTTGAGTTTTGGGTTTTGCGGCAATGCCTTTTTTTGAGGAATGCCTTTTATTTCAAAACCTTTGAAAAAAACATCGCCCTGTATAGATTCCGTGCGTTTAGCAATGCTTATTACATGAATTCCTTTTGCAAGATTTTTTGCTATGAGATGTTTCTCCTCGCTATTTGTTGATAAATCAAGAGGCGGCAATTGCTTGCCGTCTAAAGTTACATTAAACACATTGCCTGGGCTTTTTAGCAAAAGACTTGCCTCTGTTCCTTCAAAGGCAATGGTAAATTCAACACCAGAAAACGAAGCTCTGGCAATGCCAGCTTCTTTTGCAAAGCGGCCATTTATGCGCACCGCCGGATCAAAGGGCGAAATTATTGTTTGGGCTATAACGCTATTCACGAGCATTCCAAAAAGTAGGTAAATGGGCATCAGGTATAAAATAAAAAAATCTGTCCAAAATCCGTCTAAACACTGTTTAAACACTTTTTGGACACTTTAAAACCGCAAATACAAGTCAAATTAGCTGTTTTTGTCAGTGGCATAGTTATTGCATTTACTATATATGGCTATATATGACAAAACTTGAAACCCTAAAGCAATATTTTGGCTATGACAGTTTTCGCAGCGGGCAGGAAACGCTTATTGATGGTGTGATTGCCGGCAGGGATGTTTTGGGGGTTATGCCCACCGGAGCGGGAAAGTCTCTGTGTTTTCAAATACCTGCGCTTATGATGAATGGAATTGCCCTTATTGTGTCGCCGCTTATTTCGCTGATGAAAGACCAAGTGAATGCACTCACACAGTCTGGCATTCCGGCGGCTTTTATCAACTCTTCGCTTAGCGGATTGCAAATAGACAAAGCATTGCAGAAAGCACGGGAAGGGGCCTATAAATTGATTTACGTTGCACCCGAAAGACTGCTTGCTCCTGATTTTTTGAGTTTTGCTCAATCTGCCAAAATATCCATGCTAACTGTTGACGAAGCGCATTGCATATCGCAATGGGGGCAGGATTTTCGCCCAAGTTATTCAAAGATACCTGAATTTGCCGCAAGTTTGCCTAAGCGCCCAGTTTTATCGGCTTTTACAGCAACCGCAACAGCGAAGGTGCGAGAGGATATAGTTAGTTTGCTTGGGTTAAATGAACCAGTTGTTTTGGTTACTGGTTTTAACCGCGAAAACCTCTATTTTGAAGTGCAAAAAAACAAAGACAAATATGCTGCACTAACCGCATTTCTTAGCACCCAAAAGGAGCGTAGCGGAATCGTTTATTGCTCCACTCGCTCTGCTGTTGAGGAAGTTTGCGAAAAACTGAAAACAGATGGATACGGTGCATCACGCTATCACGCCGGGCTTGCCGATGATGAGCGGCACGATAATCAAGACGATTTTCTATATGACCGTGCGCAGATAATGGTTGCCACAAATGCTTTTGGCATGGGAATAGATAAATCAAATGTATCTTTTGTGGTGCATTACAATATGCCCAAAGATATGGAGAGCTACTACCAGGAAGCCGGACGCGCTGGGCGCGATGGCGAACCTGCGGATTGCATTTTGCTTTACAGTGGGCAGGACGTGCGCACAAATTTATGGCTTATTGAAAATGCTCGCGATGTGCAATATCCAGACAAAGAAACGGAAGAATTGCTCAAAGAGCGCGACCGCAAGCGGTTGCGCGAGATGACATTTTACTGCTCTGCAAACGATTGTTTACGCGGATATATCCTCAAATACTTTGGAGAAAATCCGCCGAATTACTGCGGCAACTGCGGAAATTGCAATACCAATTTTGAAATGGTTGATATAACGGTTGAAGCTCAAAAAATTCTCTCTTGTGTAGCGAGGATGAAGGAGAGGTATGGGCAGAAAATGCTGATAGATGTGCTTCGCGGCAGCAAAAGCGAAAAAGTGCTACGTTTGCAACTTGACAAGCTCTCAACTTATGGCATAAGCGAAAAAAACGAAAAACAACTGCACGAGATAATCAATCAATTGATATTGGCTGATTATCTTTTGAAAACCGATGACGAATACCCTGTGCTCAAATTGGGAAATTGCGCAAGCGAAGTTTTGCGAAACGGCAAAACTGTGCAAATGAAACTGTTGAAAGAAAAGCAAATGCCAGAAATTGCAACTAATAAAAAACAAACCAGACCAGTTGACAATAGACTGTTTGCTGTTTTGCGCGAATTGAGGCTAACAATAGCAAAAGAACAAAGTGTTCCAGCATTCGTAATTTTCCCAGATAGCACTCTGATAGATATGTGCATGAAAATTCCCGCGACAAATGAGGAATTTTTAAATGTATCTGGTGTTGGCCAAGTAAAACTGGAACGGTATGGCGAAAAATTTTTAAAGGCCATTGCGGAATTTCTGCGTGATAATGGTGGGTTAAAACCACAAGAGACAAAAGCATTTGATGTATCATCTATAGAAATTTCAGAGGAACCCATAACAGTGAGTACAATTGCCGATAAAATAAATTGCGTGTTGATGGAAAGCGGTTATGATAAAATAAGCGGCGTACGAATCAATGACTGGCTAGTGTTCAAAGGCTATATGAGTGTGAGCAATGAAAACGGCAAGAATTTCAAAATTCCCACAACTTTGGGCAAGGAACTAGGCATAACCAGTGAAGACCGCATTATTCGCGGAGAAAATGTGAAAATCAATTTGTACGGAAAAGCAGCACAGGAATTTATTGCGCAGAGTGCTTTGGCTGTAGCGGGGTTTAAGAAGGGTTGAAATTTGTACAACGAAGTGTTTGAGTGGACCATCAGCAAAACATTTTACCGCTCTGTCCGCTGCATACAGGATTAGCATTCACCCAAAAGAACCTTCACCGACACGCGAGACGGCAAAAGCGGCTAATAATGTTACCTATTTTATTGGAGTAAATATCATTTAACAAAAAACATAATATAACAGCTATGTTCGCTGGCAAAAATGCAATTAACAACTAAGATAAAATTCAATATTAAACATAAAATATAAAATAACACTAATGCGATAAAGCCATAAAAAAAATTTACACGTTTAGATTTATTATTAGATAAATTGAGCATTGGTGCAAGCACGACTGTTTAAAACATACAAAACCGTAAAAATCGGCGAGCAGGTTTGGATGGCGGAGAATTTGAATTATGAAGTAGGTGGAAAATGCTATGGTGAAGGCGGCAAAGTCTATAACCAAGAAACTAAAAAATATGGGCGGTTGTATAATTGGGAAACGGCTATGAGGGCTTGTACAAAAAATTGGCATTTGCCGAGCAAAGAAGAGTGGGAAATATTGGTGGTAGCGGTTGGCGGTGAGAAAACAGCAAGCAAATACCTTAAAGCGACTAGTGGTTGGGAACGTAAATATTGCAACGGTGAGGATAAGTTTGGTTTTTCCGCACTGCCAAGATGGCATAAACTACGGCAACGGTGATAAGAAATACTTGCATAGTGTCCGCTGCCTGCAATACCGATGAAATTTTCTATATTTAGTTCTAAGTGGCAAAGGGAGAAATTTATGCAAACGGCAATTTATGGTTCATATAGCAATGGCGTGGTCACTTTGGACGAAGTGCCTAAAAACCACAGCAAGGCTCGTGTGGTAGTTTTATTCTTAAAAAAAGACGATAATTCTTTGATACTTAGTAAAAGAAAAAAGAAAGGCGTTTTAACAAAGAGCGATTTTTCACTTCCTTTTATAGATACAAAAAACTGGCGTTTCAATAGGGAAGAAGCGAATGAAAGATGAAAATGCCTTTATAGATACGAATTTGATAGTTTATCTATATTCAAAAAATGATGCAAAGAAACAAAAACAAGTAATTAATCTCTTGTCAAATTATGACTGCTTTGTGAGTACGCAGGTGTTGAATGAATTTTGCAACGTTGCAATAAAAAAGCAAGAAAAGCAAATCTTGGAAATGGACAAAAATATAGATGAGATTTTAGATACTTGCAATCTTTTGGCAGTTAGACATAGCACAATCAAGAAATCCCTTGTGCTTAATGGACGTTATGTGGACTTCTATGTATAAAAAATCCATTAATATAGTGAACGATAGCGTAATATTCACTGCTTGGAATTTTACGAAGAAGAAGGAATTTAGAGGCAAACTAACAGACGAGCAATACTTGAAAATTAAAAAGATGGTTTCTGCTTTAAAACAGGAATATGAAACTCTCTCTGATTATAGGTTACATGCCTCGCCTTGTATATTAAAGATTGATGAGCAAGTTCGCTATGAACATAAAGTCTGTGAGGATAATCCTGAATTTTCAAATTCCAGTCTTTCACCCATGCAAAAAGAAATATGGGTTTTATTTCGGTATTTTTCTATATTATCTAATATGGCTTTCATGTTTAAACCTTATCCCTCAGGGTCGCAGTGGCATTGCGGCTAGCAATGTCATTCTTATGTCATCAAAGTGAATATATATGCATTGACAGTGGTTTGACACTTAATTTACAAAATTTTGACAATTCCCAGAATTTTTTAAGATTTCACCCATTAAGTTTAGTTTTCATTTTGCTGGTTTTTGCCATTGCTGCTTATGGGCAGCAAACTTCGGTTGCGGTGTTGCCTTCCGATGGGAGTGTGCTTAATAATGATGAGCTTGAGGCGCTTACAGGCGAAATGCGTGAAGCGGCATTGAAGGTTTTGCCTAGGAATGCTTTTGTTTTGCTGAAGCAGGATGTTCTTGTTAAGCGACTTGGCGGTCCGGAAAAGTTTATTGAGGAATGTAGGGAAAGTTCTTGCATTGTTGAATTGGGTAAGAAAGCGCAAGTTGACTATGTGTCGCAAGCTAGTGTGAGCAGGCTCGGCAATAGAATTAGGCTTAATGTTGAGTTGCACGATGTACAGACCGAAGGGTTGGTGGGTATTGTCAATGATGATGCAGAAAACATTAGAGGTTTGCTTGCTATTGTGAAAAATAGAGTTCCTCTCGAAGTGTTTGGCAAGATACCCGGAGCATCTATCAAAGTATTGGAAACTGAAAGACCTAAGCAAGTTGAGAAACAAACGAGAATTGAAGTGTTGGAAGCCGTATGCCCCAACGGAAGTTATAAGAATTCTCAAGGGAATACTGTATGCCGCCCTTCTGCTAATAATGCTGGCAGAGCAACGGCAGTTTGCAGAGATGGAACATATAGTTATAGTCAGAATAGGCGAGGAACTTGTTCGGGGCACGGAGGGGTTGCGCGATGGTTATAATGGAAACTTTACCTTTCAACATAGGAGGATCACAATGAGAGAAAAACTCACAAAAATCGTACAGGTGGCAACCATTGGGCTTGCCTTGGCATTCACATATTCCCACTCTTCATCTGGCGAATCATACGCGGCGGAGTATGGTTGTAAGTGGAATTATATTTTCCAGCAAGGGTTTTCTTTGCCAGGTGCAGATGCCAAAAGAACTCGCGCTAATGCTGCCGCAGAGTCTCGCTCAAATCCTAATTGTGCAGAAGTTATATGGGAAGCTGTACAAAGGAAAAATGGAAATTCTTACCTATCTGGCGGGGCATATGCGGCTGCACGAGGTTGTAGATGGGCTTATCATTTGCAGTATGGTTTTTCATTACCAGGAGCAGATGCCGAGGATACTCGTGCTAAAGTTGCCGTAGAAGCCTTACAAAACAATAATTGTGCAGAAATTATAAGAGAAGCCAAACAAAGGGAAAGGTAATACAATAGGAGGTTTCAAATGAAGAAAATTGCAGCATTGATGGTATTGTTTAGCATAGTAGTTTTTGCTCAACAATATGGGTCTTTTACAGATTCTAGGGACGGAAAAAGGTACCAAACTGTGAAAATCGGTACTAAAACTTGGATGGCAGAAAACCTTAACTACAACGAAAATGGCTCAAAATGTTATGAGAACAAAAGCTACAATTGCCAAAAATACGGAAGGTTATATAATTGGGCAACGGCTAAAGCGGCTTGTCCAAATGGCTGGCACTTGCCAGGTGATAATGAATGGTTGGCAGAGGGCACAGACATTTTAAACTATTCGGCTTTGCCGGGCGGTGCTGGCTATTCCTATGGCGATTTCCAATTTGTCGGCGACAACGGCTATTGGTGGAGTGCTACGGGGTACGATGCTGCTCACGCTTACAGCTGGCTCGTATACTACGGCAACGCTGGTGCGTATAGTGGTCGTAGCGATAAGTCAGACTTGTATTCTGTGCGTTGTGTCCACGATTGAGTGCATTTTGTTCCATAATGGAGCGAACCTTGCTAAGCCTTGTATTCCCCAAGGGTTTGGTGGGGTGAAAACAAAGGGGAATAGGAGAATTGATATGAGGTACAAAAAATGTCTAAAAATGAAACTGGTAATTGTAAAAAGGAGTTCCAAATGAAAAAAATTGTAGTATTGATGGTATTGTTTAGCATAGTAGTTCTTGCTCAACAAAATGAGTCTTTTACAGATGAGTACGAAACTCTAAAAAAACGGGGCGTAGTGTATTTCAAAAAAGGCAACTATGACCGAGCTATTGAGGACTTTAGCGTTGCGCTAAGGATTAAACCCAAAGGCCAAGATGCCCTGTCCCTGCACTTCTTACGGGGTAGTGCGTATGGTCAAGTAGGCAACTATGAAAAGGCTATTGAGGACTTTAGTGCTGTACTTAGGATTGATCCTGATGACCAAGATGCCTTGTACAATCGGGGCATTACGTATTACGACAATGGCAACTATGATAAAGCTACTAAGGACTTAGAAACTTTATTAAAAATTAACCCAAACGATACCGATGTAAGCGAATATCTTGAAAAAATTCGTAAAAGTAAAACTGAGGCAAAAAACAATATTAAATTTTTAACAGATAATAGGGACGGCAAGAAATATAAAATAGTTACCATAGGCAATCAAATTTGGATGGCAGAGAACCTCAGCTACAATGTAAAAGGTAGCAAATGCTACAACAACAACTTCGCCAACTGCCAACAATATGGGAGATTGTATAATTGGAACTCGGCAATGAAGGCTTGCCCAAGAGGTTGGCATTTGCCAAGCGATGCCGAATGGGCTACTTTGATAACAATGGTTGGTGGTAAAGAAATAGGAGGTAAATTCTTGAAGGCTACGAGTGGTTGGAATGATGGTTTTCCTGGAACTACTGGCAACGGCACAGATGCCTATGGATTTTTGGCTCTGCCGGGCGGCTACGGCGATTCCGATGGCAGTTTCAGCAGTGTCGGTAGCTTCGGCGTTTGGTGGAGCTCTAGCGATGTCAGTGCTAGCAACGCTTACATCTGGACTATGTCCCACATCATGGCCTATGTGGGTCCCCTCAGCCCAGATAAGAGCCGCTTGAACAGTGTTCGTTGTGTGCAAGACTGAACTGAAAAAATCTGCTCCACTGTGGGGCAAATACTTGTCAAATTTTGTGTTCCCAAAGGTTCGGCGAGAGTGAAAATAAAGTGGAACGGAGAATTGATATGAAATTGAAAAAAGTTTATGATTATGTAAAACAACATCCAATAAAAGCACTGCTTATAGCATTTCTGCCGTATATTATTGCTTTTATTGTTTATTTTATTAATTTCGTTATACGTAATGAATTTTCATTATCTTCAAACATAGAACATTGGGGACAAACAGGGGGTTTCTTCGGAGGAATATTAAATCCTATATATTCTTTCTTAGCTTTGATTGTGTTATGGCTTACTCTTTCAAATAGCCAAGAACAATCAAAAATTGAAAAATTTGAAAATAATTTTTTCAATATGTTGGATATGCTGAAAAGTTTATTAAGAGATTTAAGGGAAGAACCTGAAGAAAATAAGCCTGATCCAATATTATCGGAATTTATTGAACGCGGAAATTATTTTCTTTCCATAGAAGGTTCTGTTGAATTGTTAGGAACAGAATGTACCTCTGATCGCGGACTTGCAGTAGGAATGAAAGAAACTCCATTGTTGGATAATATTTTCAGATTATTGTATCAAATCTTAAAATATATTTACTATAAACATCCTAGCGAAAAAGGAGATTCAAATATTGATGAACGGAAAAATTATTCTGATATTGTACGTTCTTTTTTACCAGAAACGCTATTTTGGTTGTTAGCTATAAACGCATCAATTTATAAGAAAGATCCTTATAAAAAAAATCATGAAAATTATCATAAATTAATTGAAAAGTTTGCCTTTTTAGAAGATATGAAACTTGAAGATTTGGACACAGATGGTAAAGTTAATCTCTATTATGAAATATTATTTAATTACGACATAAAAGCTTTTGGGGACTTAGAAAATGTGAAATATACTATGGAAATGTTAGAGGATGGAAAACGAGGAGAATGGTTATTAGGTATTGAGAAATTCAAGAAATTAGAATCTCGTATAGACAAAGCAATATCCACTCAATCTCAGGAGAAATAAGATGAAAAATTCCCTAGCAATCTCGTTAAGCATACTACTTGCTTACTCAATCTCTTTCGCAGCCACCGTAAACAAAGAGCATTTTTACGGAGAATGGACAAGCGGAGACGAACTCACTTTCATATACAATATTTCCGCAAATAGTTTTAAAATGGACATCGTTGAATATACGTCAATCGGGGTTCCATTTAAGTCTAATCAACCAATCCTAAAATGGGAATACGCAAATAATCAAAACAAAACATTAAATGCCAATTTCCCAAACGGCTATTTAGTAAAAACAACTCGTGGTGATGGAAGTCCAACATATTTCTATTTGTGGAAACATCATAAAAATAACGATATAATTATGTTTCAAGCAGAAGAATTTTTTCTTCAAGGAAAATACGATATTTTGAAAAAATCCATTCCATTTAAACAAACAGATTACTATGGCGACTGGCATCTTGATGGAGTACCTGCGGGTATGTCCGTAACCACTATTTCTGCAAATAATATCAAATATTCTGGTTTTGAAAATGGAGAACCTATTCAATTTAATTTTCCAATTTTAAGATGGGAACCTATAAAAAATCCAGATGAAAAATCAATTGCTGTTTTCCCAGATGGATATATGATAAGTACAGAATCTACAGGAGGATATCCAAAAACCCTTTTTTTATGGAGAAAATCTAAAAGCAATGATATAATTTTATTTCAATCACTAGATGATGAAAATAGTTTGCTTTTAGTTAGAGCAAAAAGAAAAGGAGGTTCCAAATGAAAATCGTTATTTCGCTATTATTCGTCTTCCTATTATTCGCTTGTAAATCAGACGAAAAACCGTCTTATACCACGCAAATGAATGACGAAAGAGTTATCATAATAGACAACGGCAACAATGTTGTAAACTTTTTCACCAAAAACGGATTATTGATTAACAGAATAGACTTAACTACAATGCAATCGCAAAAAATTGATTTGACTTTAAAATTTAGAGAACAAATTCACGACTGGAATGATTCGATATTTATAAGAGCAGAATTGATAGGAGATAAATTATATTGGTATGCTCAAACAAGCAGTACAAATACTAGAAATGCAAGTAATTTATATTTCTGGTCGAGCGGAGGTATGGAAATATCTTTATGCGGTAACTTGTGTGGCTGGAATTCAAATTACGATTCTGAAAAAGGGAAAACTACAGCTTACTCTACATCAGGAATGGTAGGCAACATAACATTAGAAGAATTTAACAATATTAAAGGTTTTGGATTTAGAGCACAAAGCAAAAAATAGGAGTTCTATATGAAACCCTCACTCGCAAAATGGCTATACCACCTCCACAAAGGAACAACTCACGGCTACGCCACAAGGAAAGACTGCTTAATGGTTAGAACTAAATGCTATTCAAACACGCTTCAACGCTCTAATCTGCTCACGAGGAAGATTTGTTACCCCAATTACTTCAGCAACGGAATATCCCTTCGCAAGCATATTGCGGGCAACTTTTTTCACGCCAATAGAAACACCTTTTTTCACACCTCTAACCTCACCTTTCTCATCGGCATAAGCCAAGGCATTCATGTGGTCGCTATAACGCTTCATATCACTTTCGTAATCCATAAGCTCCTCTTCTGTAAAATTAGAAATAATGCCGAACCAAAATCCCAGAAACGCATATAAACGCTGTTTTTACGCAAATTTCGCAAATTTTTATGGTTTTTTCGCCCCGTACCGCAATCTCAAAATACAACTTTACGACACTCTTACTCCACGCCCAAGCCTCGTTTTTAAGCAAAATCTCGCACAAAAATAGAAATATATCCCTTGCCAAAGAGCCTTTTAATGGAATGGTAAAAGGCAAACTCTATGTGCCGTTTTGCGGAAAACCAAATATGTTTCTGTTCATACTTGGCTAAAAAAAGGCTGTTGAGGGAATCCTTATTATCCATTCAGTATGGGAAAATAATTTTTCTATACTGAAAAATATATATGAATCTAATTTGATTGGATTGCATTAATTGCCGCTAAATTATTTATGGAAAAAATCGGGAATTTTATGGAAATTTTTTTATCAAAATATATTGATAGACCTTGCACCAGAAGCCCTGTGAAATTTCTATTTTATGGTAATGGAAATTTTTGAGAATCTCACTTTGAAAATCGCAGACAATTTGCGCTATGCGGATTCGCATGGGTTCTTGGGCTTGCTCATGAAATTTTTGTCATTTGTTTTTTTCAAAAAAATGCCAGACGATTGCGAAGTTGCAGCGTTAGAAAATAACAGAAAACGAAATAGTCCGTTGTTATTCGCTAACAAAAAATCAGTCCTTAGCATTTCGTTGTTAGGTTCTAACAATGCCAACGAAGACGATAATTCCCGCATCTCTTGCGGTCACAGCCAGAAAACCGTTTCTTCTTTTAAGGGGAGGGGGATAATTAACTTAGCTTATATCCACAGTGCTATTCATACTCAAGATGCTATATCTATTCATAATGCTAATAGCAAAGATTGTGCAAAAGTTAATTCAATTCAAGTCAATACGACAAAGAAAAATTTTTCAAAAAAAAGAAAAACTATGTTCTCAGCTCTTGTTGCTTTAACGCTGCTGACTGCGTGTTCAAACACAGACATTGGCAACCAAGAGGAAAACCAAACCAGTCTAAGCTCAAGCAGCATCGTTCGCAATTCAAGTTCCGATAAGCCTTTCTCGTCAAGCAAGACTGTTGTTTCAAGAAGTTCAGTCATTGAGACAAGTTCAAGTTCTAAAACCCCTTTTGACGATATAAATTTTGGGTGGGTGAAGGCTCAACAAAAGCAATGGCAAAAATTGCTAACCGATTATTGACGAAGATTTGTCTTGGAATGTTTTGTCAGCACAACAGCCCATTCTACCTACAAAAAAATACTTTCTAAAAAATAGGAACTTACATTCTTTGCTTCATACGCCGTTTAGCTATAACTTGAAAGAACCATAGACGAGAGGGATTATAGATGCAAAATGATATTTTATCACATGCTCAGTTATGTTTCTAATAAATTAATTCTAAATTTTATGTATATGAATATATTTGAAAATCGCATACCGATGCCGAAGAAAATCGCAAACCATTTACGTATGCGGAAAGAGTATTGTCGCTTTAACGCCGCTTGCTGTGTGTTCAAACACAGACATTGGCAACCAAGAGGAAAACCAAACCAGTCTAAGCTCAAGCTGCATTGTACATAATTCAACTAATTATTGATTTTTTAATATGTTATTAACTAGTTATTTTCAAAAAAAAAATTCGGAAATGATTTTTTTCCTTGACAGTTCTAAAAAAAAAATCTATATTATACTTGAGCATCATCAGAGCAAAGTAAAGGAAGAATGGAAAAAATGTAGGGTTGAATAGGCGGCAACATCTATCTATCCTATAAATCTATAAACTTTTAACCAGGGTGCTCTTATGAATACGAACAGAACAAGAAAAGGCGACCGCAAAAAGAATGAAGCTCAAAGGTTGCTGATGCAGCGAAAGCGAAGGAAAACCAAAGCTACTATTAATGAGCGGCAATATGATACTAATGATAATTTTATAGCCAGCATATTAAAAAAACTTATGGGATTTCAAACTATCCAAGATTTGCTGAATGCTTGTGAGATAGCAATGCTAGAAAAAGGTGAAAATCCCTTGCTATTAAACAAAAAGAAATTAATTCTTAGCATTTCGTTTTCAGATTCTATTGACATTGCTAACGAACCCAAGGGCAGTGACATAAACAATAATAATAGTGAAAATTCTTCAAATGAAATGTTGCCTCCGGATGTTTGGGAGGAAAACCGAGAGGAGGAATTTCGTGTCTATTGGATAATTTATCCGAAAGAAGGAAGAATTGAATCGGAAACTTGCAAACAGATTTTTAAAAAAATGAGAGAAACAAAAAACTTCCCCATACCATCAGACTTTTATGGAATTGTTCGCTATTATATGAATAATATTTGGAATAACGTTATTCCAAAATTAAGCGAATTTCTCAACGAGGCTGACTGGAAAAATATGAATAAAGAGGATAAGTTAAAAATAGCAAGGAACAGGGAAAATAATAATAGAGAAGTTGAACGGCTTGTGAATGAATATAATGGGATTGATGAGGTTCAAACCAATATGCCACAGCTAAACTATCATGAACAGCAAAACGAGCCAGAACCGCCGCCTATTTCTGATAAAGTGCCTACTGCGGAAGAAATTGAGAGTATGCCTATTAAACGACAGACAGAACTTGCGGTAGAAAATGGATACGGTCTTCCTGTAAGCATTTTCATAGATGCGGTTCGCTGTAGAGACAAAGAAAAATTACTCAAAGAAAGCACGAGCAACCCAATGGAGGGAATACGCAATGGAAATGAATAACCCAAAAATCGCTAATGCAGAGAATGCAAAAGAAACCAGCCAAACGCAAGGGTGGAGTATAAGCAGCGTTCTTAGCTCACTAGACGAACCAATTACTGGCAGGGAGGTGAGAACAATTTGCAAGATATTGCAAGATACTGATAATGATATGTATATTTTGGAATCTGACTTTTGCCTGCTGAAAGGCATTAGTAAAAGCAAGTTATATGATTTGAGGAAAAGAGGCTTCCTTGACAGAGGTTTCTTCCCAGCAAGCCGTGGTCTCCGCTACGGGAAAAGGCGAATCAATAAATTTTTCAACCTAGACAGTGGGAGAATAGAAATCCCCGATGATTACACAAAGCCAAATCCTCTCCCTTCAATTCAAAATCCCCAAAATGCCAGCGGTAAGAAAGCAGTAAAAATTCCGAGAAGAATCATAGAAAATTTGGTGAGGAGTACTTATGAAAGTGCCCATACCCAAGTGCCTACAAAAATTGACTTTCAACACATAGCAGAAATATTTAAGAAGCCACGTACTCTTACTAGTTGGCGGGAAGTACTATTTTTGCACGCGAGAACCGTGCAACAAAAAACAAACAAAGGAGGTTCACAATGGTGACGAAAAACAACAAAACAGCCGACACAGAGAAGGATGGTACGATACCTGACCTAAAGAATCAACCGCCTACGAGGAGAGAGATTCTTACGCTTATTGAACTACTAAGCAATCCTAATAATATGTACGTCACCGAGAAATTTTATTATCTGTGGCTAATGGGCATTAGTAAAAGCATGTTCTATAAATTGAGAAAAAAAGGCGAATTTGATAACGGTTTCCTTCCTGGCTCTGGTAAAAAACTTATACATAGGTTTTACGATTGCAAAAGCAAGAAACCAGTATTCCCAGGATTGGATTATGTAGAACCTATAGAGCCTGAGCCTAAAAAACCTAGAAAAAGAATATGTAAAAAAGCCCAACCGCTAACTGGAACAAATGAAAACGTAAATGCAATAAAAGAGGAAAATATCAGACCCCCTACGCCCCCCTAATAGCCCACCACTTATTAAAGTGGAATTAAATGCTAATAAATTTCTACTTATTAAAAAGTTTTTTTTAAAATATAATTTAATTGTAGAAAATCATGCTTCAGTCGCTGAGAATAATATATTTTAAATGTAACTAATTTAGCTAGGAGTTCATTTATGATGACTTGCATCAATAAAGACAAGCACGATAATAGTGCAGGCACAGCAAACGAGACAGTTCTTTCTTCCTCTGGAGGAGGTGGGGGTAGGCAAAGTGACAGGCGAGGGGGAATTGGCGTTCCTCCAAATAACCGATTGCCAAAAAAAGAATGGCGACCACCGAAAGAGTATTGGGAAGGAATCAGGAGGCGATTTGCCCCACTCTGGGCTTGCTTGAACCGTCCTAGAAAAAAAGTATTGTAAGTTAAGACACAATAACCTCTAAGGAGTCCAATTATGTCAGAAGCTAAGAAGCGTCGTATATACACCAAAGAATTCAAGCAAGACGCATTGAATTTATC
>Ga0268262_10001386_pt1 | contig 30063 bp, 28 predicted proteins | sample TergutNc150P3_FD_190354 | JGI IMG/M metagenome (GOLD analysis project Ga0268262, IMG submission 190354) | Nasutitermes corniger P3 segment gut microbial community from laboratory colony in Florida, USA - Nc150 P3 (SPAdes) (version 2) | ecosystem: Host-associated > Arthropoda: Insects >... | reverse complement strand
GTTTTAACAGTTCCAAAAGCGAGCTGCGTATCGTTTCAGGATTTTTCGCTTCAAGGATCAAATCCGAGCCCAGGTTACTCGTCATAATAATAATCACATTCCTGAAATCGACAACACGCCCCTGTCCGTCAGTAAGGCGTCCGTCATCAAGTATCTGTAAAAACACATTGAACACTTCCGGATGAGCCTTTTCAATCTCGTCAAAAAGAATCACGCTGTACGGCCGCCGCCTTACAGCTTCGGTGAGTTGGCCCCCCTGCTCATAACCGACATATCCCGGCGGCGCGCCAATCAGGCGGCTTACCGAATGTTTTTCTCCGTACTCGCTCATGTCTATCCGAGTAAGAGCTTTTTCATCATTAAAAAGAAAATCAGCCAGTGTTTTGGCAAGTTCAGTCTTGCCGACACCAGTTGGTCCGAGGAAAAGGAAAGACCCCAAAGGACGCGCGGCGTCTGAAAGCCCCGCTTTGTTGCGTCTGATTGCATCCGCAACTGCAGCAAGCGCTCCGTCCTGACCGACAACCCGCTGTTCAAGCACTTTTTCCAGATCAAGGTACTTTTGCAATTCACCCGAAAGCATCTTTGAAACAGGAATACCCGTCCATGTTGAAACAACGCCCGCAATATCCTCTTCGCTCACTTCTTCACGTAACAAAGCCTGCGTGTTTGCGCCGCCTGCAGTATCGGAACGTTTTTTCTCCATTTGACCGGTAAGCTCGGCAAGCTGCCTTTCAGCTTCGGGAATTTTACCGTGTTTCACTTCCGCCGCTTTTGACAGATCGCCGTCTCTCACATAACGGTTTTCTTCTATCTTAAGTTCCTCAATTTGTTGCTTTAATATGCGTATTTTTTGAATGTCACTTTTCTCGCTTTCCCAGCGAGCCTTCATCGCATCACGCTCGGCGCTCAGATCAGCGATTTCTTTCTCAAGTTTTGTCAGGCGATCTTTCGAAGCCGGATCGCTTTCCCGTGAAAGCGCCTGCTTTTCAATAGAAAGCTGAAGCAGTTTACGTTCCAGCTTGTCAAGTTCCGTGGGGCGGCTGTCAAGTTCCATTTTGAGACGGCTTGCGGCTTCGTCAACAAGGTCAATCGCTTTATCCGGCAAAAAGCGGCTTGTAATATAACGGTTCGACAAACCCGCTGCCGCTACCAGCGCCTCATCTTTAATTCTAACGCCGTGATGAACTTCGTACCGTTCTTTCAGTCCGCGCAGAATTGCAATAGTATCCTCCACCGAAGGTTCAGCCGTGTAAACCTGCTGAAACCGCCGCTCCAGCGCAGCGTCTTTTTCGATATGCTTTCGGTATTCGTCTAACGTTGTCGCTCCGATACATCGAAGCTCGCCGCGTGCAAGTGCAGGCTTGAGCAGGTTGGAAGCATCGGTCGCTCCTTCGGCGGCGCCTGCTCCGACAAGCGTATGAAGTTCATCAATAAAGAGAATTATTTTTCCGTTAGCGGCCTGCACCTCGTGAATCACCGCCTTGAGGCGCTCCTCAAACTCGCCTCGGAATTTCGCTCCTGCCACAAGAGCTCCCAAATCAATGGCGAGCAGTTTTTTACTTTTGAGTCCCTCAGGCACATCGCCTTCGACAATCCGCCTTGCGAGCCCTTCAACAATTGCGGTTTTCCCGACACCAGGCTCTCCGATTAACACCGGATTGTTTTTTGTACGGCGGGAAAGCACCTGCATACACCGCCTGATTTCTTCGTCCCGGCCAATCACCGGATCAAGTTTTTCCTGACGAGCCAAAGCGGTTAAATCACGGCAATAACGATCCAGCACCTGATACTTTTCTTCGGGATTCTGATCGGTTACCCGCGCGTTTCCCCTCAACTGTTTGAGAGCGCCGAGAATTGAGTTCTTGTTAACGCCCGCTTTTTTCAACAGATCCGCAGCTTTGCCTTCTCCTGCCGATATAGCGATCAAAATGTGCTCGGCAGACACAAACTCATCTTTTAAAGCAGATGCCTCGCCTTCAGCTTTTGCCAAAACTTTAGAAAGCGCCAGAGAATAAAAAACCTGCGCAGCCTCGCCGTATATTTTAGGTGTCTGCTTTACCAACGTCTCTACTGCGGCGGTCAAACCGGTTACATCACCGCCAATCCGTTCGACGATGGGCGGAACAATCCCGTTTTCCTGCCGAAACAAGGCCAGCAGGACATGTTCATTTTCAATCTGAGAATGGTCGTTTTTTTGCGCAATAGAGACGGCTTCGTTCAACGCCTCCTGCGCTTTAATCGTAAATTTTTCGTAATCCATAATACTAAGATAAATCACTGTTGTCCGGTTTAGCAAGGGTTAACGGAGACAGACTCTATTTATTTATCCAAACCGTCATTTCCCCCGCGCTGCGGTTAGCCCATGCGTAATAAGGGACAAGCACAATTTTTTTGTCTTCAAGGACAGTTTCGGCAGTCTGGTACAAGGAATCGCAGCTCCAGTCTTTTTCACGTTTGCCGATGAATGAAATAATCGTAACGCCCTCCAGCATATTCTTTTCATGCTTGAAAGTTATATCGTCAGGATTTCCCGCGCGGAGTCTGAAAAGTTCATTGCCGTTGTCTTCTTCTTCCGCGCAATATACAACAGGGCCCCGCATAACCGCAGTCTTGCCGATGTTCTCCCGTACATGGGGATTGGATCGGATAAAATTTACGGGCATATCCAAAACAAGGGATATTTTATCGCCGCCTGACCACTCCCGGTCTATTAGCGCGTAACCATCCTCAATGGTACAGGCTTGCTCAATGCCGTTAAGGCGTACGCTGTGTTTTCCGCACCACCCGGGAATACGGAAATAATATTTGAATTTCGTTTTAGCGTTCATGGCAAAACTAATGTCGACCTGTTCTTCCCATGGATATTTAGTTTCGATCTTGACCGATACATCCGCGCCTGAAATTTTTACCTTCGCTTCGCTGCCTATAAACAGATGAGTATAGAGAGCGTTTTCACGTAATGAATGAATATAACTTCCCAATGAGGCGATAAGCCGCGCAAGGTTAGGAGGGCAACAGGCGCAGCCGAACCATTTCTGTCTTTCAATTTTAATATGCCTCTTCCCTTGATCCTTCAGGCTTGCTTCGGGAAGCGCTTCCAGGGGGTTTACATAGAAGAAGGACTTTCCGTCCAAGGACATACCGCTGATTATTCCGTTGAACAGGGCTTTCTCAATCACATCGCCGTAAGTTCCCTTTGGAGCGATGGAAGCCATGCGTTTGGCGAAAAAGACAAGCCCTATAGCCGCGCAGGTTTCCGCGTAGACTGTATCGTTGGGCAGATCGTAATCGTATGAAAACGACTCGCCGTAAGCTGACTGCCCGATGGAACCTGTAATGTACATCTGGCGGTTCACGATATTGTTCCAAAGATCATCGCATACTTTTATCAACTCAGCGTCGTTCGTCAGACGGGCAATGTCCGCCATTCCCGAATACAGGTAAACCGCCCGCACCGCGTGGCCTTCGGCAATATGCTGGTCGCGCACAGGCTTGCCTGCCTGATAATACTGGTACCGGAAATAACTGTCCTTCCAGTAAAAGTTATTGTTGTTCCTTCTTTCTTCTTCCTCAAAAAACAGAGGCTTCTGCCCGCGTTGGTCGATAAAATATTTTGCCAGTTTAAGGTGTTTTTCATTTTTGGTAATTGCGTACAGACGTACCAGAGCCATTTCGGCAATCTCGTGACCGGGGTAACCGTGAAGCTTCCCGTCTTCCGGTCCAATCAGGCGGTCGATACAATCGGCATAACGGATAAGGGCGTCCAGGAATTTACGTTTGCCCGCGGCTTCATAATAGGCGACCGCGCCCTCAAGAAGATGCCCGAAGCAGTAGAGTTCGTGGTTATCCTTAAGATTGGTAAAACGTTTGTTAAGTCCGTTGATTATGTAGTAGGTGTTAAGATAACCGTCATCCTGCTGTGCATTACAGACAATATCAATTGCTTCGTCCAGTGTGTGTTCCAGCGCCGGATCGGGATGCCACACAAGTGAATAGGAAGCCGCTTCTATCCACTTGGCAAAATCGCTGTCCTGAAATACACACCCTCCGTGTCCCGTATCCATCGGCACTCCGTAATCAAGTTCGCTGTGTGTCAGCTCGGCGGCAAGTTTAAAATTACGCATACAGTAACTGGGTTCGGCATTTTGAATACGGTCGTTCAGGGCTTCCCACTGGTAGGGAATAACCTTCGTTCTTATTCGATCCATAAAAGGACCCCAGAAACTGTCGGAAATAACAATGTCTTTTAGCTCTGTAAATTCAGTGTGTTTTAAGTTGTCCATATTTCCTCCGGTATGATTAAACATTGTTTTATTCTCAAAAAGGAATTACTATATTTTTATCATAACAGTTATCAATAAATATAATAAGCATAAATCGGAGGCAGTTTCTTTATGGAGTATCATGTCAGGGTTAACGGAAATGATAAGAATTCCGGTTCGGAATCGGATGCTTTTAAAACAATTTCAAAAGCGGCGCAGGCGGCGCAGCCGGGCGATATAGTCAGCGTACACGAAGGTATTTACCGCGAATGGGTTAACCCGCCGCGGGGAGGCGCGGAAGACAAACGTATTATTTACCAAGCCGCACCCGGAGAAAAAGTAACCATTACAGGCGCGGAAATTATTACGGCATGGGAAAATGTCGGCGGTACTGTCTGGAAGACGGTAATCCCCAATTCATTTTTCGGCTCTTATAATCCATACAGAGAAATTATTTACGGCGACTGGCTTTTTACGCGGAACAAAGTTTTTCATACCGGCGAAGTTTACCTGAACGGAAAATCCATGTACGAGACTGTGCTTCTTGACGGCGTAATGAATCCTGCGGAATGTGAAACATCCATGGATAAACCCTGGTCAATCCATACATGGTTCTGCGCGGCGGACGATAAAGAAACCATAATTTGGGCTAATTTCCAAGGCGAGGATCCGCGTAACGGAAATACGGAAATAAACGTAAGACCTTTTGTTTTCTGGCCCGGGAAAAATCTAACCAATTACATAACCGTTAAGGGATTCACCCTGAAACAGGCGGCGACAAATTGGGCTCCTCCGACCGCTTTGCAGACCGGGCTTATCGGGCCCCATTGGGCGAAAGGGTGGATTATAGAGGACAATATCATCAGCGACTCAAAATGCTGCGGAATAAGTTTAGGAAAGGAAATAAGCACCGGAGAAAATGAATGGTCAAAGCTTCTGTTCAAACAGGGAGCTCAGCGGGAACGGGAAGTTATTTTCAGGGCGGCAAAAAACAACTGGAAAAAAGAAACCATAGGCAGCCACATAGTCCGTAATAATACTATTTTTGACTGCGAACAGGCAGGGGTAGTAGGACATTTGGGAGCGGTTTTCAGCTTGATAGAAAACAACCATATTTACAGAATTAATCACAAACGCCAATTCCACGGAGCGGAAATAAGCGGAATAAAGCTTCATGCCGCCATTGATACAACAATCCGAGAAAATGTTATCCATGATTGTTACCGGGGATTATGGCTTGACTGGCAGGCGCAGGGAACCCATGTGTGCCGGAACATTTTTTGGAACAATACGCTGGAAGATTTCTTTGTCGAGGTAAGCCACGGGCCGTACCTCGTTGATCATAATATCTTCCTTTCCTCTACCAGTTACAGGGAAATGTCCCAGGGCGGCGCATTGGTTCATAATCTTTTTGCCGGCAAACTCTCTTCTATACCGGAAATGAGGCGTTTTACTCCGTATCACTTCCCCCATGAGACTGAGATAATGGGAGTGATGACTATTTCAGGCGGAGATGTCCGTTTCTACAATAATATCTTCATCGGCGACAAAGATGTGGATCTCCCGAATGAGCCTGCCGATATATGGTCAGACACGCCGATCGCGAGTCTTCAGCTTCCGCCGGAAGCTGCCGCCAATATGCCGTCATATATAAGAAAACCTTTGGGAACCGGCCAGTACGATGAATATCCGGGCGAAAAAGATATAGCTCCCTGGCTTCCCGTTCCCGGCAGGCAATTCGACAGTTTTCCCGATTCCAAGTTTCTGCCGGTTTGCGTTAAACACAACGTATACTTGAAAGGCGCAAAACCATGCATCAAAGAGCTTGATCCTTTGACGAGTCGGGAGTGCGGCGTGGAGTTTGTTATAGATCACGCTAACTCAAAGGTTACGGTAAAAATCGCCGATCCTTCTCAAATCCGTTGTCCCGGGAGCGAAATAATAACCACCGAATTACTCGGGAAGAATCACCACACCGAAATGCTCTACGAAGAAAAAGACGGAACGCCGTATATACTGGACAAGGACTTTACCGGCAGGCAGCGATCTGCTAAACCTACGGCGGGGCCGTTTGAGGTAAGCGGCGGAGATTCGGTTGAAATTGAACTGAGTTATCATAAAAGGGTGTAAATATTTTTACCGCCGACTTGCTTTTAGGTTCTCTTTTGTCTAAAATAATCTAATGAAGAAAAATAAAATTTATATGCCTAAATCAACAGTTTTCCTGTTTTCTTTATTGATATTGAACATAAACATGGTTTTTGGGCAGGAAATTATAACTGCGGGAAGATACATGGAAATGGTATCCGAAACATACGCTTCAGTCAGGGACTATGAGGCAAACCTGACAATCCGTTCCGGCAATTCCGAAATGATCGGCAGGGTAAGCCACCTTTCCCCGTCTTTTTTACGGATAGACTTTTCCCGTCCTGCCGATCAGGTTATTGTTTTTAACGGCGAATTACTTACTATCTATCTACCGGAATTCAAAGCGGTTTTAAATCAAACAGTTAACCAAAGCAGAAGACCGGGCGCAACCGGAGCTTCAATGGCAAGCTCTCAGGGTTTATCCTTACTGCGCCGTAACTACGTTCCTTCATTTGTTACAAGTCCCAATCCTGAACCGCTGGACAGCAATTCAAGGGAACAAGTTGTAAAACTGCGCCTTGCAAGGCAGTCCGCTTCTGAAGGATTCAGGGAAATTATTTTAAGCATAAATCCTGAAACAAAATTAATACGCAGGATCGAAGGGCGTACCCTGGCGGACGGCGAGGTGCGTTTTGACTTTACCAATGTAAAAACAAACCAGGGAATTCCCGAACAGCGTTTTATTTACGACTCTCCGGCATCGGCAAATATGTATAACAACTTTTTATTCAGGGATTCTGATTAAGGTACGGGAGGAACTTGATGGAATCTCCCGGAGAGAAGCTAAAAACCGCGCGTAACGAAAAAGGACTTAGCATTGATCAGGTAAGCCATGATACAAATATTACAGTCCGTTATATTGAAGCGCTGGAAGAAGAAAATTACGGAGTTTTTCCGGGAGAGCCGTATATAATCGGCTTTATAAAAAACTACAGCGCCTACCTTGAACTTGATGTACAGAAAATTCTTTCTCTCTATAAAGCGCTCCGCATTCAGGAACAGCCGGTTCCGGTGGAGCAGCTTCTAAAGCATCCTCCCAGATTCCCTAAATTTATCCTGCCTGCCATTATCATACTCGGACTTCTGGGAGCGGGCGGTTACGGCGTTTATCAGTTTATTTTAAACTGGCGGAACAGACCCGCTCAAGTTACTCCTGCCGTCCGCGTTCCTGTTGAATACATTATGGAAGGCAATTCAATGGAGCGGCGTCTTTATAAAAACGATTCTGTCTTAATCCAGTTGGACAATGAAATGTATAAACTGGAGCTTTATAACCTTAGTGAAGCCGTAACAATCCGCACTCCGGGAGGTTCGGTAATACTGGATTTAAGCCAGGAAGCCAATGTTGACCTTAACAACGACGGAATTTCCGAACTACGCATAACAGTGGCTGATTTTGCAAGGAATAACGCCGACATGGGCGCGCTGATGTACTTCTACCTGATGGACGCGGAAGCCGCGTATAATTCCGGCAATCAAAACATTCCCTTTACAATGAATCCCGCGGCATCCATAAGCACAACTATTATACCGGCGTCTCCCAGCGCGTATCCCTTTACCTTACAATCGTCTTTTCAGGGTTATTGTATGTTTCGCTGGGAAATACTCAATGAACGGGATCGCAGGGACAGAAACGAGAAATATTTTCAGCGTTCGGACGAATTGAACATACAGGCGCAAAACGGCATACGCATCTGGTCGTCAAATGCGCAGGCGGCAAGGTTTCAGATTATCGGCGGCGGACGGACAATACCTTTGGAAATCGGCACACCCGGCGAGGTTGTTGTTGCCGATATCCGCTGGATAAGGGATGACAGCAACCAGTACCGCCTTATGTTTATCCGGCTTGAAACAGGCAGTTGATGCTTGCGCTATTATATTGATCCCTTCGGTTGTGTAAAAAATCAGGTAGACGCGGAAAACATGATGGCTTGTCTTGAAAAGGCAGGCTGGGAAACCTCTGATTCCGATAATGCGGATTTAATTATTGTAAATTCATGCGGGTTTATAGAAAGCGCGAAAAAGGAATCGATAAACGCCGTAATCGGCTGGCGTAAACTTTACCCCGAAAAAAAAATACTCCTCGCGGGCTGCCTTGCTCAGCGTTATGCAAAAGAACTCCCTGAAAGCCTCACGGAAGCGGACGGGTTTTTCGGCGTAGAAAATATTGCCGATGTTGTTCAAGCCGCGGAAAAAGCCTGTCTGTCCGCCGTAAAAAACCCGCCGTACTCGGGCAATCCGCCGCAGGGCGAGCGCCCTCTCCTTTCGCTGCCCGGTTCCGCATATATAAAAATCAGCGAAGGCTGCAACAACCGCTGTTCTTTCTGCGCCATCCCTCTAATTCGCGGCAATCTTGCGAGCCGCACAATCCCCGATATAACGGATGAATGCCGCTCTTTGCTGGCGCGCGGCATAAAGGAACTGTGCATTATCGGACAGGACATCGGTTCTTTCGGAACAGATACCGCGCCCGGCACAAACGCAAACCTGCCGCAGTTACTTAACGCTGTTTCTAAAATTGAAGGACGCTTTTGGGTACGCCTGCTGTACATTCACCCCGATCATTTCCCCGTTCGGATTCTTGACATTATAGAAAAGGACACACGTTTTCTTCCTTACTTTGACATACCCTTTCAGCACGCTTCAGTTAAAATACTTAAAGCAATGAACCGCAGAGGCGCGCCGGAAAAATATCTTGAGTTAATTAAAACAATCCGAGGAAGACTGCCTAACTCCGTTATCCGCTCAACGTTTCTGCTTGGTTTCCCCGGTGAGACGGAAGAAGATTTTGAAGCCCTTCTGGATTTTCAGAAGGAAGCGGAACTGGACTGGCTGGGCTGTTTTACATATTCCAGAGAAGAAGGCACACCGTCTTTTGCAATGAAAGGACAAGTGCCGAAAAAAACAGCGGCAATTCGCAGGCAGGCAGTTGAAGAACGGCAAATACCGATCACGGAAAAAAACATGGAACGTTTCACAGGCCGGACGCTCGAAGTATTGATTGAAGAACATATCGATTCCGAGTCCGCCGAAGAAAATTTTTGGCTGGGCAGGCTTTATTGTCAGGCTCCCGACATTGACGGGGCGGCAGTAATTACAGGCGCGGCTGAAATGAATCCGCAGTTAGGGGACATTATTCCGTGCAAAGTCATTGCCCGCCGAGGGTTCGATCTTGAAGCGCGTCTGCTAAGGGAGTGAAAAACAACCGAAAATATTATACCCATCGGGTACGCTACGGGTTACGCATCCTTCAAAAACGCAATATATCCCCTGTATGTCGTGTAAAGATCAATCTTGCTGATCACCTCAAACGGCGAGTGCATGGACAGCACGGGAACGCCGCAGTCAAGAACGTCCATTCCCAGATTGGCGGCATAAAGAGCGATTGTTCCGCCGCCGCCCTTGTCTACCTTTCCCAATTCTCCGAACTGCCATTGAACTTTACTGCGGCTCATGATTGCCTGTACCTTCGCGCAGAATTCGGCGTTGGCGTCGCTTGCGCCGTACTTGCCGCCCGAACCTGTGTACTTGGTAAGAACCAGCCCCTTGCCCATAAATGAAGCGTTCTTTTTGTCAAATACTCCGGCATAGGTGGGATCAAACGCCGCGTTTACATCGGCGGATAGCATAGCCGAGCGGGAGAAACACAGCCGCAGTTCCGCTTCATTCTCGCAAAACATTGCGAGAAAATTTTCAAAGTTTGTGGAACGCGCGCCTGTGTTTCCCGCAGAACCTGTTTCTTCCTTGTCGGAAAGGTAACACACTATTGTTTTTTCAGGCGCGGTTTTTTCTTTCGCAAGAGCGGTAATGGCTTTCAGGGCGGGAAAGGCGCAGCAGCGGTCGTCATGCCCGTAAGCGCCGATCATACTGCGGTCAAGACCGATGTCGCTTGCTTTATATGCGGGAACAAATTCAATCTCCGCGCCGGCAAAATCTTTTTCGGTTATGCCGTACTTTTCATATAATATCTCAAGGATGCCGAGTTTTACTTTTTCCTTTACATCTTTGTCTTTATAAGGGCGTGAACCCGCCAGAATGTCAAGGTTTTCACCCTCGACAACTTCGTTTGCTTTTTTTTCCATTTGCTCTTTTGCAAGGTGCGGCAAAAGGTCTGTAATCACAAACACAGGATCGCCCGCTTCCTCGCCGATTTTTACCGTTATCTTTTTTCCGTCTTCATTTACAAACACCCCGTGCATGGCAAGCGGAACGGTTGTCCACTGGTATTTTTTTATGCCTCCGTAGTAGTGAGTGTCGAACAGCGCAAAATCAGTATCTTCGTAAAGCGGGTTTTGTTTAAGATCGAGCCTGGGCGAATCAACATGAGCGCCGAGTATGTTGCAGCCTTCCGCCGCGCTTTTTTTTCCGGTAATCGTGGCAAGAATTGATTTTCCCCGTATATTCTGATAAACCTTCATACCGGCTTTTAATTTCCTGTCTTTTAAAGTATCAATATTTATAAAACCGTTGTTCTCAAGCAGTTCCGCTGCGGCTTCAACACATTCGCGTTCGGTCTTTCCCCTGTCCAGAAATTGTTTATAACTTTGCGCAAATTCTTCCGTTTCTTTTTCGGTTTTTTCATCAATATCGTCCCAGCAATTTTTCAGATTAAAAAATAATTTATCCGCAAGTTCCTGACCCTTGCTTTTTTCTTTTGCCATGTTGTACTCCTTTTATTCATAGGATATATTAAAATCCATGAATATACGAGACCGCTACGCTCCCTCTCCCACAGGACTTCAGCATATCGGCGGGATAAGAACGGCGCTTTTTAATTATCTCTTTGCCCGTTCCAAAGGAGGGAAATTCATCCTGCGGCTGGAAGATACCGACCGCACCCGCTCCGAGGATTGTTATGTGCAAAACCTTTACGATACATTTAAATGGCTGGGCGTAAAGTGGGACGAAGGACCAGATACCGGAGGCGCTTTTGCTCCGTATATTCAGTCGGAGCGTAGCGGCTTATACAAAAAATACGCGCGGGAACTGCTTGATAAAGGGCAGGCTTATTATTGTTTCTGCACGGCGGAGAGGATAGAAAAAATCCGGCAGGAACGGGAAGCCGCCCGTTCTTCTGAAACAGGCTATGACCGCCGTTGCCGCGCAATTGATCCGCAGGAAGCGGCAAAAAGAGCCGCCGCAGGCGAAGCATATACTGTAAGACTTAAAATCCCGCTTGGCGAAACCACCAGTTTTTTCGATCACCTGCTCGGCGATATTGAATGGAAGAATGACGATGTGAATCCCGATCCCGTGCTGTTAAAATCAGACGGTTTCCCTACCTATCACCTTGCCAATGTAGTTGACGATCATTTAATGGAAATCAGCCATGTGCTTCGCGCCCAGGAGTGGCTTTCGTCAACTCCGCTCCATGTGATTATGTACAAAAGTTTCGGCTGGACGCCTCCCGAATTCTGCCACCTTCCGATGGTTATGGGGCAGGACGGGAAAAAACTTTCAAAACGGCACGGCGCGACAAGTATTGACGAATTCCGCAGGCAGGGGTATCTTCCCGAAGCGCTGATAAACTATGTCGCTCTGCTTGGCGCGTCTTACGAAGAAGGAAAGGATATCTACACATTTGACGAACTTGCGGTGCGTTTCAGTCTTGAAAAACTGAATAAAGCGCCTGCGGTTTTTGATTATAAGAAACTGGAATGGTACAACGGTCAGTACATCAGAATGAAAAGCGATGATGAGCTTGCTTCCCTCTGCCTGCCTTTTGCAAAAGAAGCGGGTCTTTTCGGAGCGGAAAACAGTACAGGGAACGAGCCGACACAGCAGCAGCACGCCGTATTCACAGCCGCCATGCCGCTGGTTAAGGAACGCCTTGTTTTCCTAAACGAAGTCCCAGAAAAAATTTCCTACCTTTTTATGGAGCCTGAGATTCCTGCGGCGGAAGAATTTATTCCCAAAAAGTCAGACCTTGCAAGTACGATTGAACTTCTGCGGCAGGGACTTGAAATTGTCAAGCAGTTATCTGAGATGCCGAACGACGAGCAAGCGGAAAATTTTATCAAGGCGGAAGCTGAAAAAAGATGCGTAAAACTTGGCGATCTTATGATGCCCTTGCGTGTGGCGGTAACCGGCAGCCGCGTAAGCCCTCCGCTATTCGGCTCCCTGCGCGTACTCGGCGCGGAACGCTCACAGGCGCGTCTTCAAAAAGCTCTGGATAAGCTTTCTTCCGCGTAAAGTTCCCTTGACAAAAAACTAATAAGTATTGAAAATAATATAATAACAGTAAAAATAGCCGGAAGTCTTCGTATGAGGACTCATCGGCTTTTTGTATTTATATATTGCGTAAGGAGAAAAATATGACAAAGAAACATTTTTGGCTGGTATTGGCAATAGCGATTGTATCATTGGTTTTTCCGTTTATCGGAGTAAGCGAGGATTCTCCCGCGCTTAATCAATCCGCTATACTTGTTTATCGTGATCAGGCGGCTATTATACCGATTTTTAAAATGTATATATATATTGACGGTAAAATATATCAAACTTCCAGCAGGGGGCTTTTGGGTAAAGTAAAGTATGAAGATAAACCTATCGCTCTCGGAGAGACGGTTACTATCCCGCTTAACGACGGAGTACATTCCATTTTTGTAAAGGCAAGTACAATGGAAAGCGAACAGATTAATTTTACCGTTAATTCAAATATCCTGTCGTTTATAATAACAATTGAAAACGATGGAGGCAATGGAACAACCGGTGCATATTTAAAGCTGGCGCGTCGATAACGCTGTTATAAGAGCCGCCGTTTTGCTTAATCGGGTTAAGCAAGCATATTTTTTAGTTCTTTAAAAACCATTCCGAGGTCGTCAAAATGAAGGACAGCTCTGCCGTCCAGCGGAGTGGGCATATTGTTAACGATAACGATTTTCCCGCCGGAGCGGAGCGTGTACTCAGGCATGGAAGCGGCAGGGTGAACTGTCAAGCTTGTTCCTAAAACAAGCATCAGGTCTGCCTGCTGAGACTCGCTTACTGCCGCTCTTAACGCGTCCGCCGGAAGACTTTCGCCGAAAAACGTTATAGCCGGTTTCAACACCCTTCCGCATTTCGGACATAGCGGCATCTTTCCTTCGCGTACAGCGGCGGCGGCTTCTTCAAAACTAACGCGCACTCCGGCGCACCTCAGGCAGTAGTGAATTACAGGCGATCCGTGAATCTCTATCACGTTCTTGCTGCCGCCCTTTTGATGAAGCAGGTCAATATTTTGCGTAATCAAAGCTTTTAAATATCCGCGCTGTTCAAGATCGCCAAGCGTAATGTGAACAATAGAGGCTTCTTTTTCGTCAAGATTGTAAATAAAAGAACCCGCATGATCGTAATAATAAGACGGATCGTTGATGAAATATTCGATACTGAAAATTTTATCCGCGTCCATTTCTTTGTATAAACCGTTCTTGCCCCGGAAATCACGAATCCCGGAAAGCGTACTGACGCCCGCGCCTGTAAGAGCGACAAGGTGTTTAGCTTCTTTTATAAGCGAAAACAGTTTTTGAACATCATCGGATTTTTCTTTCATAACGTTATTTTACAGTGAAAAGTTTTTTAATGCCAGCTTATATATGAAATAAACTGATGATATAATACCCAAATGGAAAAAACCGAAACTGCCGTTGCTCTATGCGCGGTCGGCGCAGAAAAAGTTGTCTCAAATGAATTAAGAAAACTAAATTTAAAAGTTGAAGAGTCACTTTACGGCAGGGTGCGTTTCAGGGCGGATACAGCAGGTTTGTACCGCGCGTTGATTGGACTTCGCGCCGCCGACAGAGTGTTGCTGGAAATTGCCTGTTTTAAAGCTGCGGATTTTGACGGGCTTTTTGAGGGAACCGCCGCCGCAGTTTGGGAACGGATTGTGCCCAAGGGCATGGGTCTCAAGGTAGCGAAGGTTCGTTCAAACCGCTCGCAGTTAAAAGCGGAAACAAGTATTCAGGCGATAGTTCATAAAGCGGCGGCGCAGCGCCTGTGTGGCAAGTACAAAGTTAACCGGCTTCCCGAATTTTCGCAGGGTTCGCCTGTCAAGACTGCGGAAGTGAGAGTGTATGTCGAAAAGGACATTGTTTCGCTGCTTGTAGATTTAAGCGGCAAGCCGCTTTTCAAGAGAGGCTACCGAAGCGAGGGCGGCGCCGCGCCGCTGAGGGAGACGACGGCGGCTTCATTGCTTTTATTGTCGGGCTGGAAACGCAAGTTTCCCCTTTACGATCCGTTCTGCGGTTCGGGAACAATCCTAATTGAAGCGGCAATGTACGCATGGGATATGGCTCCGGGTCTCGGCAGAAATTTCGCTGTTGAAGATATGCTTATTGCCGACAGTAAAATTGAACAGACTGTGCGTGAAGAATTCAGAAGCAAGATAGATTTTGACCGTATCATAAGAATTGCCGGAAGCGACGAAGACCTGCGTTCAGTGTCAATTGCCGAATCCAACGCCGCCCGTCTGCGCGACATTGCCGAAGGGAAAACTCCGCAAAGAGGAATCCGCCCGGCGGACAAATCTGCGGTTATCGGACTTAAAGTTCTCCCGATGAGGGAAGCCGCTTCGCCGTTTTCAGACGCGGGTTTTTTAATTACCAACCCGCCCTACGGTAAAAGACTTGGAGATCAAGGTACCGCTGAGCAAATTTACCGTGAAATGAGCAGTCTGGAACAACGTTTTCCGGATTGGAAAATTTCCGTGATAACTGACCACAGCGGGTTTGAAAGCTTTTACGGAAAAAAAGCTGACGCCTGCCGGGAGATCAGTAACGGCTCCGTACCTTCCTATTTTTTTCAATATGGGATATGATTTTAAGAAATGGCAATTGCGGTTGAACATGAAAAACGCAGAAAAGAAATCCTTGAAAAAGCCCTTATAGTTTTCATGGAAGAAGGGTTTGCTGACGCTACTTTTCAAAGAATTGCGGATCACTGCGGAATAACAAGAACAATACTTTATCTCTACTTTAAAAACAAAAGAGAGATATTTGCCTATAGTATTAAGCAGTTGTTATCCAAAGTTGAAGAAGATATTAAAGCGATTACAAGCGACAATTCCCTGAACAGTATCGAAAAAATAACCAGAATTCTTTTAAGCATTATGAATTTGTTTGAACAAAACCGTCAACTTCTTTCTGTTGTGCTTGATTATCTTATGCATCTTTCAAAAGGCAGCGTTGACCCTGAAACGCGGTTACGGCGCAGGACGGTAAGGTTTCGGCGTATCCTTGCGACGCTTGTAAGAGAAGGCGTCAAAACCGGCGAGTTGAAAAAAGTCAACATTAAAACGGCGGATGATTACCTGTACAGTTTTGTCGAATCCGCTATTTTTCAGCTGACTGTTATTAAACGTAAAAACCTTAACGAACTGAAAGAAATGGTTGTTTTCGCCTTAAAGCAGTTCTCGGTTTAAAATAAAAATGCGCATTGTTATAGTCGGCGCCGGTTATACCGGAACCCAATTGGCAAAATATTTAATAAACGAAAAACACGATGTCTCAATCATTGAAGAAAACGAAGACCGCGCAAGGTCTGTTTCAAACCGTCTTGATTGCATGGTTATCAATGACAGAGGAAACAAAATTAAAGCGCTTCAGGACGCCGGAATTTCCGAAGCAAATGCGCTTGTCTGTGTTACAGGCTCCGATGAAATAAACATGGTTATCTGCGGTCTTGCGGCTTCGCTTTGTACGGAAGAGGGAAAACTTATAAAGATAGCCAAAGTACGCAATGAAGATTATATTCATTTAAGCGGCGATAACGGTAAAAAGGTTTTAGATGTTGATTATTTTATTCACCCCGGTATTGAAGTAGCGCGCTCAATAATCAAAGCTATTGAACACGGCGTTATCGGCGCTGTTCTTTCGTTTTCGGATACTCCTTATGAACTTGGAGCAATTGATATTTCAGCGGGCAGCGCTATGGACGGGCTTTCTCTTGTCGATTACAGCAAACTTGTAAAGCATGAAAGTCTTGTTACTCTTGTGGAACGCGGAGATGATGTAATACTTCCTTCAGGATCAACTGTGTTAAAAAGCGGAGATCATGTTCATATTTTAGCCGACAGTAATAACCTTCCTGAAATTTACAAACTTGCGGGAGATAATCAAAAACCCATTAACAAAATAGGAATTGCGGGCGGCGGAAAAATAGGTTCGCTTATTGCGGAAGGGCTGTTAAACGCAAACAGCGTTGTTAATCAGGATGATAAAAATATAAACCAATTTAAAAAAAGCATTATTTTATCGGCGTTCTCAAGGATTTTTAAAAATAAAAACCGCCGTGTTACCATAATCGAACAAAATTCCGCTCTTTGCAGGGAACTTGCTGTTCGTTTTCCTTCCGCCCTGATTCTTAACGAAGATATCTCCGATGAAAGTTTTGTAAACGAAGAAGGGCTTGATAACCTTGACTGTCTGATCGCCGCTAATGTTAACGAGGAACTGAATATAATCACCTCCATTTTTATGAAGTCCAGGGGCATTCCGCGCACGATTGCGCTTGTTACAGGTTCCGGGCATGCGGCAATGGCGCGGCATTTGGGAGTAGATGTAGTTATTCCGATTCAGCATGTTATGGTAGATTCAATTCTCACCAAACTAATGGGAAGCGGCATCAAGGAAGTCCGCTCGCTTGGAGACGGCAATGTTGAATTAATCGAAATAGAAATCGGCGGCAATGCGCCTGTAATTGACAAATCGATTTCTACATTCAAGCTTTCCGCGGGCGGTCTTGTGCTGCTTGTAAACAGGGGAGGTGAATCGTTCATTCCGAAAGGCAGTTATGTATTCAAGGAAGGAGACCGCATTGTTCTGATAGCCAGATTCGGCAGTCAGGCGGAGATAGAAAAATATTTTAATACGGACAGATAAATGAAAAGGCAGCTGACGTTTGTTTTACTCGCGGTTTTTTGTCTTTGTTTTCTGGGTGCGCTGCCTTTTTATTTTTCAGGTTTTTTCCCGAATTTTACCGATGCGTTTTTTGAGAGCGTTTCCGGTTTCACAACAACCGGCGCGACTGTAATTTCCGATATTGAAGCTCTTCCTGACTGGCTTTTATTGTGGCGGTCTTCGACTCAGTGGCTGGGCGGTATCGGGATACTGCTTTTATTCATGCTTTTCCCGGTTTTTTTTGCCGGCGGTTTCAAACTTTTCAGAATAGAAGCCGCAGGCTCGGACAGGGAAGAACTATCCCCGAATCTTACGCGATTTGTTTTCAGCATTTTATTGATTTATATTTCCCTTACTGCTTTACAGTTTTTATTTCTTTTTATTTTTAAAATGAGTTGGTTTGACGCGTTAACCTTGTCCTTTTCTGTTGTTTCTACAGGAGGGTTCAGCGCCGGGAACAAAGGAATTACCGGCTTTAATTCCGCGGCAGCCGAATGGATATGCGTATTTTTCATGTTTCTGGCCGGTATTAATATCTCTCTTATTTGGCAGTTGTTTCGCAAAAAATTCGGTAATGTAGTTCATAACAGCGAGGCAAAAACATATACTGTTATTGTTCTGTTCGCGGTTATTGTAGTTACAACCGCTGTTCTTCCGAACAGTCCGTCATTCGGCATTGCCCTGCGTCAGGCTTTTTTTAACGTTGTGTCGTTTATCAGCACCACGGGACTTTTATCTGCGGATTACAACGCATTGCCCGCTTCTGCGCGCGGAGTTTTGTTCCTGCTTCTGTTTACAGGCGGCTGTTCCTTTTCAGCCGCCGGAGGGGTTAAAATTACTCGTTATGTGATACTTTCCAAACAGACATGGAACGAAATGATACGCCTTGTGTACCCGCGCGGAGTCTTTGATGTAAAACTTGACGGCAGGGGCGGGTATAAAAAAGCGGTTCACGGCGCGGCGGGATTTATTTTTCTCTATTTTCTTATTGTCTTTTTGGCAGCCTTGCTTGTCAGTTCGGGGGGAATTGATATTTTTAACTCTTTTCTTGCCGCTTTAGTTTGTCAGGGGAATACCGGACTTGGAACGCACATCCCCTTTCATGAGTATCCCGCTTATATAAAACTTGGTCTTTGTCTCGTAATGATTACGGGAAGGCTGGAGCTTTGGATGGTATTGGTATTATTTACCCGAGATTTTTGGCGGAAATAAGCATGGCAATTCAAAAATATTTCAGAAAAATGTTTATTCTAGTCCGCGTGCTTGCCGCATTGCTTGGATTTATTCCGTTAATAATGCTTTTCCCTCTTGTTATGGTAGTATTATCAGGCGAAAAAACAATGATAGGTTATTTTGCCGTTCCCATGTTTATTACCGCAGTCTTCTCCCTCGCAAGTATTTTTTCTCTGCGAAAGAAAAAACTTCACCTTAATACCAAAGACGGTTTTTTGCTGGTCTTTCTTTCATGGGTTTTGGCAAGTCTGCTCGGTGCTGTTCCGTTTATGTTCTGCGGATTTGGCTTTACCGATTCATTCTTTGAAAGCGCCTGTTCTTTCGCTACAACAGGCGCAACTACAATAACCGATGTTGAAAGCCTTCCGCGTTCGCTTCTCCTTTGGCGCAGTATTTCACACTGGTTCGGCGGAATAGGGATAATTCTGGTTTCTGTCGCTCTTCTTCCCGTTCTGGGAATTGGCGGCTTTCAGTTGTTAAAAGCTGAGGAGACGGGTCCTGAAAAAGAAAAAATCACTCCGAAAATAATGGTTACAGCCCAGCTTCTTTTGCTGGCTTACAGTTCGCTGACCTTTATTCTTTTCGGCTTATATCTTTTCGGGGGAATGAACTGGTTCGACGCTCTTTGCCACAGCCTGACAACAATGGCTACCGGAGGAGTGAGCGTAAAAAACTCCGGGCTTGCCGCATATAGTTCTGGTTTTTTCGACACAGTAACTGCGGTGTTTTTTCTGCTCGCGGGAATAAATTTCAGCGTATACTACCGCCTGTTGCTGGGAAAATTCCGCGATATTCTTAACAGTACCGAAATAAAAGTTTACATAGGCATTTTCATAACAGCTTCGCTTGTACTCACCGTGTCGCTTTTGCCGGAATACGGCTCCCTGCCGACCGCTCTGCGTTACGCATCTTTTCACTGCGCCTCGATAATTTCCACCGCAGGCGGCGCGGTTGTTAATTATGAAAACTGGCCTGCTTTTTCTAAAATGATTCTTTTTATACTGATGTTTTCAGGCGGCTGTTCAGGTTCTACAGCGGGAGGATTTAAAGTTATACGCCATATTGTACTCTGGAAGCAGATGAGAAGCGATATGAAGCGGCTTATTTACCCGCAGGGTGTTTTTAACATACAGATAAATAAGCGTGTAGGACGCAAAGACGTTGTTTACGGGGCGGCGGGTTTTTTCTTTCTTTATTTTTCTTTGGTTGCAATAGTTACGCTTGTTACAGCTTTATCCGGCATTGATGTTTTTTCATCATTTAGCGCCGCTCTTTCAATGACCGGAAATATCGGCGGCGGGTTTGGCGTCATAGGACCGGGAAACAACTACAGTGTTTTTGCGGATCATATTAAATGGCTTTATTCGTTTGTAATGATTGCGGGACGGCTTGAAATGTGGACGGTGTTTGTTTTGTTTACAACTGTATACTGGCGCAGATAATTCCGCATTAATTTGCCGGCAGCTTGGTGACTGACAATGTATTTCTTTACCGCTAAGATGCAGTATCGGCTTCTTTGTTTTTTAATTCCTGCAATAATTTGTTTATTTCTTTTATATCTTTGTGAACTCTGACAATGTCAAGTAAATTGAATAATATGTAGATTACAATTACAATGATGACTGGAACCCATGCAGGTATACGGGAATACCAATTAAATAATATTCCAGATGCAGCAATAACAGCCATCATAAAAACAATATCAAGCAGATATTCAAGAATCGCGAAACGAAATTCTATTTTATGAGTCAGAAACAAACCTATAGTAATTATTAAATTTGCGCATATAATTTGCAGAATAGTCATTGCGGAAATAATTTTATTTTCTTTAAACATATAAAAAAACGCTAAAAAAAACAGCACTGCGCCGGTGCTGGCAAATACATATAAAATTATTCTTTTTAAATTATCACTTTTCATTAAGATTCTCCTGTAACATTATTTTTATATCATAAAGATATTTTCTGGTAATAAAAACCTGTTTCCCGTTTTTCAATATCGCTTCCATGCGCCTGTTGGACAACGGTATTATTTTATCAAGTTTGTTTAAATTTATAAGACAGTATTTGCTGATTTGAACAAACCCCAACCCCTTTAATTTTTCACTGATTTGATGCAGGCGGTATTTGGTTCTGTAATATTCCTTTTCACAGAAAATTACCGCTATTTTGTCTTCGCTTTCTATATAATAAATATCCGGCGCATTTATCTGCTTTATGCCGTCTTCCGTATAACCTTCTATTTTAACGCTGAGTGAGTTGATAAATGAGATAAGTCTTTCAACGGTTTTATTTTTTTCAGGATATATAATCGAAACTTCAATATCCTTGTGCGTCTTTCTATGTTCCAGGTTTAAGAGCATAATTTATGTTTATTTGTTTAGTTGAACAAGTCTATTGCTTTCATTACATAAACACTCGTAGATATTATTCATTCCTTATGCCTCATCCTTCAGCGTGTTGATTTTATTCTCCGCCCAGGACTGAGTCGGAAAGAAAACAAAGCAGCTTATTGTAATCGTATACATTAATGTTATTAGAGAGAGCGCAAGATTAGGACCCAGCCTGTCTTTTGAATCCAAGTACATAAGAGCGGCAATTACTCCCGTAAAAAAACCAAATCCGCCTACCGAAAGAATAAATTTACTTGTGTTTTTTAACGCTGTAGAAAGAGCTGTAAGTTCTTTTACCGTGTAAATGTGCTCTTTTTTAAAGCTCGTTTTTATGTAATTGCCGATTATTTTTCCGCTTTTTGAAACGAGACAGAAAAAAAGCATAGGAACAAGAACCAGAAGAGCTGACGGCAGATCAATAAAAACCCTATACACGCCTGTTAATATGCTGATAACAGCAAAAATAAAAAGCATGAACAAAAACCCGATAATTAACAACATCATTTGCCTCCTAAATATTTTTCAAGATTAACGTTTATATCTTTGATATAGCCGCTCAAAATTTCCGAACTTCCCGGCATAATTTTTTGCCGCTCCTGGTAATATCTTTCAACAATCGTTGAAACCGGCATTAAATTAATAGTTATACATATCACAAAAGTAAATACGCATGCTGCGGCAAGCATAAATATTTTTTTTGTATCAATTCTTTCATATTTTGCTCTTCGTAATCCTCTATTCACGGCAATATCAAGCTGATCCTGATTACAATCACGGTTATTCTCGATATACTTCAAAAATAAATCCTTATTCATCTAAAACCTCCAACCGCAGTATATTGAGCGCCCTGTTCAAGCGGCTTTTAACTGTTCCCTCCGGTATATTCAATATAGACGAAATTTCATTCAATGTATAACCGGAATAGTATTTAAGGCTGATGATTTCACGAAGTTCGGTTTGCAAAGATTCAATCATCTGGGAGAATTCCAGTTCAAGGTGATGATCGTAATATATGCCTTCCGGCGCTTTTTCCGTAACTATTTCATGTTTTTGTTTCCTGTAAATATCATTTGCGGCATTTAATAATATACGGATAAACCATGTTTCCGCGTATTTCGGCTCCCGAAGCTTTTTTATACCCTTAAAAGCGCGAAAGACAGCTTCGCTTACCGCGTCTAAAGACAGAGCCTCATTGCCAAGAACGCCTTTTGCCGCGCGAAAAAGTTTCTTTTCCAATGTACGGCAAATCATAACAAAACATTCTTCATTACCCTTTGACGCTTGTTCCGCCAGATATTCCAATGTCTCGTCTCCCCTTAGCAAGTTTTTCCCTGTCTCCTAATATATTAGACAATTTAAATGATATTTTGGTTCTTGTTTTATACTAAAAAAATTCGTAATTTATACTCGGGAATAAGACAACGAAGCGGAGGAGAGATTCTTGTTGCCTTCGTTATCCGGATTATGAGAAAACTGACACGCCTTATCAATATGCACCGACTTGCGAAATTTACCAGGCGTGATTCCGAATTCACGTTTAAAAGCATTTATATATGTCTGCTCGTATTTATAACCATAACCAATCGCAATGTCCAAAATATTTAATTTGGTATTAAGCAAATCGCTGATACTTTCCGCCAATTTATAAGTACGGATATATAAACCAAGCGGCTGATTAAAAGTCATTTTGAAAAGTCTATGTAAATGACTTTCTGAAAGCGCGTGTTTCCTGGCAATAGTATCTGAATTTATACCATATCTGACGCCTTTCTCTATATCAATTAAAACGTTTTTAAGTAAATCATTTGTCCTTATCATACTGCGCTCCGAAAATTGCTTTTACTTAAAATATATTGAGAATGTATGTGAAAATGTATCGCCTTTTTGGGTGATTTTAGGGTGATTTACGGGTGATTGGAATTATATCCGCGAAAAAGAATTGAAAGGGCGGCGATATTGGAAACGCCGGTGGTTTGATAAATATGTTTCAAATGGGTTTTTACGGTATTAACGGAAATATTAAGATTATTTGAGAGTTGTTTATAACTGACATTACCTGCAAGCACCGCTTCGACAACCTCCAATTCGCGTTTACTTAAAAGCTGAATGAAAGGTTTGTATCCGTCATCTTTTGCGGATATTAATGATGGGTTTTCTGTTCCTTTTATACCGGCGGATAAGTTATCCGAGGTTAAACGAGTATACAGGTAAAATAAAAATATCAGTATTACAATAAGAAGCGTTCCCATAAAAAAAGAGAATAAAAATGATGTAGACATTACCGGCATAAAATCTTCCCACCAGGATAGAACTATCAGAGTGAAAGAAATAAACAGTATATTAAAAATCACATAAAGATTAAGAGGCGGTTCTGACTTTGTGTTACGCAGCCAACGCGCGGCAAGAAGACAGCAAACAGTTATGAAAATATTGATAAAAATAACCGGAACGTAATATATTTGCGGAAATTTCAAAGACTCTTCCATGAAACTTGATAAATCTGTTATAGGGTAAATAAAAACAGCGGAAAAATAAAAAACAGGAAATTGCGCCAAGTTAATTATGCTGAAAATAAAAGAAGCGGCTATAAGCGTCCTTAAACGGTTATTACCCAGCAAAACATAAGAAAGAAGACAAAGCGCTATAAAAATAACAGTAGTATCAATGAATGAAGGACCCTCAACTTTTCCGTAAAAATAAAGGTAATTAAATAACAGATAAAACGGATGACCCAGAATAACTGCCGCCAAAAGAACAATAGACCGCAGACGGGACGCCGGTTTATTCATTTTATAAAAAAGGGGATAAAATCCTATAACGCAAATAAACCCCAGAGAAAAATTGAGAATTTCATAACTCCTTTTGTGTAATAACTTGTTCAACAACCCGTTTGGGCTTATAGCCTAAACAAGTTGTTTCACAAGTAAAGTAACCGCCTTTACGGACAGGTTTAAAAACTTTTACGGCGCAACGATGCTGTTAATAGAATAATTTTCATTTACCGCCTTCATCATAACCGTAAGGATTTCCACCGCGGCGGCATCGTACGCTTCGCCGTTACTGCGCCGAAGAAGACCGAATTTTTCACTGCCTGTACCGAAAGCGGCATTGTCCCAGTAGAAGGGAACAAACCCGCAGTCATGGGCATATTTAGTAACATATTCCATGAAATATTTACGGTACGCGGCGCCGCTTTGATTTACCTCGCCGTATTCCCCAATGATAACAGGCACGCCGTTGCTGACAAATTTATTCTTTACCGAGTTAAATGTTCTTTGCACATAACTTTCGTTGGCCCAGCCGTTAGGTTTCGCCTTGCTTCCCCACACATTCTCTGAAGCTGAGCCAGTAAAATCATAAGGGTCATAATAATGGAATGTAACGACGAGCCGGTCCGTTGTTGTGTCGGTTGGCAGAACCAAAGACGATACGGTTACGCTTGGCTGCGTAACCCATCCGGGAATGACAAGATAACGATTCGTGTTCTGACCGCCCACGGCTCTCACCGCGTTAACAAAGATTTGGTTAAGCTCGTTTACCCGGTTGCGTTGGTCCGGAGTACCGTCGTTCCAACTGCCGTCGTGCAATTCGTTGAACGCTTCAAAAAGGAGAAACTCTCCGGTATCTTTAAATTTTTCCGCAATCTGTGTCCATACTGCCGTAAATTTAGCGTCCATGTTTGTTTTTGTCGTCCCGGTCAAGTCGGCGGTTTTTACCGAAAGCCAATTGGCGCTGTCCGCGCCGTCATGATGTATGTTAATTATCGCCTTCATTCCCGCATTGTTAACGTATCCTACAACCTCCGCGACACGGTTAAGCCACGCGCTGTCAATAGTGTAATTAGGCGCAGGACCTATTTTCTTTCCCCATGTAACAGGAATACGCACCGCTCCAAAACCGCGGGCTGCCACGCCGTTCATAAGGGACTGGGTGGTTACGGTGTTCTGCCATGCTGTCTCACTGGGAGTCATATTATTGTGTCCTTCCAGCGTATTGCCAAGATTCCAGCCAATTTTCATTGATGAAACAAATTCCATTGCGGTTGAGCCGCCGGAAGAAACAGCCGTTACCGTAATGCCGGCAGATCCGAATTTACCGCCGCTGTCCGCCGCTTTGGCGGTTATGGTCGCGGTTCCGGCTTTAACGCCTGTTACCACGCCGTTTGAATTCACAGTCGCGATACCGGTGTCGCTGCTCGACCATGTTACCGTTTTATCGGTTGCGTTATCAGGGGACACGACGACAGTGAGGGTTTTTGTGCCGCCCACCGCCACAGATCCGCCTCCGCTCACGGTAACGCCTGTAACCAATACCGTTGGAGCCGGCTGCGTTTCGGTCGACACTGTACATGAAACCGCAAGCAGTAAAAAAATCAATGGAATCTTACGCATATTGACATTTCTCCTTATTAAAAATTTAACTGCATTTTACAGCATTTTTTCAAGTAACAATAGCTCCTTTTTGAGCCAATGCAATAGAGTCCGCTCCGGTATTACATTGAAGATGAATTATTGATTTGCCTGAAATATCTCCTTCAAGATTTTTTCTTTATTTAAATGATTGAAAACTAATAAGTCATGTCATCTTTTTGTACTACACAAAATAAATTACCTTCTGGATCTTCTAAAACAATATAATCAGCATCCTTCGAGTATCTCCATGGATATTTTTTTGCACCAATTTTAATTAAACGTTCTACCTCGTCCTTTTGATTATTGGTATAAAGATCAAAATGTTTCCAGTCTCTTGCTGTTTTTTTATGCTGTCTTTTATTAAAAGAAAGATTTGGACCATTTCCTTTTGGATCAATTAAAACTCCCCACCCATTGGATATAGTCTCTCGTGGCTTATAGTGTAGCGCTTCCCGCCAAAATGAAACCATTTTATCGAATTCAAAACAGTCAAAAACTATTGATCCTAATTTTATGCTCATAAATAATCCTCATAATAATTTTATTAAATATTCTTTCTAATCTATTTAGATTAAGACAGAAAATATTATTTATGTCAATGACTCTTGTAACTAGAGTCTGTTTATAATATGGATACATTATAGACAAACTCTAACTAATACCGTAGGAATTCAATACAATAATTTTGAAACAATTTTAAGACGCATTGCACATAACGTTTCAGCTGTTTACGACATTTAAGTTGGCATATAAGAGCTTTGCGAAGCATCGTACCAAAAGTACGCGACCGCCTGCTTAAATGTGCCGGAATAAGGCATGGGAGCCATCGGACTTTAGTCCACGGCGACCTAGTATCCAGACACTGTATACCTAGATGTTTCACTCTCCCGTATACGGAAAATTAACCTTGAAGATGAAACTTTTACCTTTCCCAAAACAAAAGATTACCGTACGAGAACAGACGGCAGTTATTTCGGCGTGTACTCAAGCGAAAAGAAACGCCGTTTCAGTATTGCTTTTTTCAATGACGGAGCTATGCGGATTAAGGAACGCCGCTGGTCTGCGGATCAGAAGATTAAGGAAACTTCTGACGGAGTAATTCTAAGTTTTTCAAGCGCTCAGTACGGCAAAGTCCTGGAACTTGTGCTTGCCAACGGACGTGACGTCATACCGCTTGAGCCTGCCGAACTTGTCAAGGACTGGCAGGATAATATTCGTGATATGCAAAGAAAAGTGAAATCTTTATGAAAGTAACGTTAGCTGTTTTTTCAACCGGTTCTCCGTGTGTGCGTAAAACGGTACATATATTTTTTTCCAGTTCCGCAAGAGGGAACACCTTATCGAAATTAAAACGCAATACACCGTAGGCGGCATAGACCTTAAAAAGCCGAAGACGATTACAAGCGGTTTCAGCGTTTATGTACCGTGATATGAATGAATGAGTATGAAATTATGCGCTCATTGTTTCCAGTTGATGTATCTGTGATAATTGGGTTTCCAAATCTTTTTTTGCTTTTCGTATCTCATAATCAGCCTGTATACCAACCCAAAATTCAACGCTGTTCCCAAAATACTTGGATAGCCGCAATGCGGTGTCAACCGTAATTCGCCTTTTTCCTTTCAGTATTTCAGAAACCCGTGTCGCAGAAATATTTATATCTTTCGCCAATTTATAGGCGCTTATCCCCATAGGGATAAGGAATTCTTCTTCAAGTATTTCACCCGGTAATATTGGTTTTATGCTCGCCATATATCCTCCTAATGATAATCTACGATTTCAACATCATGAGCATTGTTATTTTTCCATGTAAAGCATACACGCCACTGATCATTTATCCTTATTGAATGCTGTCCTTTTCTATCTCCGTGTAATTGTTCCAATTTATTACCCGGTAATATCCTCAAATCTTCCAAAGAAACAGCATAATTCAAAACAATCAGTTTCCTTAATGCTACACGCTGTATGTCATTCGGTAACTTTTTGGAAAACTGCTCGTTGTACACTAATTCTGTTTCCTTGTCTTTGAATGACAGTATCATATAATGATAATATCGCAATTCGTTACTATTGTCAAGATGTTTTAGAAATTCGTGATATGCAAAAAAAAGTGAAATCTTTGGGAAAGTAATGTTAGCCGTTATTTTCAACCGGCTCTCCGTGTGTGCGTAAAACGGTACGTATATTTTTACCGGTTCCGCAAGAGGTAACACCGTATCTAAATTAAAACGCAGTACACCGTAGGCGGCATAGACCTTTTAAAGCCTAAAAATAATTTTCACTCTATTGGTATTTGATAGAGTGAACGTGATATATTTATAACAAATTTGTTAATTAATAATGGAGGATTTAATGAAAAAATATTTTATTGTTCGCAATTATCCCCTTACGTATAAATTAATCAAATGCAAAATTTCCAGCATTTCCGCCTTTAAGACGATCCTAGACATTTGAATAATCATATAAAAAAAATTTTTTGTGTCTTTCCCTAGCTGGTAAATCTCCACATACGGCGCAAATGTCTTCGCCCTGCTCATTAACCGGCTTCTTCCAATCCGCCGCCAATTATCATGATTGGTAAATAAACAAAAAATACATATATCGGTTCAATTCTTTCTATCCCTGGAGGTATAAAAAATACATTATAGGTATTTTTAAATATAACAAAATAGTAAAAATATAAAACTTTATTGGTATTTTAAAAGTAAAGAGTATTTAAATCCATTCTCCAAAACCGGTTATTTCATTATTTTTCTTTAGAACAATGTAAGAAGCTATTGTGGGGGATAAGCCGCCTAAAATCCAAGGGATATATAACAAAAAATGACTATCAATCAAAAATCCTAAATACCCAAAAATTAGCAATAAACCCCATAAAAATATCATTATTGAAAAAGTCAATAAACAAATATTGAAACTATTTTTTTATTCATATTAATCTCCTTTTATTTATATTATTTTAAATACTTATCTTTATTTAACCGCCACCAATGTGTTCTTTCTTCTTTATATTTTTTAAAACCGCATCTTTCCAATACTTTATAAGAGGCTATATTTTCTACTTCCGTCTCAGCAATTATCGTTTCAATTTTTTCATCCATAAAAGCCATTTTACAGAATGCGCTGACAGCTTCAGTCATATATCCATTATGCTCAAATTGTTTTTCCAATCCATAGCCTATTTCTACTTCTTTCATTTCATTTGGAATATTTTTATAATCTATTGATCCTAATACTCTTTTATCATCTTTCCTTATAATAAACCAAAAGCTATGATAAATATAATTTTCAGGATCATTTTCAATAATCTTAATTTGATTATTTATTATGTTTAGAAAAAATCCATCTATTAGTCCTTTTCCGCATTTACAGTTTAATTCGACTTCGAGCATTGAAATATTATTAACCCATAATTTTAATTGCGCTAAAGTCAATAATTTTAAAAACAGTCTTTCTGTTTCTAATTCCATTGCAGTTACCCTTTTTGGTCCCTTTCGAGTATTTATAAAATATTAATCATATTTTTTATAGAAAAATATTAAGATAATTATTATTACTATAATTGTAATAATTGCAAAAATACTACTTCTTATTGTAAGCACAGGGAATTGTTCTGATTTTAATATATATGTTACAAGGGCATTTGGCAAATTTACAAAATATGCAACGACTAAATTGTTATTGGATAATTTAAATGCTATCGCAAAACTTATCCCAACACAAAAAAGTACTAATAAATCATTTATATTTCTGTAACCAGGATACCCAATATGATATAATGAGAATAATAAACCAGAAATTATTATTGCGATTATAAATCCAAATTTTTTTTCAATTTTTGTTTGTAGAAAACCTCTAAACAAAAATTCCTCAAAGAATGTTGTCATCATCATTGGGAAAATGCAAATGGGAAGTAAATCAAAACGTATCTTTATTCCATTGTTAATAAGAGGGATTATCCTGCCACCAATTGAAAAAACAATAAAGGCTATTAGAATAATCCATTGCCTTAAATAAAGTTTTTTAATTCCAATTGTAAATAAATTTTCTTTATATCTATTTAAAATAATTAATGGTACTATTGTACATAATAAAATCCCAAAAATACAATTATAAAACAAAACAAATATAAAAGTAAATTTATTTGCTAAAAAAATAAAAAATATAAGTAATACTTCCAAACAAATAGTAAATATGACTATTTTTAGTTTTCCCATTAATATTCCCTTTTTTGTATTAGAGTTGTTCGGAAACTTCAGTTTCTGAACAACTTCCATATAAAAAAGCATTTTTGCAGGGCTAAAGTTTACTTTAGCTCGAAAAAATGCAAGACTTGTGAGACAACTAACCAAGTTGTCGAACAAGTCTATTATAAATTCAAAGGGTTTATTTTATCAATAGTATAATTACCAAGATGCACAAATTTATTACTAAGATACAAATTTTTCCATTTCTGCTTTGCTTTATATTTTCCAACCAATTTAGGCACAATTGCACATAACGTTATGGCTATATGCGACGGTTTGACAGCCCGAATAAGCTAAACCGTAGGTTTTGAAGGGCTGGCAAACTGTGCTGAAGTGAGGCGTGGGAATAGCGTAGCCATGACCTAACCGAACGGAAGCCGAGCCGCTTTAGCGGCGATGCGCTAACAGACCTGTTGAAACTGTCGAATTTCTATCTTTTTTTAACATTTTTTCCTATCAGAATTTTTATTTAAAATATTTTTATGATTTCTTTTCCAATCTAT
>Ga0268262_10001385_pt1 | contig 30089 bp, 22 predicted proteins | sample TergutNc150P3_FD_190354 | JGI IMG/M metagenome (GOLD analysis project Ga0268262, IMG submission 190354) | Nasutitermes corniger P3 segment gut microbial community from laboratory colony in Florida, USA - Nc150 P3 (SPAdes) (version 2) | ecosystem: Host-associated > Arthropoda: Insects >... | reverse complement strand
GAGATTAAATCTGTGGTGGGCATTTAATGATAGAACGCGAGAAGGCAAAGATATTTTTTTAACTGAAGATGATAAAGATGTATATGAATCAAATTGTGTTGCATTGATTGAAATGCTGGATAAAAATGAGAGAAATGAAAAAATAATAATTGCAGAATTATATAGGAATTTAGGGAAATACGTTGAATGTAATAATATTTTGGATACGATTGAAGAAGAAATATGTGCTAGATTAAAAGAAATGTTGAAAAAGGAATGTGTGAAAGATAATAGAAAAGTGGTAGAAATATTGGAAGAAGAAAAAGAAAAGGAAAAAATAGTGATGTGCCCTATGGCTGTTTACGATGAACTTAGAAGGAAAATAATGAAGAATAGGAGGCGCAAGTATTGGGGTAAGAAAAAGCGAAATATGCTTAAGTTTTTGGGCAAATTGCGGCAGATTCTGTACCACTCTTAAATTTTGCTCAAAAATAGTCATTTTTTGCATTTTTTGATAACTTTTAGCCATTATGCGTTTTTCTATATTACTCTCCAATGTTTATAGAGTTTAGAAAATTAGCGAAAAAGAATCTCTGGAGGCTTCGAGCTTCGCCTAGGGGGTCTTTTTTAAAAAAAAAATACAAAAACATGGAGGGGGCAAACGAAAGTTTGCCCTTTTTTATTTGTGATAAGGAGTCGCTAACAGATGATTGAATTAGTTGGTAAAATAGGCTCAATGGCACTTATTGATGTGGAAAAGAAAAATATAGATTACAATGTATTTGCACAGATTTCTATGTGTTTAAAGCCAGGTTACGTTTGGGTATCAAGCGGAGCCACAGAAATTGGCAGAATTGACTATATAAAGCGAAGCAATACGGAACTTGACGTGGATAAGGAAACCAGCAAGACCGACTATGCTGCCCAAGGGCAGGCGATTTTAATGGAAAATTACCGTAAACACGTAAATAGCAACTACAATTTAAGGCAATTTTTAATTGAGCACCAACACTTTAACAATGCCGAGAAACGTGAATATCTTAGAAAAGCCCTTGAACGTGCAGCCACTCAAAATGCAATTCCTATTATCAATTATAATGATGCGGTGAGTGATGAAGAAAGCAGGAAACTGGAAATACAATCTTTAAGCGATGGCGGAAGAAGAACGGTTGAATGCGTTGACAATGATGAAACTGCGAGTGAAATTGCCTGCCTCTTAAAATGCAAGATGTTATTAATTTTGACAAGTGTCAATGGAATTTATCAAAATCCTGACGACCCTAAAAGTTTAATTCCAAAAATTACGGGAGAATCAGTAGAAGAACTTTTGGAAAACGTTAATCTTCTCAGTTCCTATTGCAAGGGAGCCTCAAGGAAAGGGGCAAGTGGAGCATCCGGAAAACTGCAATACATAAAAGAGCCTTTAAAAAATGGCACCACAGTAATAATTGCATCTTCACGTTATTCTATTGACGATATCCTTAGGGGTATAACGCCGCAAACCCGAATCGGGTTGAAATTGGGGGTGGTCTGATGCCGTATTGCGATAAAAAAACCATAACATTTTTGCTTACCACAAGATGCAATTTGAATTGTTCTTATTGTTACGGCAACAGAAAAATGGACTATAAAACGCTTGATTTTAAATTTGCCAAGCGAGTGTTGAACGACTTTGCCGAAGCAGACAAGTTGAATAGGATATGCTTTTCTGCTGACGGGGAACCTACCACGGAAATGGAGCTTCTTAAAAATATTTTTCACGAGGCAAAGCAACATAATCCCGATGTTGCTACGGAGATTGTGACCAACGGAACATTCAATGAGGATGTTGCCAAATGGCTTGCCGAAAATTTAGACTACATTTATGTTTCCGCAGATCTGTTGCCAGAAAGCCACGACAAATTCCGATTAACAATTACTGGCAAACCATCCTCGCCACCTATTCTAAAAAATCTTGAATTTTTTAGCAAAATACCCGATAAACACGCAAAAATAGGCTTGCGAGCCACAATCACAAAGTATAACATCACCAAGCAAAAAGAAGGCATGGATTTTTATTTTGATAACTTCGGAGTTGATATTTTTTGGGTGAAGCCTATTCTTGAGCCTATATACGATGCAGAGGAAAAGTATTACGAATCGGTGGATATTATGCAATTTGCCCAAACATTCATTGATGCGCACGCTCATGCGTGGCAACGCGGAATTTTTTACGAAAGCAATTTGACGGAAAATTTTGATGACGAAACCAGCAAGGCGTGTTCTGCATGCGTACCTATGCCTTACCTGACTGTGGATGGATATCTTTCTGCGTGTAAGTTGGTGACATACGGAAAAAATGCTGGAAAAATGGAACCATTGATTTATGCCAGATATGATGCTGTAGATGATAAAATTATTTATGATACCGAAAAGACAAAGATGCTCCGCAATCGCACTCTGCGCAATATGCCAACGGAATGCGGGGTTTGTGTAGCTAGTAAGCATTGCGCAGGCTATTGCCCAGCGGAAGCTCTGAATGAAACGGGCAAACTATTGTCCGTAAAATCAAATGTCTGCAAAGCTATGAGATATCTGCAAAGCGAAATTGGGCATTTATATGCCGAGAAATTTGGGACAGGCGGATTTCCGTACAAGTCTCATAGGAATAATAAACAAAACCAAAGAAAAGGAGCAAAAAATGACAGAGAATAAAGGAAAGGCAGTGGATGAAAACTCGTTTGAACTGCAACGTAAGAAATCTATTTCTAAAGGAGTCAATGAACCTTTAGGAGATATCAAAAAGAGTGACGAAATGGTTGCTACCGAAGAGGCTGTAAAAGAACGTTTTAAAGGTGTGTTCTATATGCGTCCGCCTTTATCTGAAATTTCTAGTGAAATAGCAAAAGAATTAAATGGAATTGAAGCCTATAAAGATGCTGACGTGGATAAGAAATCATATGAGGATATAATGAATGAGGGGTTAACGTTTTTTATGTCCTCAGATACTGGATTCAAACGTACCGGATTGTTATCACTTTTTCCCGCACTTTTAACGGGAATAAGACTTTATTCAGAAATGTCCGAATCCAAAACCAAAGCCGAGCTTTTGGAAAAAATAAAAAAAGGAATAAAGGTAGTTTTCAAATTTATTTACAGAGATGATGATTGGCAAACCAAACCAAACCTAAAACCAGTTTTTGATGCCTCTCCCTATGAGTATAAAGCGTTTTATGAAGGGAGTGATGCTGATGGCTTGGAAGGAAGGTCTTATATAGATTCTATTTCTTGGGCTGTTCCGTTATTTCTTAAAATTATGAATCTCTTGGTTGATGAGAAGAATAAAGAGTCATTTGTTTTTGATAAGGTTTACAGAGAAAAGGCAAAAAAGCTCATTAAATGGTGCTTGGATTATGTAAATGGTGCGGTTTTGACTACTGAAATGATGCATGAAAAGTATAATAAGCCTTACGAATGTCCCGTAGGCTGGAATTTTTCCAAAATCGTGACCGAAAACGCAGAAGAGCAAAGATCGTTATATTTTACTTATGCGGCGGCATCAATGTACTTGTCGCTTTATGAGGAATACAAAGAAATTATCGATAACTTGCAGACGTTGAACAGAGCGTATGACAAAGGAATCTGGGGAAAAAATGAGGCATTGAAAGATGAAATCTTATTGAAAAAGGATTCTCATTTCAAGCAAGTGGAAAAGGCGATAGACGATTACGAACACAAACTAGCGGACGAGCGCAAAGCTGAGAAATTACAGAATGCGAAGGCGATAGACGATTATGAAAACAAAGAGAAAGAGGACAATCGCAACGTGGAGGAATTACAGAATGCGTTGAGAGTGCTTAATACATACAAGGGCGACAAGGACAAGCGTCGTAAGCTAGATGATTATTACTTTTTTAATGAAGATAAATCTGCAGAATTCAACGGAAAGATTTATCCCTTTGATGAGATAAACAAAAAAAACAATAAGACACTTGGTCCGGTATCGCGACTTAAATGGAATCTTGAAAAAATATCTAACGATATCTGGGAAAAAGCCAAAGATAAGCTTGAAGATAATTTTGTTTACGACGATTTTAATTTTAAAGTCGCTACCACGGAGGCAATTCAGAGCGGTGGACAGACCAATACGTTGTTTGCGGGATTGTTGCACATAAGCATTTGCCTTTACTCGAAATATGATTTCGTAGTTTCTTATACTAAAGACGACGGTTCTAAGTTTGCGGACGGCTCTAAAAAGTTTGGGAGAAAAGCCTACGACAATATGCAGAATATAATGCTTTTGCATGTTCAAAGGGCACAACGTTTTTTTGATAAACTCTCGGAAAAAAAGAAAGCGTTCGGTGTTGACTTCCTCATTTTGAGGTTTCCCGAGAATTTTTCTGATGAGGTTAAGGAGAAGGACTATCCGACAGATGGCGAAACAGCGGAAAGACTTAGGAAACAATTAATTCGCATTACATCACTCACTCCCATGCTCCTGAAAACGAACAACCTAATTTCGAAATATGTTGTTCAGTATCCGCAGAAGCAAATGGGTGAATCCCTTGTCCAGATATGGGAGAAACGTTTTTCCGAAAGAAATGAGAAAACTGAGGGTGGAAACAAGAAATTTCGTAATCTTTGGGAATCTGACGGCTATCATGCTATGTCAAATTATTATTATGTTGGGGCGCTTTTCGATTTTTATGACTATTACAAAGAATACGAGGAAAAATACATTAAAAATTTAGAAAAAATGAAAAAAGAGTTGAGAGACAAAGGGGAGGACACGAAAGCCCTTCAAGTGTATTATAAGAAAAAAGATGATGAAATTGAGCGACTTAAAGAGGACTATAAAAATCAGTTAAAAAATAAAGACGATGAAATACTGAAGGAGAAAACTAGGGCAGATGAAGGCGGAATAGGCATAAAATTGGTTGAAAATATAAGTGAAGTGATGAAAATTGCGAAATACTTTGATGAACAAGAATTTCTAAAAAGGATTATAAATGGGATAAGAAAGCAATTAGCGGCAGAAGTTTTTGAGAGATATTCAAAAGAATCCAATCAAGACAAGGAGGATTTGGAAAAACTAAAAATACCAATTCCCCCAAAGGACGACAGTTCGCTATTCTCATTGTTGCAAGCACTTGCAACAGACATTATTTTGCAATCTGCAATTGAGGCAAGTAAGAGGGTAGGAGAAGTTGAAAGATTAGGAGATAATCTTGATGGATTTGGGCTTGCAGAGGTTGCTTTTAATGGCGGCAAATGGTTGATTAAAGGTGGTATTAACCAGTTATTCAAAGAAACGTGTACGTCGCTGAAATGGGATGAAATTCAAAAAACCAAACAGGAGAGTTAAAATATGTTACAAGTATCGTTTTATTCGTACAAAGGCGGAGCTGGTCGTTCTACCACTTCGTGGAATACAATTCAAAGGCTAGTTGAATTGATGGATCCGACTGTAGAAAAACCATTCGTTATCGTTGATACAGATACCGAATCAGCCGGCTCCACTTTCTTATATAGAGCTGAGAAAATCTTTCTTAAGAACAAGAAGATACAGTCTATTCAAAAACGAATAAAACGTGGCGGAAATGAGAATTACGATTATAGCGACGAAGACGAGAAAAGGGAGTTTTTTAAAGGTATGTGGCCTATCGGAACACTTTTCGGTTTGGACGCAGAACGAAATGAAGCTGTGCTTTTTATCGGAGCGGACTTGGATAAAAGTTCGAGACAGGATACGTATGATTTAGATTTACTTGGTAAGATTACAACAGCTTGTGAACATTACGGAGCAAAAGCGTTATTTTTTGATACACCTTCTGGTACGCAAGATTTAGCGCGACAATCCATTCACGAGTCGACAATTATTGTTTGTTGTATGCGACCAACCAATCAATTCCGCGATGGAACAATAAGGCAGTTGATTGACTTCATTGAAAAGGACCTAGAAGAAGGAAGTGTTGGCGACAGGAAATATATTTTAACACCAACGGCAATTTGTGTTGATGCTGATCAAAGATTTATTTTCGGTGGCAAAGAGCGGATTTATCCGAAAAAAGCCAAAGATGACATTAAAATAGAATTTGGTACGGAGAATGGTACAGAAGAAATGCAAGAAAAGAGCGACCGTTTCAAGCAGGCTTTTAAAGATAATGTGATTTTAGATATGCTTGAACCGACTCCAGCCGACATTAAAATATATCCTGATTCGGAGGATAACGATACGGTTTTTGGAATTCCCGAAATAAAACGTTTTAAGTGGTTTGAAACGTGCTTGGGAAGGCTTAAAGACGAACTCCTTCCAAATGATAAAATGGGCATTAACCGCTATGAGTATTTGGCTCAAACAATTTTGAAATACTACGAAGGAACATACGTGAAAAGGGCTAAAATATGAGTGAAAAAAAATTTGATTATCTACAACTATACAAATTGGTTCAAGATTCATTGTCAGGTGATAAAGTAAAAGCCCGTTGTGTTTTAGAAAATAACCAATATGTTTTGAAAAACGAGTTCTACAAGGATTTTGAAAAATGCTGTAAGAAGCAAGTTTTATTAATCAAATGGATGGGCAATTTGATGACTTTGTCAGGTGCTTTCTTGTATGCAAAATTCAACCAATGGAGAACCGAAACCGGAGCGCATCCAACCGATAAAGAACGTCCTAACGCCTTGTACCTAAAGCGTTTGTTAGCCGGAGTTCAAAGCACAAACGCATATTTTAAGAAGGCATCTTCAGGACTTAGAATATTGCGCGTTTTAGATGGATTATATGACAATTTCGATATGAATTTTTTAGTTATAAAATATTTTATCACTAATTTACAGATTGATATGGGATTTAATTTTCAAGGCAAGGGCGGATTGTCGCAACTTATTGGATTTCCTGATGAAAAATCTTTGCGTCTCACGTGTAGTTCCGATGAGTTTGAAAAAAACGGACAAAATTTAGCTGAAGCGTTTAATTTTGTCTCCGTTTGTCGCGGTGACCCAGATCTTAATAGAAGCAAGGATTCAGGTAAATATCCAATTGGGAATATATTACTCGCTTTTAATGATGTATTTAAAACTATGGAATTTATGAAACGTGTTAAACTCGACATAGATTCCGAGGGGAATGTTAATTTTATAGAAACTACTTCAAATGGAGAAGAAAAATACATTCCTTCGCACGGAGTGGTGAAAATATTTGAAACGGTTGAAACGGAAAATATCAAACATACAGGCGTTTATAAATCAGGCATGGATATACCAAAAAAAATCAATATAGGCTTCTACCTTTTAGAGAAAATAGAATATCTCCAAGATACCTCCAAAATCAATGCGGCAGTTAAATTATTATATCAGTCGTTTGACGAGAATGATTCCGTATCGGTTTACTTTTCAGAAAATGATGGTTTGGAACCAGAAGACTGCAATTTTTCGATTTCTCAGGAAAAATCAGCAGCCGATTATTTTAAGAGAGTTACTGGTTATTTGCCAGGTATGCAATCAAGCGCACCATTTTTTAGAGGAATGATTACTGCACACTATCGTTATTTCAATATTCTAGCACCTTCTATAGTTGATGCCATAGACAAAGACATTGATGTAAAACAGCGAATACTTATAAAGTTTGTAAAAGAAGAAGAAACTCTGTTTAAGGACGCTTTGGAACCGGCTTTTAAAATCTTAGAGTCTGCTGGCATCGAAAAATTTCCAGACAAATGGGAAGAAAAAATTGATAAGCTATGTGATTATATTTCTAATGATCCTCTTCTTGAAGGTAATGAATTCCATTTTCGTACAGTCGTTGATTGGGATGCACTTCTGTTGCGTATTTTGATATACGAAGGACCATCTGAAATACTCAAAACAGTATTGTTATGCGAGAAAAAAGATTATGAAATAAAAGATAAGGATATTGTAGAAAATACTTGTAAAAAAATTATTGCTGGACTAGAAATGCGCTATATTGACGAAATATTTGAAGTGAGAGAAGTTGCGAAAGAACAAGAAAAGTATTATGAAAAAATTAAAGAAAAACTAGATAAGCTAAAAGATTATTATCCTAAAAATAAAAAATATATTTGGAAAATGCAATGCAAGGTGCTAGCGCAATCTTACATTGATACCATTATCAGTAAGCTTACGATAATTAATGAAGAAGATGAAGATAAAAATAGTACAGACAAATTTGCTGAAAATAGCATACAAGACACGTTAGAAATATTTGAAGTGTACAAGGAAGAAAAAGCATATTCTAAAGCTTATAGAGTTTTTTTAGAAACCATAAAAACATTCCTTTCGTTCTATGCTGGCATTCGGGAAAGTTGCGATCTTCGCATAAGTTACGAATTTGAGAAAAGTGCATTAAGACTTTCGTCCGAAAAAATTTACAATAATCAGTCTGAAATAGAGAACATATTCTTCGAGAGCGTTGGCGAAAAAAATTCGGAGCTTTCAAAACTTTTCAATGATAAGTCAGACGAAGCCGATGCAGTCGAATGTGCGCTCAAAGAGTTATGGAATTTCGCTAAAATGTCACCAGAGGAAATAAAGTATTATAAGGCCGTTTTAGGGCGTGCTCCAATAAATGCCGAAAAACTCGCTAAGGTCTTTAATGTGAACGAGGAAAAGATAAGATTTATACATAATGAAAAAGAATATAATTTTGAAAAGGCGAAAGAGTGTGGCGTAATTATTGAATGCTTGGAGAATATCATACGATTTTTGGCCGGAGAGAAGGATAACCACGATAAAAGCAATCGTATGGATTATAAGGAATATGTAAAAATGGTCGTCTATCCGCAGATAGTTACATTTGCAAAGAAACACGAAGATAGCGATGCCAACAAGTGCTTAATTATGAATCATTCGGGAATGCTTGCTGACTGGCATAAAAGTGGGGTTCAAATTTTAACTGAATTTAAATATACTAACAATTCGTATTATGTTTTACCAAATATAAACAGCATAGATACAGAGTGGTGGGTTGAACCAATTTTGGTTTCTTGTGATAGATTTGACGAGATGATACGAAAAACTTCGGTATATAAGGAGAGCAGCTATGAAAATAAACACTGAAGAAAGCTCTTTGGAACAATATGCAATTATAAGTTATTCTCACGCAGATTCAGAAACAGTCGCATTCGAACTGGAAGAATTTGACAAACACTGCGTTTGCTATTGGGATGACAAGCAGATGACGGGTGGCATGGGTTATGACACTCAATTTCTGGAAATATTAGATAAGGAGAATTGTAAGGGCATTATATTTTTTATCAGTAGTTCTTTTCTATTGTCTGAGCCTTGTGTGAAAGAAATGAAAGAATTTAGGAATAAATATGGGGTGGAGAATCGCAATAAGTTTTGTCTTTTTGTCCTTCCAAAAGATTATCCGCGCAATGATGAGGATAAGATATTGGAAAAAATTAGCCAATATGTTGAGGAGAATAAGAACAATGCAAAAATACAAGAAAGAGCAAAGAAAATCGAAGAAATTAAAGAAAATATCAAACTGTTTTTGGAGCTTAACAGGAATGGCAAAGTAAATTGTGCGAGAGTAGGTAACAGCGAAAATTACATAGACAGTTATTGCAAAGATGGGCTATTCCATAGAGCGGGAATTACATTCGGACACATGGGAGAGCGTAATAAGAATTTCGGTAATTTTCCGCAGAAGCAAGCTGAACGCGGAGCATCGGACGGAGTACCAAGAAAATTCGATAAAAAGCTGGTATCTTACTTGCCGATAGAATGGCTTGTGATTAAAGAAAATAAACAAATGCTAACATTGCTCAGTAAGAATTTGCTATTTGCTGTTGATTATCTTGGTTTAAAATATCCGTTCAAAAAAAACAATAAAACTCCCCAAGAACAAATAAAAGATATTTTTTATGAATATTTCGATCCGTATGAAGATAAAAGTAAATTTATTAAAAATTCAAATATACGCTTTTTATCTGAAGCAGAATTAAAGTTTCTGCTTAGGCACAATCAGGAAGACTTGGATAGGAAACGCGAAATACTGCTGCCAAAAGCAACATTTTTTGCCCAAACATCCAACATAAAAAATGCACCCGCATTTTGGCTTGCCGGTGACATAAACGATGCACAGTGGGTAGATGCAGCAACGGAAAGTCTATCCGAGCAAAAAGTCGGAACTGAATTGTATTATGTAAGAATTGTCGTAGATATAGAAAAAACACATACAGGAGAAAAATGACTATTATCATCATTTTCGCACTAGCTTGCATTGGCACAATCTTGTTTACATTGATTAAGCCGCAAATTATCTTTTTGCCCGCTCTTTTGGGTGCATTGATCTTGCTGTTTTCCGGATCGTTGCCGTGGGCAGATGCTGTAGCTGGTTTGACCGCTAATTCAAACATCAACCCTTTAAAAATTCTCACACTATTCCTATCCATAGCCCTTCTTTCGGTATTTTTGGATGAAATAGGTTTCTTTAAATATCTTGCCAATCTTGCCAATATAGCTGTAAAAAAATACAGGATAAAGCAAATCTGGCCATTCATTATATTTTACATCATAGTGTCTATACTAGCAGCTTTTACACCAAATTACATGGTCATAATCCTCTTTACACCCTTTATCTGTTATTTCTCTAAAAACGCCAAAATTGACCCTATTCCCTATCTTGTTTCCGAATTTGTTGCGGCAAATACATCCAGTATGTTTCTTATCATAGGCAATCCTACCAACACATACCTTGCTACAATGGCGGGAATAGATTCATCTACATACTTGAACGCTATGGTGCTGCCAGCAACACTTGCCTCAATAACTGTATTTATAGTGCTGTTCGCCCTTTTTCACAAACCTTTGAAACAACCGATTAATTTCACGGCAGAAAAGGTAACGATAAAAATAAAACCAATTAAACTCTTGAGTGCTGTTGTTTGCCGTGTACCTTGGGATGTTATTCCTTTTATAATTTCTATGTCTATCATTGTATTTGCCTTGGAAAATTCGGGAGCAACGGAAAAAATAGCAGAATTATTGAATTTTGGAAATAATTTGTTCACTTATGGGATAGGTTCTACTTTGGCGGCGAACCTGATGAATAATGTACCGATGAGCCTTTTATTTTCGTCTCTCTTGAATGGAAGCGAGGAAAAAACGATGGCTATGTATGCCACTATTATAGGTTCAAACATCGGTGCTTATCTCACGCCCATAGCATCGTTAGCTGGAATAATGTGGTTTAGAATTTTGCGCAATCAAGGCATAAAATATGATTTTGTACAATTCTTATCGTATGGCATATATGTCGCAATTCCAACCTTGTTTGTCGCATTATTAGGATTGTTATTTGCCGAGACTCAAAATATATCATTGGATACATTGTCAATGGTAGGCATTTCAGCCATTACGGAAATATTTGGCATAGTCATTGGTCTAATTATATTGGTGATATTTATAGAGTTGCTATTTTTTCAAAAATTACGTGGAATATTTGAAACCGCAAAAAAACAAAAAGCCATTGATACCAGTTATAATGATATATTTAAAAAACAAAAAGCTGCCGATTCCATTTATATGGGCATTTGGTGGATTTTTATTTTTATATCTGGTATATTTCTTTATATGTTTGGATTTTTTCAAATTTCAGATACTAAAACGCAAACTTTATTTAGCTATATATTCTCTGTAATTGCTATCAGTATAGAAGCATCCATAAGAATGTTTGGATTTGTTTTCAATTACAAGGATATAAAGGGAATTACACAGAGCAATTGGATTTATCACATAGCAATAGTTATTTGTTATTTGGCAGCAATTTTTTGGACAACAAAGATAGCAGAAAGATTATTTCTTAGGCGCATTACAAACGAACTTAGATTATGGTGGCGTACGAACAAATTTATAATGTGGCTACGTTCTAAATTTTCACTAGTAAATGATTATCAATACATAATTGTTGGCTGTGAAACCTCTATGAAGGCATTTCTAGCAGATTTGCAAAAAAATGAAAGCAGAGATAATAGAGATAATATTATTATAATTACTGGTATACCTATTGATAAAAAGGAAGAATCGAATACTTATTTCAAAAAAATTATTGAAGCAGGATATGTGGCAATTGATGGCAAAGCAGATGAAGAAGCGTTGGAAAATGCTGGTATTGACAATGCAACAATGTGTAAAATTAGAGTTGTGGCAATTACTGAGAGCGATGAACAAAATTTGACTGTAGCACATATTATAACAGAGAAAATAAAAGCAAATGAAAATATCAATTTAGAAGCATATATTATGTATTCATCTATTGAAGGAACCGAGTACTTTGTTTTTGCGAAAGAAGCACATGGAAAAGTTGATTTTTTTAATCCATACGAGTTGCGAGCAAGGGCATTTTTTGAGAAACATCCAATTATTGATTCTATTCCACGTGATTTTATTAATACTAAAAAAGCAAGATTGGATGGAGAATTTAAAGATGAAAAAATATACAAAGAAGCTGGGAAGGAGTATATTATCAAGAATATTTTTATAGGATTCGGAGCTACTAACTATCAAATGTTAAAAGGAAGCATTTTAACAGGGCAATTACTCGGTTGCACTTACTATGCAACTATATATGACGAAAAAACATTCAAACGTCAGGCAATATTAAAGAATCATTCTAGTGGATTATTCCTTGGTAGTGATGAATATAAAATAGTTTTTAAGGATGAGAATATTTTATCAAGAGATTTCTATATCAACTTAATAAAAGAGATTGATGAAGAAAGTCATTTTACAACGATATATATTGCTCTCGGAAAAGATCAACTCAGTGTTGAGACTGCATGTGAAATACGCCAATATTTGTATGAGAATGAGATTAAAAAAAATAAAGTACGTATTTTTGTGAAAATTTGTGAAAAAACAGTGTTTAGCGAAGATTCTGTTATAAATCATGAGGGCAATAATCTTATTCCCATTGAGTGCTTTGGCTGGAACACTTCTGTATTCACAAAAGATTATATTGTTAACGAATCTTTGGATAAATTTGCCAAAGCGGTGACCAATAAAAACCATGATAAACCGTGGGAACGTCTTAGTGAAACTCAACGTGATATCAATAGGCAACTCGCAATATCTATTAAGACAAAACTGCATTTATTAGAGTTTGACTTAAAAGATAAAATCGAAGAGAAAATAGATGACAATGATTATTATAAAAATTATATTGGTGATGATGCAGAAATTTTAGAAATAATCAGCGCATCTAAAGAAATTGCTAGACAAAATAATAAAATTGAAAAATTGTATGAATCGAAACAAGAAATTGAAAAAATTAAAGAAGAACTTAAAAAACTTAAAGATGAACGTTCTAAATATAAACTTAATTATGTTAAACTTGATAATAATGGTAATATAAGCGATACGCCTCGAAATAATTTAGCACGACTTGAACATTTAAGATGGAATACATTCTATTTGGTAAATGGCTGGACAAGAATGCCAAAAAGCAAGGTTGGTGCAGATAATTCTTGGCGCAAAAAAGATGATGGACGCAAAAATGAACTAACCAAGCAACACGCTTGCATTACTACATTTGAAGGATTAATTGAACTTCGCAAGTTGCAAGCAGAGAAAATGCATGAGGAAGATCCGAAACTTTCACTTGAAGATGCTGAGAGAAAAGCAGACACCATTTGGTATGATTATAGCCTAATGGATGAACTTCCAATTCGTTTGCAAAATTCTGATAAAATTATTCACAAAAAGCTTGATAAAGAAAATTCATCACAACCATAGGAGAAAAACCGATGAAAAAATCCGCAATAATATTCGCTACGGTTGCATTCATTGCAATGGCATTCATCTCTTGCGCTAGCAAGTCGAAAAGCGCAGAAGAAGCTCCAAAAAGTTTATATGGAGGTGATGCTTATAATCTTCCATGCCATGAGCCTGATAATGACGAATGGTTTGTGGCATCTGGAGTAGCAGTAGGCCCTCGAGCCCGTATGGACGTTTTGCAAGGAGCCGTACTTGCAAATGCTCAGAGTACAATTCGCCAAAAAATGCAACACGCTTATGAAGGAGTAGTTTCTGAGTATCGCAACTACATTGGCGGTAACCAAGGCGGTGACGGTGATATTAGTGTAAAAATAGGTGGTGACCAAATCATAGACATCCCTATCAATGAAACTCGTGTTGTATGCGGTCCAAAATTTACTGAACCAGATGCCAAAGGCCATGTTAACGCCTATATAGGCATTAGGATAAGCAAAAAGGATTTTTCCTATAAAGTTGGCGATAAAATTGAAACAATGGTACCAGCAAGCGAAAGGCAACGTATTGAAGAAGATAAGAGAAATTTCCATGAATATTCAGCTAAGAAAATTAGAGAATTTAGAGGACAGTAATCCTGTAAAAACAAGGTTTTGAAATGCTATATAAATTTCTTGTATTCTTACTTTTGTTGTTCCCCCTAATTTCAGAGGCGGAATGCAATTCTCCTATTTATGCCGACAAAAAGCAAGCGTGGTTTCGTAATGGTTTACCACCTCAAACTGATGTTTCTTACTTTACCATTGCTTCTGGTGAGGGAAAAACTTTGGCTGAAGCTCGTGACGTTGCGGAACACGATTTGTCCAGAAAGCAGAGTCTCGCTACAGGGAGAAATGTACAAATACAAAAACAAGATGGTATAAGTAATTTTAAATACAATGATGATTTGGAAATTTTAGCAAAGATAGAAAGCGAATACCACAAGCAGTGCAGAGCAGATGAACACACAGTTTATTTGTTTGCGCAAGTTGGTAAACATCCAAATGCGATTTTACCGTCGGTACCTAGCGAGTATTTTTCTACAAGGGTAGTTCCTATTTGGATACCGCTTACTCTTAATATAGCTGGATTGGCTCTCGGGGGTTGGGGTTACTATGTAGAAAAAAAAGAAATAAAAAAGAGATATGAATATTATAATGAATTGAATGATGGAAAGAAACCAGGGTATGATGATGCATGGGAAAAAGTAGAAGACGCAAAGACTAAACGAAATGTTCTTTATGTTTTAGGCGGAGCTGTTTTTTCTGTAGGAGTTTTATTATGGTTTTAAGACTTGCTTTTTACTTGTCTTTTTTGGCATTTTTCTGGGGTTGCTCTGACCCTGAACGCGACAATCCTACTGACCCTGGTTCGAATAATTTCGTAGGGTCCAGCTCTTCTATTAAAAGTTCAAGTTCCAATGATGATAAACCCAAACCGAGTAGTTCAAGCGAAACGCAAGTCAGTAGCAGTAGTGGAATAAATTTGCCGTCAAGTAGTAGCAATTATGTTGAGCAAAGCAGTGGCGGTACTACAGTAACAGTCACTCCCATAAAAACAGACGATGGTACTATCCTGCGTGGAGGTAACCTTGCCGCAAAATTAGGTTGGCTGGAAAGATACGCGGAGAGCCATAACACCTATATTCTTGAAATAAGTGCCAATGATAATAGTTCTTCCCGTACGCTTCAATACAGCGGTGCTATTGACATAACCATAATTCTCAGAAGCGATGCTAAAAACCGAATTATCAAACTTAGTTCCAACGGTACAATGTTTACAGTAAAAACCAATGTTACATTTATTCTTGATAACAACATTACTCTCCAAGGACACAGCCAAAACACTGGTGTATTGGTTAATGTAGATGGTGGAATATTTATAATGAACGATGGAGCAACTATTGCTGGTAATAGTGGCGTTGCAGTAATTGTTGGCGAACAGTATGGGAACTCAGGTACTTTTACAATGAATGGAGGAATCATTTCAGGCAATTCTAGTAATGGGATATGGCTTAGGAAAGGAGAGTTTGCTATGAATGGTGGAATAATATCTGACAATTCAGGTAACGGAGTATATTTGGATAATGGAACTTTTTCTATGACCGATGGAACTATATCGGGCAATAGTAGCTCCGGCGTATATGTAAATTCAGGAACTTTTTCCATGACCGATGGAACTATTTCGAGTAATACTGCTAATCGTGGCGGCGGTGTACATTTGAATTCAGGAATTTTTTCCATGCGCGGTGGTACAATCACAGGCAACACTGCCAGCGAATACGGTGGCGGAGTTTACAGAAATAACGGAACTTTTACCAAGACGGGTGGAACCATTACTGGTTATAACAGTGACCCTAATGGCGGCAACATGGTAAAAGATGGTGCTGGTGCAATGATTCGCAGAGGTCATGCAGTATATATTAATGCTACAACACGCAAAGAAACTACCGCAGGACAAGAAGATAATCTTTCTGCCAATGGAAGTACAACTACTGGCGGTTGGGATGCATAGATTTATATTTTTTGTTTATCTGACGTTGATAATGCCGTTGATTTCTTTTGCTGAGTCATCTGCAATTTACATTTCTTCCTTTTATAACTCAAATGTTACAAGTTCTTTTGATTATAAAAATCAAGAATATAAGAGAGATGGATTGAGTGTTATGCTCGGTTATGAAGGTCTATCTGACGGTGGCTTAATATCTGGTGGTGGTATTTTCGTTGGTGGTGGTGCCTTGGGAAGCGATATTGGAGAATTTATATTAGGAGGAGATGTTAAAAAACTATTTTGGGTTTTGGAAGAACGAATTGCTATACCAATATCACTTGGTTTTGCTTGGCGAATACAGTCTGTATATATTGAAAATATGCTGGTAGCCGCATTTATTGATGAACCTAAATTTTTATGGGAATCAGAAAGTTATTTAAATGGAAAACGAGATATGACAAGGCATAATTTTGATATAATGCCATCAATAGATTTGCAATTTTTTTTAGGTAATAGCTTTTCCATCTACGCTGGCTATATGTATCGCGTGACTTTTTCTGGTGATTGGGACATTACTTATAAAATCCCAGGGAAAAATGATAAAGATAAAAATGGGAATGATAAAGGTGGCGATTTTTTTACAGTTCCAGAAGAATTTAATCCAATGAAAAATTCAAAAGAGCAGATTTTTGGAATACCTGGGACACTAAGATTTGGTATAAAATTTTATTTTGATGGAGGTTCTTGATGAAAACAGAAAAATGGCTTTTGGTATCAATATTAACAATATATGTGTTGCTTTTGGCGGGGTGTACTACCACCATCGGTGACAAGAGCGACAGTTTCGGTAATGGTGGTAAAGAAACTACTCCAGATACGCCACTTTCCATCGAAATTACGCCCGAAGGCACTGTCCTTCATGGTACTAGACTTGGCCTGAAATTAGCTTGGCTAGAGAGAAACGTAGAGAGTCACGGTATTTATATTCTTGATATAAACGCTAATGACAATATAGATCCTTATACGTTTCAGTATAGCGGTGCTATTAATGTTACCATAATCTTAAGAGGAGGCGGTATAAACCGAACAATTCGCCTTTCAAAGAGTGGCACGATGTTTGATATACGGACAAACGTCACTTTTATCTTGGATAACAACGTAACTCTTAAGGGACACAGCCAAAATACCGGTAGCGTAGTTTATGTAAATAGTGGAATATTTATAATGAATGATGGAGCAACCATTGCTGATAATAGTGGCGTTGCTGTAACTGTTGGGGAACAGTATGGAAACTCAGGTACATTTACAATGAATGGGGGTATCATCTCAGGCAATTCTAGTAGTGGAATATGGCTTAGGAAAGGAGATTTTACTATGAACGGTGGAATAATATCTGGCAATTCAGGCAACGGAGTATATTTGGATAATGGAACTTTTTCCATGACCAACGGAACAATTTCTGGTAACAGTAGTCCTGGCGTATATGTAAATTCAGGAACTTTCTCTATAACCAATGGAACTATTTCCAATAATACTGCCAATCGTGGCGGCGGTGTACATTTGAATTCAGGAACTTTTTCCATGCGTGGTGGTATAATCACAGGCAACACCGCCATAGAATATGGTGGCGGAGTTTATAGAAATAACGGAACCTTTACCAAGACAGGTGGAATCATTACTGGCTATAGCAGTGACCCGACTAACGGTAATGTAGTAAAGGACGGGGCTGGTGCAATACCTCGCAGAGGGCATGCGGTATATATTAGTACTACAACACGCAAAGAGACCACCGCAGGACAAGAAGATAATCTTTCTGTCAGTGGAAGTACAGCTACTGGAGGATGGGATGAATAATGAGCGGCCCTAAAATTGACCAAGCTGAATTAGAACGTCAACGTAAAGCTGAATTGGAACGTCAGCGGCAGGAGAGATTGCGCAAAATACGCGAAGAAACGGAAAAATTAAATACAGAAATTTCTTCAGCCAAAGCACAAATCAACCATATAGACAAGTATTTACATTCAGAAATCAGAAATATAGGCGATGCAGAAGAGATGGCATCAATTATAAAAAAATTACATGAGCTAAAAATTTCATATAAATATCAGCTTACAAATGCTTTAGGAATTGATGTACCTACAGAACCAGATGCTATTTTTACCTGTGCCCAAAATTTAGCAGGGAAAACAAATAGTATTATGGCAAACTATTCTAATGAAGTAAAACCTCTTGAAAAACGCATAGTTGATTACAATAAACAATTAGAAATACAAAATAAATTGAATTCAATAAATTTTTCCACAGAACGTGAAAAAACAAAAAACATAGAAGATTTCGATTTTACTATTAAACTGGATAATGTTGCCCAGTCAGATATAGAACAAAACGTAAAGGAAAGAGCGAAACAGATATTATCAGAAATTGAGGAACTAGTAAATTCCGAATCAATACAAGAATCCGATATGAAAGACTTGTTAGCAATAGCTAGCAATATATACAAAACTGCTTTTGAAACAAATAACTCCTTTGAAGCCGCTACTATTGAGTATCAAGTCGCAAAACCTCAAATCGTCAAAAATATGGCTATTTTTGACGACATTTATCAAGACTATTATGCAGAATATGTCACTTACCTAGAATTGCTCAACAGCCATAAAACTACGCCAGTAAAAATTGTCCCCAAAAGAAAATATCGCTTTGGTTCAATTGATGAACTTCAAAGCGAAATGGCATTGCTTGCCGAAAGCTCAAAAACTATGTCTGAAAAAAAATATATTAGGGAACAAATTGATGATGTTATGCAAAAATTTGGTTATGATATGTCCTCGGAAATTATTTTTGATGAGAAACACACAGGTAACCATTATATTTGTGAAAATAAATCTAAGCCATCGGCAATTCATGTATATTTATCTGAAAAAAACCAAATAATGATGGAGATTGTAGGTGTTGGGAAAAGTAATACTAATTCTGTTACCGCTACTATAATACAGTCTTCCGATTTAGAAGCACAAGAGAGAAATATACTTCTTAATGAGCAGGTAAGTTTCTGCAAACTACATCCTCAAATTGTAGAGGAATTAAAAAAACGTGGCATAATATTGAATGAAAAAAAAAGAAACGCACCAAGCCTAGAACACTGCAGTAAAATAATTCGCACTTCCGCTGATGATAATGCAATTATGAACGAATCGTCACTAGTCAACGATGAATACGATTACAAAGAATATGTGACAAAAAGGAAACGGTTTAAAAAACAAGGAATGGCTTCACGCCTTAAAATGATGGAGAGTAAATTTTGAGCAAAATATGTCCGTTATGCAAAGACGATAATATTGATTCCGCAGTTAAATGTAATAATTGCGGAGAAACATTTTCTAAAAATAAGTATGTTTGGAAAATTCATTGTCCTGTTTGTGGTCGCGAATACGATGTTAAAGATGAAAATTCAACAATAAAGGTATGTGATTGTTGTGAAGATGAAATAGATAAATATAAGATTAAAGACGAAGTTCCGTATAAAACTTTGGTTAAAAATGTTGTATCAGAAGAAAAAATTGTGTCGCCAGTTCTTATCATGACTGAAAAATCCGGCAAAGTGATCAAAATCAGCGGTAATTGCATTCTTGGCAGGCGTGGCGATGTTGAGTCTGAATTTTTTGATGATGAGAAGAGGCATGTATCTGAACGTCATTGCAAAATAATTCTAGAAAATAACGAATATTTTGTTGAATCATTGCCAACTACAAATCACACCAAAATTAATAATAACATTCTTGGCAAAGGAATACGTAAGATAATTAGAGACGGCAATCGTTTAACAATCGCTGATAAGATATTTGATATTTCCATACAATCGGAGTCAAAGTAAAATATGCAAATTGATAGAATATTATATCCTATAACAACACTCGGACCTGGAGAAAGGCTTGTCATTTGGACTATTGGATGCTCAAAACATTGCCATAAATGTGCTAACCCAGAATTGTGGCATAAAGATCCAAGTAAAGATATAGACGTTTTAGAACTTGCAAAAACCATCGGGCAGACTATCAATAAACAAATAATTGATGGTGTTACAATAACTGGAGGTGACCCTTTGGAGCAAATTACAGAATTAAATAAATTGCTCTCGGTTTTAAAAAAAATTACCAATGATGTACTAGTATATACAGGATATACCATTGAAGAAGCAAAAACTGTGCTTTCAAAATCGGAATGGGAAACTATGGAACAACACGCTTCTGTATTGATAGATGGTATTTATATAGATGAATTAAATGATAATAAATGCACGTTGAGGGGTTCATCAAATCAAAATATTGTTTATTTTGATGAAGCCAAAAAAGAAATGTACTCGGCGTATTTAAAGAAAGGGCGAACTATTCAAAATGTATTTTATAATGAAAAAATGATTTCTGTAGGCATACACAACAGAGATTTATAATAAACGGAGGTAAGTGTATATGGATGCTACAATTGAGATACCGAAATGGCAAAAGGAATTGCTGAGTTTCAAGGGAATAAAAAGCACCTTCATTATTGAAGGAAACATATCGGATATATATCCTTCTTTCCAGAAGGAAGAAAAAACGGAAGAATCTTACAGTTTATTAGACTTTTATCCGTTAGAAATAATAATCAGAAACATATTTAATTCTGGAGAAACGAAAGAATTTTATGATTTTAAGCGATATGATCCTCTTTTTGGTTTTTCGGATATTGTAAAAAAAATTGAAGAAAAGAGTTCTGCTCCTAATGCAGAAGATAATAATAGAGAAAAAATGCCCAATCATCGTGAAGCAAAAAGAGTAGCTGATTCTGAGACTATTCGTACTTCTATGACCGAACGGATTGGAAAAAACGATGAGGCACAGAAATCAATAGCGAACATTATCAAATATACTTCCCGTTTTGTTTCTACTCCTGACCGTATGGATATTGATGAAACAACATTTTTCCTGAATCTGCTTTATGCTTCAAACAATGCTTTGCGCTTGAAAAAATACATAAATACACTAATTCTAATGGTGAATAAACTAAATGATATTCCTGCCTGGTTTTTTCTTAATAATCCGAATATTCGAACCATAAACATTCCCAACCCAGACAGAGGTGTACGCCAAGCGTACATAAAAAAAATATATCCTGAAATGTTTAAAGAAGGCGTATCACCTGAAATTGAAAAAATAAGAAATAAATTCATTGATTTAACAGACGGTATGAAACTGTTGGAACTAGACGAACTTCGCAGACTTTACATCAAAAGTAATATACCGATAGAAGAAATCATTGATGTAGTTGCTATTTATAAATATGGTTTCAAGGAAAATAAATGGGCACAAATCAAAGGAAAACTTAATGAGGATATGCACAAAGTCATTAAAAAACGAATTAAAGGGCAAGAACAAGCCATAGATAAAATTGTACGAGTTATAAAACGTTCAGTTGTAGGGTTATCAGGTTTACAACACTCTTCAAACACAAAACCGAGAGGCATACTATTTCTTGCTGGGCCTACTGGAACGGGCAAAACCGAGATTGTCAAAGCGGTAACGGAATTGTTATTTGAAGATGAAAAAGCGTTAATCCGATTTGATATGAGTGAATATTCCGCTGAACACGCTGACCAAAAACTGTTCGGTGCCCCTCCAGGCTATGTAGGTTATGATAACGGCGGTCAATTAACAAATGCGGTAAAAAATAATCCCTTTTCTGTGTTATTATTCGATGAAATAGAAAAGGCTCATCCTAATATTATGGATAAATTTTTACAAATACTGGAAGACGGACGAATGACTGATGGACAGGGAAATACTGTATATTTCACCGAAACATTGATATTTTTTACCAGTAACGTAGGTATATCAGAAGAAAAAATAAATCCACATACAGGGAAAGTCGTTGAACGTATAAACATTGTTTCTCCTGACGAGTCTTATGATGTTATCCAGAAAAAAGTTGAAGATGCGATGAAAACGTATTTCAAGCCAGAGGTTATCAATCGCATAGGTGAAAATATTGTAGTATTTAACTACATAGACGAAACGGCTTCCAAAGAAATTGCTGAAAAACAAATTAAAAATATCAATGACAATTTGCGAAAAAATAATAAAATTGAAATTGTAATTACTAAAGATGCGTTCAGTTTATTGTACGATTTTTGCTGGCAAGAGAAACCGAGATGCAATGGCGGACGTGGGATAGGCAATGTGATTGAGGAACAGTACTTAAATCCTTTAGCCGAATTTATATTTGACAATAACTGTCAGGAAAATAATGTGGTAAATATAAAGACAGAGAATGACAGTCTTATCTTTAAGAAGGGATAGAAATATGTTGGAAATTGCTTGTATGGTTGATCCTGGTGTAAAGAAACCTGCAAATGATGATAGAGTTGCCATAAATAGTACTCTTATTTCACAAAATTCTCATACTGAAACTGTTGATAACGTATGTTTAGTTGCAATTTGTGATGGTGTAGGCGGTGAGGCTTACGGAAATGAAGCCGCTGATATTGTTGTGGATATTTTTTCACGCCTAAGCGTAACTCCATTAACTGTTGATATCATAAACGAGTATATCACAAAAGCTAACGAAGCGGTTATTGCTGCTCAAAAAACTGATTTGAAACACTCTAAGATGACAACTACTATCGCGGGACTTTATATAAATGGAGATGATTTTATTGCCTTTAATGTTGGTGATTCAAGAATATATAGATACCGTGACCCATACATATCGCAAATATCAAAGGATCATTCAATAAGACAGGAACAAATTGATTTAGGTCTTGAGCCGAAACCTGGGCAAGAAAACGTTATTACACATTATCTCGGCGGAACGTGTGCTACTCCTGAAATAGTTAATGGCATAGGCAGGGTGTTTGACAATGATGTTTATATTCTTTGCAGCGATGGAGTTTGGAGCGTTCTGACAGATGATGATTTTGAAAACTTGCTATCTCAATCTCAAGAACTTAGCGTGGAAAAATCGTGCGAAACTCTAATTAGTTTAGCACTCCAAAAAGGCTCAAAAGATAATCTCAGTATAATAATTTGCAGGAGGGTTTAAAAGATGGCTGATACAATTCCTATGGCTGATAACAGTACCAGACCTATGGGCATGGAAGAAAGCAATAGATTACATTTGAAAGAAGATGTAGTTTTTGAAGGTAAAAATGATACTTATGAAATTCAAGCTAAAAATAATATAGGATCAGGTGGGGAATCACAGATTTACTTAGCTAAACGTAAATCGGATGGCGAACAAGTTGTTGCAAAAATATATGATAATTTTGCTGATAATCCAGAAAATAAAAGCAACAGAAAAATGGTTATTAAATTTTTAAATGAAAATTCTGATTATAAAAGAGCACATCTTATGCCATTATTGGATTATGGCAGTATAGAAATGAAAAGTAATGACGATGAGGAGCCTTTTAAAAGGCCGCTAGATATAATACCATATTGCAAAGATGGTAAGTTAAAACACTGTGAATATCGAATTTTAAAAAGCAAAGTTATTCCTGAAATTCTGTGTGCGATAAATCTGTTACATTCGCATAATTTAGTACATCGCGATATAAAACCCGATAATATATATATGTATAATGGCGAAATTGTACTTGCCGATTTTGGAACAACTAGCCAAATTTTAAATACCCAATCAGCTAGCAAAACAGGAACACAACGTGGTACATCAGGTTATACAGCTCCTGAAATATCGGATAGATATTTCGTAATCGCATCAGACTATTATTCGTTCGGTTGTACAATAACTACATTGTATAAAGGCAAACATATATATCAGAGACTTATTGATTCCAAAGATACAGTATCTGTTAATATAGCGATGAGAAGAGAAGGACTTCCTCTTGAATGTCCTGATACAGAATCAGATCTGCAAGCACTGGTCAATGCGCTAGTTATGCCTGATTCAACAATGCGTGCCGGACATGACGATGTAAACCTTTGGCTCAAAAATTCCAGTTCTTTTGTTTCTGCATGGAAAGACAAGCTGCGACAAAGCTATGAAGCACCTTCGCTTGGATTTAATTTTGAAAACAAAGTATATAATGACGAAATTGAACTTACAAATGCTATGTTGACGCAATGGGATAATGCAAAGCGTTATTTATATAGAGGTATTATTGCAGATTTTTTCAAACAGAAAAATCCAACTCTGGCAGATAAAACAATAAGTATTATTGAAGGAAAAGAAACTGCACAGAATCACGATTTAGGACTGGCTAGGTTTTTGCATTATTTCAATACAGTTAATAAGCCCAAATGCTCAATATATTGGTGTGGGAAAAAATATGAAAGTCTATCGGACATATCAGCAACTATATTCGCAAATAAATCTGCTGAAAACAGCATAATTGCAATGCTAAGAGATAAATTCTTGTCATGGAAATTCAACAATTCTCAAGAAAAACCCAATCAGGATACTATTGCTACTATAAAAGAAATTGAAGATATAACTGCAAAATATTCACAATTAGGTTATTACACGTTTATGTATAGATTCACTCCTATGGCAGATAAAAAAAATCCAACACCAGACAAAATTTTTAAGGAAATAACATCCAAAAGGAATGATTGGCATAAAATAGCTAAAGAATCGGTAAATGATGATATGATGTTTGCTAATCTCATAAATTTGGGATATAAAAATAATGTCCTTAAATTTAAAGAAGAATATACAGGAAGGTTTATTTCTGAAAATAACGTCTCTGATTTAGAGCTATTTTATCTTTTGTTTGAAGGAATATGTGAAGACAAGACATTTGTACGTGAACATTATTTACAATATGGCTCTCAGGCATATCTTTACTGGTTTCTGCAAAATTTGAATTTATATTCGTTCAATTCTGCACAGGCAAAAGAAATTGAAAAACGAATTAAAAACATAAAGATTGATAAAAAAATGAGCATTAGTAAAATATGGGAAAACTTCAAATTATTGAGAACAATTTTATTAAATGACTTTATGAAATTGTTTCAGAATAATTATTTATTGACCTACATAGGTCTTCGTACCAATGAAGAAACGAATGGAATAACAACCCAAAATACTTATGCTTTTTTTGCAGGAGATTTTTTTGGAATAAATGTACCTATTGGATATCTTAAAACTATAGGTTGCGAAACAAGGAGTATCTAAAAATGAATTTTATACAACAAGTTCAGTTGGAGTTAAATAAACGTATAGCGCAAACGGATAATATATGTGAACAATTTGAAAATAATTATAACAAGTATTCATCTAAAATCCGGCAAATTTCTCTTTTGATTTTTTTGGGAATAATAGCTTTAGCATTAATATGGACAATGTTGAACATTGATGTGATATTTAAAATATTTCCAATGCATAATTATGAACGTGATAACTTACTAGCTCTTGTGGCTTTGGCATCTATATGTTTATACATAATGTTGCATATTTACAAAAATACTATGCATATTATAAGAATAGCCAAAATCTACAAACTTGTATATGAAGTGAACAGAATTAAAAAACACTTACAGTCATATTTGAATAAACTGAGCGATATAGCTGCTAAGGCCGAAAGAGATATTTTTAGTCAAACGAATAATAAACTGAAACCTGATTACGATGTTGATGCCGATATTGCAAAATACAACAATATTTTAAGATCTTACCAAAATCCAGATGATAACTCCTTGAATGTTGTACTGGTAGTAACACACTGGTTATCAGGTATCTTTTTTACGAGTATATTTCTGTTTATTAGTATGCCGTTTGTTACTGAAAAAATCAGCGAATGGATACATATTAAAGAATACAGTTTTATTTCCTTAATTTATACATCTGGTATTATAGCTTTGTATATGATTTTTCAAGAATTGTTTGCTAAAATATCTATGTTGCACATACACAATATGATAAAAAAGATAATTGGTTATTTTTTCATAATTGGTATTTGTGGAATATTGTTATATATTATTTTAGGCACGGGAAGTGTTAATTTACTTGGCAATCCAATGCAAACTATTTGGCTTGATGGAGCAAAAAATCAAACTAATTTTAACTATTTTGGATTCATTCGTTCAATGAGTATGCCTTATATGCCTTTAATAATCTGTACGTTTTTTTCATCAATTATATATTATATATGTAAAATTAATGAACGTACAAAATATATAATAGATATATTTTTTACTGTAGGTGTTTATGCGATTTTATTGTATTTAATTTTTGGTCTAAAATTTATTTCTTTTGTAGAAACGATGGATAAAGATTCATCATTGAATTTTATTGCACAGATGTTTCTAACTTACGCACCTTTAATGACATTAGCGTTTTCTTTATCAATTATATCAATAATATGTATAGAAATAGCGGAAAATATTATGACTTCTATTAAGATCAGCAGTGTTATTTATACAATAGCATTTCTTATTATTAGTATTTATACAGAGGGAATAAAACATGCTATTATAGGAGATATTATTATTTGGGCAATAGCATTGATTATTTTAGCTATTGCTACATTGATAGCATTACTACCAAGCTTGTTTATTTTTGGCATAGTTGATAAAATCACGAAACAAAAAAAGAAATCAGTACTGCATTTACTAATTGCAACTCTTATAGTTGCTGGATTGATTACAGCAGTTACAATAATACCTGCTACGGAAAAATCAATGCCAATAACAATATATAATAATGTTGATAAAAAACCTACAATTGGAACATTTACTGATTCAAGAAATGGCAAAACATACAAAACAACTAAAATCGGCACACAAACCTGGATAGCTCAAAATTTGAATTATGATACGAAAGGAAGCAAATGCTATAACAACAATCCAGAAAACTGCCAAAAATATGGGCGGCTTTATAATTGGTCAGCAGCTATTAAAGCTTGCCCAAGCGGTTGGCATTTGCCAAGCAATAAGGAATGGGAGATTTTGTATCGTTACGCAGATGGTACAAGTAACAATAACAGCCCTTACAAAAGCGAAACAGCGGCGAAATACTTGAAGGCAAAAAGCGGCTGGAACTATTACGAAGGAATTTCAGGTAACGGTACGGATAATTACGAATTTACTGCTTTGCCTGGTGGCATTGGTAATTCCAATGGCAGTTTTTCCAGTATCGGAAACTACGGCAATTGGTGGAGTAGTTCTGAAAGTGATAACAGCCGTGCCTACAACCGATTCAAGTCTTACAAACACAATAACGCTGGCTGGGAAACCGAAGTTAAGAGCAAATTGTTTAGTGTTCGTTGTGTTCAAAACTGAAAACGACAAAAACACTCGGAATAGCGAGATTCGAACTCACGACCTTCTGCTCCCGAAGCAGACGCTCTACCAGGCTGAGCTATATTCCGAAATTTGGGGTTAATATAGAAAATTGTTTTACTATCTTCCATCAATATGCAAGAAATAATAGACGTTTGCGATTCCAACGGCAACTACACTGGGCAAAAATTGCCGCGGAGCGAAATTCACAAAAACAAATTGTGGCACAGAACAGTGCACGTGCAAATTTTTGATTTTGACAAACGTACTCTTTTTCAGCTAAGGTCTATGGATAAAGAATCATTTCCCAATAAACTAGACGTAAGCGCGGCTGGGCACATAAGCTCTGGCGAGAAAATCATAACTGCAGCACTCAGGGAATTGGAAGAAGAACTCGGTTTGCGGCTTGAAGAAAACAGGCTGGAATATATAAACGATTCTGCCAGCGAGCAAGCCATGCCAAATGGCGATGTTGACCGCGAAATACAGAGCTTTTTTATTGCAAAAATCACCGAAAATGAAAAACTTATGCTTAAAATTCAAGAAAGCGAAGTGCAAAAAATTATATGGTTCACAGGGCCGGAATTGGAACGAGCTTTGCGCGAAAATGCGGATAATTTTGCCCCTAATGAAGAGGAATATGCTTTTATTTTAAATTTACTATATTAATATGAAACTAGGAGACAACACATTATGACAGAAAATAGGCGAATAGGAATTGGCGAATTTGTGCGTAATACTATTAATCTTCACGATGTCGGATTTGAAAAGGCAATGAGAGTGGATAATAAAGATGATGATATAAATGATATAGAAATAATTCTTTTGACAAAGGATGCAATAGAGATTTATGAAAGAAGTTAAATTTGATGAAATTTGGAACAATGTTATAAAGCCAATACTAGAATATAAACTTTCAGAAGATGGCCATCCGTTTTATTTAATGGATGGCTCAAGCAATAAATCCGAAATACGCCGAAATATGGAATCTTGGTATAACTCTTCCAAAGACAGAATCAAAGCAGAATTTATGCGGCAATCCGACAAGAAATTTGACCGACACAAGGTTTGTGCGTGTATATTCAAAGCCATTGCTGAAGTGAAAATCCTAAAAATCAAGAAAGGCTCCCCGGAAAAAGAGAGGCTTATCAATACTGAAATAGCATTCCTAGTTGCTTGCGTAGTTCTGGCTTCATTTATGCTACATGATGCCAAGAAAGTCGCATCAGATCTTGAAGATTTTTTGAATCACCGTAAATTACCGTGCTTTCCAGAAGTCAAGAATAACGACTCACACGATTCTTATGTAGTTCAGACCATAAAAGCTTTGTGCTACGACCAAAAGCAAGGGCATTTAAGCATTCTAGCTCTTGCAAATATATTTTGCTTGCTAGAAATGCACACGAAAGCGGTTTATTCAAAAGACCTTGCACACATCCACCAGCAAGTGCGGAAAATAACCGCACACCATCAACAAATCCTCAAATCTACCCAAAGACTTTCTTCTCAAACTCTGCCATAAAAGCAACCAGAGCCTGTACACCTTCAATAGGCATAGCATTGTAAATACTTGCCCTAAAGCCGCCAACTGAACGATGACCTTTCAACTGCTCCAAACCTTTTTCCACAGCGGCTTTCAAAAAGTCTTTTTCCAGAGACTCTTTTTTATCTGCGGCAACAGCATCTTCTCTGAACACAAAAGGAATATTCATTGTTGAGCGGTCTTCTTTTGCAGCCGTGCCTTTGAATAGCTTTGAGTTATCCAGAACATCGTAAAGCAGAGCGGCTTTTTTGGCATTTATTTTTTCCATCGCGGAAACACCACCTAGATTTTTTAACCAATGCAAAACTCTGTTCATAACATAAATGGAAAATACTGGCGGGGTGTTGAACATGCTTTTTTCTGGAATATGAGTGCGGTAATCCAGCATTGTTGGAATATCACGTTCCACCTTGCCCAAAATATCGTTCCTAACTATAACGGTTGCCACACCAGCAGGCCCCATATTTTTTTGAGCACCTGCATATATAAGCCCAAATTTTGAAACATCTATTGGACGGCTCAATATATCGGAACTCATATCACTAACCAAATAAGTATTCGCTTTTGGAAATTCTTTCCATTGCGTTCCGTAAATGGTATTGTTGCTTGTCACGTGCAAATATGTTGCGCCAGGTGTTTGCTCAAAGGTTTTGGGAATATGGTTGTATGTGGAGTCTTTGGAAGAGCAAACCACATTTACCTTGCCGAATTTTTTTGCCTCTTTTAGAGCCTTGCTTGCCCAAACGCCCGTGTCTGTGTAGTCCGCAACGGAATTTGCTCCTAGCAAATTTATTGGAACCATACAGAATTGAAGCGATGCGCCTCCGCCCAAGAATAAAATCTCATAACCTTCTGGTATTGAGAGCAATTCTTTCAAAAGAGATTCTGTTTCTGCAACCATTCCCTCTATGGGCTTGGTACGGTGGCTCATTTCCAGAATACCGATTCCGGTACCTGCGAAATCTGTAATGGCCGCTTTTGCTTCTTCTGTTGCTTGCTTAGGAAGAATGCTAGGACCTGCGCTAAAGTTATACACTGTTTTCATAGGG
>Ga0268262_10001384_pt1 | contig 30110 bp, 31 predicted proteins | sample TergutNc150P3_FD_190354 | JGI IMG/M metagenome (GOLD analysis project Ga0268262, IMG submission 190354) | Nasutitermes corniger P3 segment gut microbial community from laboratory colony in Florida, USA - Nc150 P3 (SPAdes) (version 2) | ecosystem: Host-associated > Arthropoda: Insects >... | reverse complement strand
AAGAAATCGCGTTGTAGAACGAAACGAGAGATTGCTAAGGTTGAAACGAAAAGCAAAACGGGTACTGGAAGACGAGCGGTATATGGAACTGAGGAAACGGCGGTCTGTTGAAGTAGAAACGGTATTTGGACAGATAAAAGGGAATCAGGGGTTCAGGAGGTTTTTGTTGCGGGGAACTGAAAAAGTTTTCACGGAATGGGGGCTGCTGTCTTTTGGGTATAATTTGAAGCAGATGTATAGGATAAACAGGGATAAAGCGGGATAAGAGTACTTGTAAAATTCTAAACGTATAGAATTCCAGAACTAAAGAGTGTAACTTAAGGTCAATATAAAAAAGACTGTCCTAAATGTTATTTCTTAGACAGCCCCGAAAAAATGCAAGACTTGTGAGACAACTAACCTCGAACCGAAGGTTCGCGTTGTCGAACAAGTCTATTATTCACCAGCCCTGACATCCGGCTCCCATTCTGCTATTATTAATCATGCGCGAAGCGGATCCCCCCTATCTTCAGCCGCTCAATCCTGAACAGAGACAGGCTGTTCTTCATACAGGGAAGCCGCTCTTAATACTTGCCGGAGCGGGATCAGGAAAGACAAGAGTAATTACCACAAAGATCGCATGGTTAATCAGGGAACAGGGAATGGACCCCCGCTCTATTCTAGCCGTAACCTTTACCAACAAAGCCGCAAGAGAAATGGCGTGGAGAGCAAGACAGATTGATGAACGGGCGGAAAACGCTATGCTTCGGACATTTCACTCGTTTGGAGCGTGGTTTTTAAGACGCTACGGAAGCCTTGCCGGGCTTGATTCAGGCTTTGTCATTTATGATGACGATGATGTCATTTCCCTTCTTTCAGTAATCATGGAAAACGCCCCAAGAGCCGAAGTCAAGGAATTTGCGCATAACATTTCACGCGCAAAGGATTATTTCCACCTGCCGGACGATCCGTTACTCGCTAAAATTGACGGCAGGAAAAAATTCCGCAGAATATATGAACAGTACGAAGAACGAATGACGCAGATCGGTAATGTTGACTTTGGGGACTTGATTAAAAAACCTGTGGAGATACTGCGCAGTCAGCCCGATGTAGCGCGGCGTTTTCGGGAACGTTTTAAAGTGATCATGGTGGACGAGTATCAGGACGCGAATGTGGCGCAGTTTCAGCTTCTAAAGGAATTATGCGGCGAAGATACTTATGTATGCGTAGTAGGCGATGACGATCAGTCAATTTACCGTTTCCGGGGCGCGGAAGTGAAAAACATACTTGAGTTTCCCGACCGTTTTCAGGACGCGGATATTATCCGTCTGGAAAGAAATTACCGTTCTACTTCGCCCATTTTAAAAGCCGCCTCCTCTGTCGTAAATTACAATCGCGGACGTTTGGGAAAAACCCTTCGAGCCGAAAAGGGAGACGGCCCCCTGCCTGTTCTGACGTACCTGCCAAATCAGGACGAAGAAGCAAAATTCTGCGCGGATAAAATTGAAGGTTCAGTACAAAACAAAGAAACCGCATGGTCTGACTGGGCGGTGCTTTACAGGACAAACGCCCAATCGCTAGGGTTTGAAACATTGTTTTTACGCAGAGGCATTCCCTACCGTGTTGTCGGCTCTTTAAAATTTTATGAAAGGGAAGAAATCAAGGACGCTCTTGCGCTTCTGTCCCTGCTTGTAAACCCTCGTGACGAAGTAGCTTTTCGCAGGGTGGTGAATAAACCAGCAAGGGGAATTGGGCCCGTATCAATAGACAAACTGGTCGAAGCTTCCGCTGAATACAGCGGCAATTTGCTTGAGGCAGGCCGTAATGCGGAGTTAGCGCCGAAGGCAAGAGAAGGTCTTAAAACATTTCTTGCAGTTATTGAAAACGGGAAAGCGTTACTCGAAAAAGAGACAAGCACAGAAAAAAACGGAGAGGATAACTCCGGCAAAAAAGAAAAGAAAAGCAGGAAAAAGAAAAACTCCCTTGTATCGGGGGAAGGGCTTTCGGCCTGTGTTGAACAGCTTGTTAATGATTCAGGCCTTGCTAAATATCACAGAGAAGATGATGAAATTGCGGGTAACAACAGAACCAACAATTTGCAGGAACTTTTAAATACTGCAAGCAAGTACCGTCCAAACCGTGAAGGGCTGCTTGATTTTCTTGAAGACATTGAACTTGATCGCTCAATGAAAGATATTTTAACCTCTGACGATCAGCAAAACGCCGTAACATTTATAACATTTCATAATACAAAGGGTTTGGAGTTTAAGCGTGTGATAATGACGGGGCTTGAGCAGGGCGTCTTTCCCAGAGAAGACAAAAAAGGCGAAGAACTGGAAGAAGAACGCCGTCTTTTTTATGTGGGAGCGACCCGCGCCATGGACGAATTGTATTTAACAACCTGCGCAGAAAGGAGAATGTACGGAAAAACGGCGCCTGCGCAGCCGTCTCCGTTTCTGCGTGAATTGGACAGAAACTCTTTACAGATAGACGACCGCCGCGCAAGTTTTACACTTCCCCGGCGCAGTTTTAATCCGTATGTTTTGAATAACGCCGCCGCCGAAAAGAAAAGCGAACTTGAGGAACGCTCGGGCTGGCGGCGGGGACAGCGCATCTTCCATGAAGACAACGGCTACGGAGCGGTCATGGAAGTAAGAGACAGCGACGACGGGCCCGTCGTGCGTGTCCGTTTTGACAGCGGAAAGGAAACCCGCTTTTTAAGCGAGTATCAGGGCAGGGCTTTTGAAAAGGTAGGAGACGACTGTTGAAATGACAGCTAACGAAACCTGCGGCGAATTTTTTCTCTTAAAACAAATCCCGGCTGTGCTGCGGGCAAGGGGTTTCCGTCTTTATACGCAAGGCGGACGCTTAATTGATCTGTGGCAGAACGGCGGCTCCGCCGTACTCGGCCACACTCCGCCGAATTTACTGCATGAGATGAAAAACACGGCTAGCCGCGGCTTGTATGCCCCCTTTCCTCACTTTACCGAAGGCCGCTTTATTAAAGCGTTGTCACAACTTTTTCCGGGGTACAGTTTCCGTCTCTACGCCGCGCCTCCGCCGGAACTTGCTTCTCTTTTCAACTGCGGCGCAGCTTGTTTATGGCGGCCGTTTGTCAATACTGAGTCGCCGTTTGCGGCGGAAGAGCCGCTCCTTATCCCCGCGCTGCCCTGCATACATACATGGCGGAACAGCCTGCCGACAGGTCTGTGCATAGCTGCCGCCAAAACAGAAAACCAACTTGAGCAATTACCCGCAAGCGAAATTCTTTCTCCGGTTTTACTTGCTATGGCAGCGCGTGGAGTATACGACCTTCTTGCCTCTGTACAGCGGGGAAAACCTGCGCTGCCCCGTACCATTAAAGCGATAAAAACCGGCAAAAACTGGCAGCGCCGCGGTATCTACCTCAGCTTAAAAAAAGAGCCATCGCCTGAAACATGGAGCGTACTATTCAGGCAATTTCTGGAAGCGGGTTTCCTTCTGCCGCCGGTTCCGTCACAGCCTGTGATTTTGCCGGGAGAACTATCCCCCGGAGAGGACGCAAAACTGGCGAGTGTACTAAGCGCAAATATTGTTTTCACTTGAAATACCCGTAAATTTTCATCATAATTAAATTCGGGAATGTATCGAAGTTAATGATAAAGAAAAATAATTTTTCATACTGCGTATTATTCTGCCTCCTGGTTTCTGTTTTTACATATACCTCCTGTACATTTGATTACGGCGACAAAGAATCTTTAGGCGATGACCAGCCTGACTTAATAATGGGAAATGTTGAATATGTGAGGGTAAGATCAGCAAATCCGCTGGCTAAACTTCAGGCTGAACGCGTTGAAAGATATGAAAAAAAAAGTCTGGTTAAACTACAAAACACAACATTTGAGCAATACGATGAACAGGGAAAAGAGATAAATATTTCGGGAAAAACAGGAAACGCTACAGTAGAGATAGATACCGGAAATATCTTCATGGACAGGAATGTCAGAATCGAAGTAATAAAAGAAGAAATTATACTTGAAACATACCGGCTTGAATGGATAGATAAATCAAAATACCTTTCCGCCGGAGACAATAACGAGGTTTTTGTATACAAGCAAAACGGAACCGGATTTACAGGCATCGGGTTTCAATCTGACGCCCGTAAAAGAAGCTGGGAATTTACCGGCAGAGTCAGCGGTACATATTCATACAATGATGAAGATACGGAATAAAAAATTGAAGGTCAATCTGCATTTTTTATTGATGGCGCTTTTCTTTCTTTTTTACGGCGTTTCTTTTGCAAACGCGGATACTTTCACATTCAGGGCCGACAAGATGTCAGGCACAAGAGCGCTTGGTCGGGAAACAACCATATTAACGGGAAATGCCGAGGTAAGGTCAGACAAAATTGTTCTGCACGCTGACAGAATAGAAATACAGGGAAATGACAACCAGTTTATAATCTGCACCGGAAATGTCTGGGGCATAGAAGAAGAAAAAGAGATTCTGTTTTATACGGACAGGCTGCGTTATGACCGTCAGTTAAAAATTGCGCGTCTGGAAGGCAATTCCACCCTTGAAGACAGAAAAAACGAAATTGTCGCAAGAGGCCGTTTTATAGAATATGACGATGAAAATGAAATTACTGTTTTTCAAATATCTGTCCGCCTTTTCAAAAATGATTTAGCCTGCCGTTCCGAACACGCAGTTTATAACCGCCGGGAAAAATTACTCGATCTTACCGGCTTTCCGATTGTGTACAAAAATGACGATGAATTCCGCGCAAACAAAATACGCGTGGATTTGGACACAGATGATGTAACAATGGAAGGCTCGGTAACAGGAACAATTACGAATTAAATGTATGAAAGAAAAAAAGACGGATACTGAAGATATTTTTCAGTTAATAGAAGATGATATTCATACCCTTGGCGTAAAAAATTTACATAAAAATTTCGGTAAAAAAGCGGTTGTAAAAGGCGTAAATTTTACCATGTATAACGGCGAGGTAGCCGGTCTTCTGGGCCCCAACGGCGCCGGTAAAACCACAATATTTTACATGATAGTCGGCTTTCTTGCTCCCACCCGGGGAATAGTTACCATGAACGGCGTTAATATCACCTCAAAGCATATGTACCGCCGCGCAAGAATGGGCATCGCATACCTTCCGCAGGAAGCGTCAATTTTCCGCAAGCTCACTGTCGAGCAGAATATATGGGCTATTCTGGAAACCCGAAAAGATATTTCAAAAAAACAAAAACTTGATAAATTGGAAAGTCTCTTAAACGAGTTCAGTATCGGGCGGATACGCACCCAATTCGGGTATACGCTTTCCGGCGGTGAGCGCCGCCGCACCGAAATAGCGAGGGCGCTGGCTACCGAGCCCAAGTTCCTGCTTCTGGACGAACCTTTCGCCGGAATAGACCCAATCGCGGTCTTTGAAATCAAGCAAATTATCCGTCGACTGGCGAAAAAAGGCATCGGCGTCCTTATTACCGACCACAATGTCCGCGATACTCTGGAAATAACAAACGAAGCTTTTATTATAGCGGACGGCAGCATCTTCGCACGCGGAGACAGAGAAGCCATCCTGAATAATGAAATGGTCAGGAAAGTGTACTTAGGCGCTGAATTCAGAATGTAAGGCGAGCCGTCCGTGCTTGAATACGTACTGCCCGTACTGTGATACAGGGTATGTGGAAAACACCCTGAGCATTTTGCGAGGAGTTCCAAAAACCATGCGCGGAATACCCAATTCCCCGTCCATGTGATTAATAACCCCATTTGTCTTTCTGAACCCTCCTTAGGATAAGCTTATCTGGGTTAGATTTTTATTTTGAGGCATTGTTCCTCTTCGGTTAGATTATTTTTGACGCAATTCGAGCCCTTGACGGAATCTCTTTTATAAATAAAAATGAAACATTAATAGAAGTTGGAGAAAACTGACATGAAAAAGATTATGACGATCTTTTTATTGGCGCTTCTCGCTGCGGGTGTGTTGTTTACCGGCTGCAAAGAGGAGAAAAAACCAAGTACATTCGGTTTCACCTGTTTTTGGCTTGGTAGTCCGTTCTTTACCGTTCTGGAGCAAACAATTCGTGAAGAAGTGGAGAAGAACGGCGACAGGCTGATTACGGTTGATCCTGACAGGGATCCCCAAAAGCAGGTCAGTCAGATCGAGAACCTGATTGTCCAGAAAATAGACGCTATTTTTCTCAGCCCTGTTGACATGGAAGCGATCCATCCCGCGCTGGTTTCCCTTAACAAGGCTAAAATCCCCGTAATTAACATTGACTCGGAAGTGAGGGATATAGATCTGGTAGCCGCTTACGTGGGTTCGGACAACTATAACGCGGGTTATGTCTGCGGCGTTGACATGGTAAAACGTTTCCACAATGGCGGCCCTATCGCCGTCATTAATTCCCAGGCCAGGATCGCGTCCCGTACCCGCATTGAAGGCTTCATGGAAGCAATTGCGGGAAAGGGCTTTACCATAGTGTATGTGGGGGATGCGACGGGCGGTTTTTCTGTGGCGCAGCACCGTACCGAAGAGATGCTCAAATCCAATCCCGAAGTAATCGCCATCATGGCCGCCAATGACCCGGCGGCGCTTGGCGCTCTTGCCGCCTGCAAGGCCGCGAACCGCGCCAACATCCTCATATACGGCGTTAACGGCACCCCGGAGGCCAAAGCAGAAATCGCCGAGGGCGGGCAGTTTGCCGGTACGAGCGTGCAAAGCCCAATCTCCATTGCAAAGGAATCGGTCGCGATTGCGTATAAGATTCTTAACAAACAGCCTTACGAAAAGAGAGTTCTGGTCAGGACATTCATGATCAATCAGGAGAACATTGGCGATTACGACATCGACAGTTGGCAATAGTTTTGATTACTTATAAATCATGTTGTTTTCATATTGGTTTAATGTAACTGTCGGCAAGACTGGAAATTTTATCGAATTCACTGTGCAGCAGATGATCGGCTATAGAGTTCATCAGCTCTTTGGTTTTATGTGACCATATTTTTTCTTTTAGTTCGTTAAGAGTGTTTTTAACGGCTTTTTTATCATACGTATCGCATGCGTTCTTAATGTCCGTTAGTTTTTCGCGTAAATAGGCAAGAGAATCCTGTGTATCTTCGATGTTCGCATCATCATCGTCTTTGGGTTTAATTTTCTCTATAACAGCTTGCAGCGCTTCCATGAAGTTTTTTGTTTCCGTTATCATCAGGTTTAAATCTTTTTCCCTGCCTGCTTGTTCCAGCTTTGACGCGGAGGCTGAAAGTTCCGTTTCACCGATATTGGCAAGCGCGCTTTTCATTGCGTGAACATTAATAACGTACAACTGTATATCGCTTTCGGTGTTAAAATTTTTCTGTAATATATTATCCAATGCGTGAATGGCTTTTTCGGCATCCCGCGCGAAAATACCCCCCGACTGCGGGTTGATCTGTTGAACTCCGTATATTGATATTTGTTTTTTATCAAATTCGGACTTTTTCTTTTGTGCGGCTTCAAGCACTTCCGGCGGTTGTTTATTGCGGATATGGTTAATCAACGTAATATTTAACTGGCGTATGTCTATGGGTTTGGAAATAAAACCATCGAAGCCGTTTTCCATAAACATTTCAGCCTGTCCGACAATGGCGTTAGCTGTCAGGGCTATGACGATTCCATTGTATCCCATTTCGCGTAGTATCTTTGTCGCTTCAATGCCGTCCATTTTCGGCATCATGTGATCCATAAAGATTATATCATAAACGCCGCCGCCTTTGACTTTGTCAATCGCCTCAAACCCGCTATTGGCGGTTTCTATCGAAAGCTCATAAAACGACAAGAGTCCTTTGGCAACGTATAAATTGGTTTCCACATCATCTACTACCAGTACGCTTCCGTAAGGCATGGGATCATAGATGATTTGCGCTTTTTCTGTTTGAGACGCGCTGTTCATCCTGAACTGCTGCAGGGCCTCGGCCATTTCCTTGCCTATCATGGCGAATGAGCCTTCAATCCGCTGCGGCAGCTTTACGGTAACTTCAGTTCCCTTGCCCGGCGCGCTCTTTACAGAGATACTGCCGCCCATCATATATACCAAATTCCGAGTGATGCTCATGCCCAGACCTGTACCCTGTGTTGTGCGGTTGACTTCCATGTTAAAGCGGGAATACTCGTCAAATACCTTATTTATCTGTTCAGTCGTCATGCCCTGCCCTGTATCGGATACTTTGAAAACAATGGTCGCGTTATTCGATAGTCCTTCCCGCGCCTGTTCAGCGGTAATCGACAGCACAACCTCGCCTTTATCTGTATATTTGAAAGCGTTGGAGAGCAGGTTATTCATGATCTGTTTTATACGAAGCTCGTCGCCGATCAATTCAGCCGGGATAAATTCATCCACCTGCAGCTTGAATTCAATAGGTTTATTTTCGTACTTTATTCTGTTTAACTGTACAATATCGTTAATCATGCTTGAGACATAGTATTTGACGGGCAAAAGTTCCATTTTGCCGGCTTCTATTTTTGAAAAGTCTAATATGTCGTTGATGATTCCGAGCAGTAAATCCCCTGAATTGTAAATTCTGCTTAACGCCTCCTTTAAATCTTCCCGAAACGTACGATCTTGAAGCTGGATTTCGGTAATGCCAAGAATAGCGCTTATCGGCGTGCGAATTTCATGGCTCATTCTAGCAAGGAAATCGCTTTTCTGTTTGTTTTCTTTTTCCACTCTTTTCTTTGAACTGGAAATACGCCACAGGATAACGCTTAAAACAGTCGCCATTATAATGCCAAGAACGGTAAGTACCAGCCCCATGTTCATGACTTCGCGGTAATACTTGTTGACGGGCGCTACAAGGCTGACGTACCAGCCTGTCCTTAATTTTCTGGAAAAAACAATGGACTCCATGCCTTTGTAATTAGTCGCCGTACTTTTAGGAATGTACTCCCCGCTATTTTCCAAATAATAGGCAAGGTAGCTTGCCATGCCGCTATTCACGTTCTGCAGCGGTTTTCCTATCAGATACACGTCCGGATGGGCGATAATTCCCAAATTTTCGTCCAGCAGTATCCCGTAACCTTCCTCGGTAACATGCATCTCGGTAACATAATCTATGATTTTGTTAATCGGAACGTCAATCGTGATAACCGCAAGGGGTTTGTCCCCGTCAAGAATTTGCCGTGAGTATGTAAGTACATAACTGCGTATACGCGCGTTAAAATACGGCATAGAGAAAACAACGTTTCCGTTTGCTTCAACTGCCGCCTTGTACCAGGGGCTTTCCCGCATATTATAATCAGCGGACCGCTCCCATTCCTCGTTAATCAACTGTAAACCGTTGAATACTTCAAAATAACCGTATAATCTGTTTACGCTAAGCTTGCTCCTTTCATATTTAATTACATTGGGAGTCATTTCTTTTATATAGTCTTGGAGCATATCAGAGGTATAACCGTTGAGTAACATATTCCTTATGGATTGCGACATACTTTGCAAGAGCTTTTCCGGTTCCGCAATGTCGGCTTCGATGCTGGCCTGCATAAAGTCAAGCGAAGTGTTCACTGCGTCTTCAAGACGCGACAACATCATTTTTTCCACGTAGAGATAACTTAAGATAACCATCAGCGTGAATGCCAGATAAACAAACAATATTTGCCCGTATACAGCAAAGGTTACCTCAACTCTTTTAAAAATAGAGCGCGGTTCCGGCATTAAAATTCTCCTTGTCGCCTTAAAAACGGAGTCTTTTCTTAAATTTAATCCAGAATTGTTAAATTAGCAAAAAAAATAATCAGGTTTTTTGTATGTCAATAACGAGCGAAAATTTCATTCCAAAATGATTAAAACTCATGAGGGAAAATTACACTCCCCCTGTGAATTATGCCGCCTGTACATTCCTCCCACCCGCCAAGTAAACTTTTTGCATAAGTATTATATAAGGGGTAGGGAGTAGGGAATGGGTTTATCTATTCCCCGCTCCCTTTGCTCTGCCTGCCCAATAAATTATATTACCGCATATGTCATAATTAACTTGACTTTTTTGCCTGTTTTGGTTTACTCTTAACGTAGATTTGAATATAAATCGGTAAGGGGTATAACATGAGCTTGCAACTCTGGATTGGCTCCCTTCTTGCCTTACTTACCGGGTTAATTATTGGCTGGATAATACGATGGCTTTACGCCAGATATCAACTTACGTCATCGGAGCAGTTTGCTGAACGTATAAAACATGATGCAATTAAGGAAGCTGAAGCTAAAAAGAAGGAAATACTTCTTGAAGCAAAAGAACAAGTAATCCGTGAACGGAACCAGCAGGAAAGGGAAACCCGGGAGCGCAGGGCTGAATTACAACGGTATGAACGCCGTATTGTACAGAAAGAAGAAGCTATAGATAAAAAAACCGCCCAAATTGAGCGGACAGAACAGTTATTTGCGGACAAAGATAAATTCTTTCAGCAACGCGAAGAATTACTTTCTCATGAGGAACAGCGTTACAGGTCTGAGCTTGAGCGTATTTCAGGATTAACTTCCGAAGAAGCAAAAGCTATTATTATCCGGGACCTTGAAAACGAAGCAAAACATGACGCCCAGTCGTTGATTAACAAGATTGAGCAGGAAGCGACTGTTGCCGCGGAAAAGAAAGCCCGCGATATACTTGTTACGACAATTCAACGGCTTTCCACGGAAGTAACCGGAGATTTGACAATAACCACCGTAACGCTTCCAAATGATGAAATGAAGGGGCGCATTATCGGCAGGGAGGGACGGAATATCCGTACTCTGGAAACCCTAACGGGCGTAGACATTATTATTGACGACACGCCCGAAGCGGTTGTAATTTCCTGTTTTGATCCTGTCCGCCGTGAAATAGCCAAAGTCGCCATGGAGCAGTTGATTCTTGACGGTCGGATTCATCCTGCCAGAATAGAAGAAATCGTAATTAAGGTCAGCAAGGACATTTCCCAGAAAATTTTTGAGGAAGGCGAAAAAGTTCTGTTTGACATGGGCATTCACAATATCAAGCAGGACGCTGTCCGCGCGCTGGGGCGGCTTTACTTCCGTACCAGTTACGGTCAAAACGTACTTCACCATTCAAAGGAAGTAGCGGTAATCGCGGGAATGCTGGCCGCCGAAGTCGGCTGCAACCGCGAGCTTGCCAAGCGCGCCGCTCTGCTGCATGACATCGGCAAGGGAACAGAGTCTGACTCAGACCTGAACCACGCGGAAATCGGCATGGATATGGCGCGCAAAATGGGAGAAGATCCTCGTATTATAAACGCTATCGGGAGCCACCATAATGACATTGAACCGACGTGTATCGAGGCGGTCATTGTGCAAATAGCCGACGCGATTTCCGCAGCCCGTCCGGGAGCACGCAAGGAAACTTTGAACAACTACATGAAGCGCCTTGAGAATCTTGAAAATATCGCTTCCGGCTTTACCGGCGTCGATAAATCCTTCGCTATTCAGGCAGGCCGCGAACTGCGCATAATGGTAAACAACGAAACTATCAACGATGACCAGACGAGGGAACTGGCAAAGGAAATCGCTAAAAAGATTGAAAACGACCTTCGCTACCCGGGACGCATAAAGGTAACAATGATTCGCGAGACGCGGATTACCGAGTACGCGCGGTAGAGGCTATCTGTTCCTGACAATTCTCATTACTATATGCGCCGAATGTTTTGAGGCTATGGGTAAAAATTCGTCAAAACTTACGGGCGATTCAGTTCCCGCGATGTCGGAGAGCGCGCGTATTACCAACACGGGAACGGAAAAAAGACGGCAGCAATGAGCGATGGCAGCTCCTTCCATTTCCACAGCGGCGGTATCAGGGAATAGGCGGCGCACTGCGTTTATACGCTCAGGTTCATGCATAAAAATGTCGCCCGAACCGATTATACCGCGTCTGTGGGTAAAAGAAGCCGGAAGAATTTTTTCCGCTTTCAGTTCATCAACAGCGTCTTCGGCGATTTTAATAAGTTTTTCATCAGCGGGAAATATTTGCGGCTGTCCGGGAAGCTGTCCCGGCGCATAATTAAAAGCGGTAACATCAACATCGTGATAAAGAAGCCCGGTGGATATAACGGCGTCCCCGACTTTAAGTTCCGAATGAATGCCCCCCGCTGAACCGGTATTTATAATACAGGAAGGCTTAAACTGCTGGATAAGCAGGGCGCAGCCCACAGCGGCATTCACCTTGCCGATACCGCAGCGAAGAACAGTTACATCCTTTCCTTCGATCTTGCCTGTATTGAATTCAAACTCTCCCGCTTTTTGAACAGAGAACTTGCCCATAGTTTCACAAAGCAAGCTTACTTCATTTTCCATTGCGCCGATAATTCCGATCATAACATCTCCGCTCTAAAATTTAATTTACCAATTACGCTTTTCACGTTATAGAAAAATATTCGCTGATAGGCCTGCGCCATTCACTAATGTTTTCCTTTATTTCCCATTCAAAAATTTTCTTTATTGTAAAACTCCCTGTATCCGAAGTATTGCTATAATTGACTACCCCAAAACGTCCGCCGCCAATATAACAGACACTCTCATTTGCTTCCGCTCTTTCAGGAACAGGCAATGACGCCTGTTTCATGTTTTTCCACTCCTCAGTAACCTTTGCAAGCACGCAGTCGAAATGCACAGGCAGACCGGTATCTTTATCGGAAATTGCTGTAGTTATATCCGTTATCTTCTTTCCGCACCATGGACAGTCAGGAGTGGTAATCGGATTGACAGGAAGAACAGGCGCCGTCCAAAAAAGCCGGTCCGTATTCTGGCGGGTTTTTTCGAATTTACCTTCGGTAAAAATACTGTTATTGAATTTTTTATCATTTTTTTGAACATCGTCTCTCCGTCCCGAAAAACGATGGCGATTTTTGCGATTATTTCCGTTTTTTCCGCTGCCGCTCATTTCGTCCGCCTTCCACAGCAATATCCATGATTTCATTGCTCAAAACAAGAGCCAGTCTTTGTATAGCGGCATGAAGATAGTCCTCATCATTGATACGCCGCTGCAACAATTCCAGTTCCTTGGAACTCAAAGCCTGTTCTATCATAATACACGCTCCGTGAAGGCAGACGCAAGATGGGTAATTGAATTATTTTTGACGAATATTACATCAAACCGTACCGTCATCTTACTATATTTTCGATTTTCAGACAGGAAATACTTAGCGGTTTTGATAATTTTCTGTTGTTTTCTTATGTCAATGCTGTATTGAAGGTCTTCCATACTATAGGAAGTCCAGGCTTTTACTTCTATAAAAACGATTGTTTCTCCTTCCAGAGCGACAATATCTACTTCACCGTATTTTGAGCGAATATTTCTGGCAATTATCTCCATTCCTGCGGCTTCAACAGCCGCAACAGCCTTTTCTTCTCCTTCTCTGCCCCGTAAAGCGTTATTCATCAACACCGTCAAATTCAGAAGGGTCTATCGCTCCTTTTATGAACAGGGTTCTTACATTCAACAAATTAATAATTGTCGGATTTTCCATATCAAGAACCTCGCCGTTTTTGTCCATCAACATTTGTACAACCGGCCGAACAGGAGTACCGGTATTTAAACTTATAACCCTGCCGATAGAACTGTCGTTAAAGCGGACAATTGAACCGATGGGATAAATACCGATTATTTTGGTAAATGCGATAATGACCGCAGGATCAAAGCGCCGCGCATTATCTGCCATAAGATTTTTTATTGCCTGATAACCAATAATCGAATTCCGGTAGGATTTTTTGCTGACCATAGCTTCAAATGCATCGGCAATAGATACTATTCTGGCTCCTATATCAATTGCCTCCCCCGAAAGCTGGTCGGGATAACCATTACCGTCCCATCGTTCATGATGCTGAAGCGCGATCAAATTTACTTCTTTTGGACCAAACAATTCCCCGGTAACAATTTTGGAAGTATGCAAAGGGTGGCTCTTTATCTGCTCAAGTTCCGCATCGGAAAGCCCGCCTCTTTTTTCGGTAATTCCCTTTGACAGCCTGAGCATACCCACATCATGGAGCAGCGCGCCTGAAACAATATTATGAATCTTGTGATCGGTTAATTTCAACTCATTAGCCGTCAACGCTGACAGTATTGCGGTATTTACCGAGCTTTTTGCCAGCTCATGGCCTGTTACTTCTCCGCCCAGAATGAATTCAATAAAATTATCATGATAATTCCATAAATCCTGAAGCAATTGAATTGTGATATTGTCAATCGCCCGCATTTCTATGGTTATTGAGGAATTTATGCTGGTAAATACGGCGCTTAATTTATCAATTAAATTTTTGTATGAGCGGTATTGACCGGAATTTTCATAAACAGCGGTGATTGAAAATATAGACATTGATTTTTTAGGTTTAACGGCCGGCTGAGGCTGAACGCTTGGTTGTTCATCCATCTCAAGCTGAGCGCTTGGTTGGTCGGGCGGAAGCTGATCGCTTAACGGCTCCGGCTGGACGCTTAGCTGCTCATCAAACTCAAGCTCAGCGTTTAATTCTTCAAAAGGTTGTGAAAGATTTTCTTCAGGTTCGATTATATAACCTTCCGTACTTACAAATTTAATACCGCAGGAAACAAGAAGATCAATCTCTCTTTGACGTATGGGAAGAAGCTGCGGAACCAATAAATATTGATCATATGTATAAACAGGCTCAGAAAAAATCTGCCCCGGTTTAAGATCACTTGTATCTACTATATTCATTTACTGTATCCTTTTAACCCGGAAATAACTTTTATACCTCCTTTTGAAAATCGGCAGAAACAAGAGAAAAATAAATGTTTTTTTACGAAATTTTTATAAAAAATTTAATCAGAGAAATCTTAACTTTCCTGCTCTTTTGCCTGAGAACTGTGCTTTGAAACGGCAGTTTTCTTGACAATAAGTTCTTTGATCTTCGCACCTTTGCCGATTTTCTCGCGGATATAGTAAAGTTTTGCCCGCCTTACTTTACCGGGACGCACAACTTCCACCTTGACAATTCGCGGTGAATGAATCGGGAAGACCCTTTCTACTCCTACGCCGTAGGAAATTTTCCGTACTGTAAAGGCTTTTCCTGTCCTGGAATTTTTCATGGCAATAACAAGACCTTCGTATATCTGAACACGTTCTGTTTTACCTTCCACAATTTTAAAATGAACCTTAACCGTATCCCCAACCTTAAACTGGTCAAGTTCGGGTTTCATTTGAGCGGCTTCAATAGCCTTGATTTCGTTCATATTTTTACTCCTTCAACTTGCCCGGCTCATCCAACGGTTGAGCGGTCAGGCGGTCTATTATACTGATAATTTCATCGTTGAAAATCCTGCTCCCGTCAGAAGCGAATTCTCTGCCCTTCTGTATTAAATCCGGTCTTTGCTTCAGGGTTTTTTCAACCCTTTTCTCAAGCCGCCAAAGGCGTATCTGTTCATGATGCCCGGACAGCAACACTTCAGGGACTTTTATTGTATCAAAAACTTCGGGGCGTGTAAACTGGGGATACTCCAAAAGCCCGTCGGAAAAACTCTCTTCTTTTAATGAATCCGCGCAAATAACATTGTCCACAAGACGGTATGTAGCGTCAATTACCGCCAGCGCCGCCGCTTCGCCGGAAGAAAGCACATAATCGCCGATTGATATTTCATCGTCCGCATAGCGGTCGATTATCCTTTGATCAATACCCTCGTAACGTCCGCAAATGAGAATCAATTCTCTCTCGGCAGCCAGATTGCGCGCCAGTTCCTGATTAAACAGTTTTCCTGAAGGAGAAAGATAAATTATACGCGGCTTTTTGCCGGAAGAAGCGGAAAGGACGCTCTTTATTGCCAAGTCGAGCGGTTCCGGCAGCATCAGCATGCCCGGTCCGCCGCCGTATGGCGCGTCATCGCAGGTTTTATGCTTGTCAAAAGCAAAATCGCGGATATTTACCGCCTGATACTCAATGATTCCGCGCTTTATCGCCTTCGCCATAATAGAATTGGCAAAAAAAGCATCGGTAATTTCGGGGAATAACGTTAAAATTGTGTATTTCATTCAAGTATCCAAAGATGAAAAACACCTTTGACCGCATTTATCTTTTATTGGCAGAAAGAGGAACACTTAACGCAGAGCTCGCAGCCGAAACTGCTTCCGCCTGCCGATATTGTTTTTTGGCAGCCTTTAAAGTTGTTGGTTTTGTTTTTGACTTGACTTGATGCTTGGTTTTTACCTTCAATTCAGTAAAACAGCCTTTCGCTTCCATTTTTTCAAATGCTTTGGCAAATACAGCTTCATCTCTCTTAGTCATTGTTGTCCCTTAATAATAGAATTGGTAAAGGCGAATAACAAGTTTTGGCTTATCCGCCCTCTCGGTTTTACAGTATAAATCGTTTCTCTATTAACTTTAATATCTAATGCTCCTTCAGCATTTTCAATAAATGTAACCGGTATATCTTTTGTTTTAACCATGATTTTTGTTGACAATACTAATTTCTCGTCTTTTCCTTTACCTGTAGTATAAGCGTTTTTAAAATCATTTTTAGCAAAATCATCTTCCCACCGGATTTTTGTTGATACATATGCCTCGTAATACTTAGGAAACCCATCTCTTATTGCTAATATCTCCCTTTTGTGGTTAAATTTGATTGCCACAATAATTCCCTAATCCCAATATTTATATATCACGCTCCTGATTACATGTCAACAAGCGTCCGAGTGTACTGTCAGAAACAAATTTTAAAAACCTCTATGGTAAATAATTGGAAACTAAGCATCGGTAATTTCGGGGAATAACGTTAAAATTGTGTATTTCATTCAAGTATCCAAAGATTTTGAAGGACTATTCTGCCTTTTTCAGGGTCAATCTCAGGGAAGAATTCGCTTCTGAAGGGGACGAGCCGTTTCTCACCGCTCGAAAGTTGAATTTCAGCCAATTCACCGCCGCCGCCTTCGATTATGTCGGTTATTACGCCTAAATTACTTCCGGCTTCTCCGTCTGCGTTCGCAGGCGAAACAACCGGCAATCCTTTTAAATCTTCGATATAAAACTCACCTTCGTTCAACGGCGCTGCCTGATCCCGCCCCGCAAGAAGCTGCGCTCCGGTAAACTCCCTTGCCGCTTCAGGGCTGTCGATACCGGCGAAACGAATCAAAACAGCGGGAAGCGCGGGAGTAATCTCCTCTATTTTTAGTAAATGTTCTTTTCCGTCCTTGCTTACAATTACGGATTTTAGATTTAACAGGTGACCAATTTCTCCCGAACAGGAGCGGACTTTTAAAAAACCATTAACCCCAAAAGGAGCCCCAACCAGTCCAATAATGAACTTTTCGGTCATTTTTTTTACCATTGGTTTTATCTGTCCCAAAATACGCCAAAACGGTTACCCTGCGGACAGACCTGATCATCAGTCCAATATTTCCAGCATTAAATGTTTTCCGGTTCTTGCGCTTGCCGCCTGCAGTACCGTTCTGATAGCTTTGGCAATACGTCCATGTTTGCCGATAACCTTGCCTATATCGCCTTCCGCTACCCGTAATTCCAGAATAGTCGATTTTTCGCCTTCTACAATATTAACCTGAACCTGAGAAGGATCATCTACCAGAGATTTTGCCAGGTATTCAATAAGGTCTTTTTCCATATCCAATTTTTATCCTTAAAATTCATTTGAGTCGATTGTTTTTATAACCCGGTAGGATTACTTAACTGCGAGATTCTTTTTATTGAAGATTCTGCGTACTGTGTCGGATACAATAGCGCCTTTGGCAAGCCATTTTTTTGCTTTTTCTTCATCAAAAGATATTTGTTTGTCTTCCGCTTCTATGGGGTGATAATAACCAATTTCCTCTATGGTTTTTCCGTCTCTTGGCGCGCTTTTTTCTATAACCACAATGCGGTAGTACGGCCGCTTCTTGGTTCCGAATTTCTTGAGCCGTATAGTGGCGCTCATAAAAAGTCCTCCGAAGTTTGGGAATAAATTGCCTTGCAATTCATTCCCGAATAGTCTGACAGTTTGGATTTGTGCGGCGGCTCAGACATACCGCCATGATAAGGGAGTTTAGTGTTTTTGCGGAGCTTTGTCAAGTTAACTAATTGCGTTAAAAATTATAGAAAATGATTTATACTCTTCTTACAATGATTTTTTTACCCCTGACGCGGAATACACGAACGCCTCTGCCTGCTTCAATAAATTCACCGTCTGTTTTTACCTCGTAGATTTTTTCATCTATTAGCACCGTTCCGGCAGGTGAGAGGTTTGTATCGGTAATTCCTATTTTCCCGATTAAAGCAGCTAAATTTTCTTTCTCCATTAGTTAATAATAAACAATAATATGATAGTACAAAAGCGTTATATAAATACAATAACGGTCTTTTTACATTTCTTGCCAAAAAACAGGCTTTCATTATGCAACCTTTAATAATGAGGCCTCTTTAAATTGATCAATATTTTCCTTGTTTTTTACGCTAATTCCTTTGGTCCTGTTTACCTTTATGTTGACCTGTTCCTCGGGAACATCCTTTAGCGTATTAGTTACTTTAACAATTGGCTTTGCGGTAAATCCAAGAACAATTAGAATAATCGCCGCCGCTACAAGAAAGGTTATCGCCGCTATAATAACGGAAAATTTGATTATAGCCCTTGTTTTTGTTAATATGTAGGATTCAGAAACGCCTATTAAAGTCGTCAAATTAGAATTTGAACCGCCTATTTTAGCAGGCTTCACTAAAAACCTAATATTATCATCAAGCAGAGGATCGTATTTAAGTCCCATGTAAACCTTTCCCTCTTCTATTGCTTCGATTATCTCCCGTCTGGAATCGCCCAATTCCATATCAACATCAAGCATATTCCTGCCAATCCGCTCCGGTTTGAAATGCGCGAGAATTGTTCCGTCTTTTAAATATACCGCCATTAAGGTAATTTCATCGTTTGTTTTTACAGTATTTTCCAATGCCTTCTGTATCACATCAATAACCATTAAACATCCCAGAGCGCCTACCACTTCGCCGTTATTGTTATTGGTAACGGGAACCATCATATTTATTGTATACTTATCATTTCCGTTTATTTTTCGCAGTATGGGATTATCAATACGATCATTATGCGCGGTGGGACCGGTAATATACGCCATTGAGCTTTCAATTTCGGCGCTTACCTGCTTTAAAATCATGCCTGTTTCTTTGCTGTAGGCCATTGCGTATTGTCCCGTCGGGCTTGAACCTGTGCGGCCAATAAACATTTCATCCATACCGTCAATGGCGTTTGGTTTCCAGACCGTATACAGAAAAACCAATCGGGGCTCAGCTTCCATAGTTGATTTTAACAATTCGTCATACTTGTCGCGCCGTTCTTCCGCTTGAATAGTTTCATAGCCGCCCATTATATTTGCTAACGCGTGTAAGATTTGAATATAACCGTCATCCCGGTCTTCGGCACGGCTGTCCAGATACTCCATGTTCCTGTTACTTGAATTCAAATTTATTTTGGAAGCCTGCTGCAGAAGTAAGGCAGTAATTCCTACTGTAGCTGCAATAATGACTGCGGTTACCCAAATGTTCAGTTTAAAATTAATCTTCATATTTTCCTCCTTAAATACCGTAAAATTCTCTATAAATGTTTGAAAAACCCTATATTTTAAAAAATAGTAATTTTTTTCGTTGAAAAAACTACCTAAACAGAGGAAATATCAATCGCAAAATACACCCTTCTTACAATTTAAGTTTAAATTCGACATATTTTGCTTAATATGGGACATTTTTAATCATTGTATGAATAGTAAATTTAAACTCTATCTATGTATTATGAGTCTGGTTCCGGTAATTATTTTCTCGAATTGCGCGAAAAAACGCCAAAATGATTTTTCCAAATATAATTTTTCTTTAAAAAATACTCTATCTATTTTTCTGTTGAATAATGAAAAGGGCTGTTACTTTTGTATCCCTGTTCAATATATCGGCGATTATCAAATTTCCGGTTTTGAGTTTAAGAATGGCAATATAGTAATCGGCAATTATGATATTTTATTGAAAAGGGACGATATAAATATTTCTGCTTATCTAAATGAAACGGCAAATGAAAACGGAAATACAACCGGTGAATTTAGCTTAATTTATCTGGAAAAAAACGGCAGAGTATCAGTCTCAAAAATGGCCGAACCATTAGCCGTGAAAAATGAAACTGACTATATGATGAACCATTACTATATTTTTATTGAAAAATATCTAACGTATAATGAAAGAAAAAAAATAATCAATGAATATGAAAAAGGAAATGTTTATTCTAAATTTTCTATTTGGTACGATATTATTATTGACAATGATGAACAAAACAGAAACGGAATTTTAGATGATTTTGAACTATATGCCGGACTTGCATTTGATCCGGCTTTATTTCCTCCAAATTTTGTTTTTTTTAAAGCCAGATACTTGCAAAAATAAAAAATATGATTTATATGTTTAAGGCATCTTGTATCCCCCGCCACGAATAGCCTTATCAAACAGAAAACCACGTTTTTTTAACGTTTTCTCTACATTAGCAGTATATGTTTTCAACATTTCATGAAGATCAAGGGTTAATTCTATTACTACTTCAGCCGGAATTGCTTCACCGGAAGCAGCTTCGGGAATAAAAAGCCTATATGCGTCAATTTTTAAAAAGTACCGGGGCGATGCGCTAACAGTCCTATTATGTGCAACCTGTTATATATACTATTTGTTTTTGTATATTTCCCACATTATAATTGATGCCGCACATGATACATTCAATGAATTTATATTCCCTTCCATTGGTATCTTTATTATTCTATCACAAATTTCCTTTAATCTAACGCTCATACCTTTTGCCTCATTTCCAATTATTACCATTACCGGTTTATTAATTTTACAGTCTTTTAACGATACGGTTCCGTTTGAATCTGTTCCTACGATTTCCATATTATTCTTTTCTTTTTGAATCCTTATATAATCCAATAATATTTCCATTGATTTTACCGCTACAATTTTCGTAAAAAATATGCTTCCCAAACTTGATCTGATAACTTTTGATTCGTATATATCTATTCCATGTCCTATTATGAAAATTCCATCCACGTTAAAAGCGTTTGCCGAGCGAATAATGGAGCCCAAATTTCCATAATCGCTTGGTCTGTCAAAAACCAATATAAACGGATTTTTGGAATTAATATCGCTGATTTCATTTTGTTTTACCTTTGCGGTTATTAACATTTCTGAAGGATTCATTTTGTCTGTTAACTTATTATATAAAATATTTGACATTTCAATAATTTTTACATTATTATTTCGCCTTATTACATCCTTTCCCCATTCAGACAAACCGGTCATATTTTTAATAATTATCCGCGTTAATTCAATATTTGCACTTATTGCCTGTTTAATGCATTCTATACCCTCAATAAATATTTCATGCGATTTATTCCGCTTCACGCGGTTTAATTTTATGGATTTAATAATTTGATATTCCGCGTTTTCTACACTAATTAAAATTCTATTCATTGTTTTATATATTTCCTTATTTTATTTCTATGTCTTCTTTATAATAATACCAACTATAAAATTCTTCCGGTATATTTTTTTGTTCATTATCTGTAGAATAATACCTAAACAGTATATCTTCTCTGCAATCAGTAATTAGAATATATATATTTTCAATTTTAATTATTCCGTTCTGCCATGGGGCAACACCCCTTAACCACTAATATTATCACACAAGAATATTCTGAATCATATTCGTCGTCTATGTAAGAAAAATAATATCCTTCTTTAATTTTAGTAAACTGCCCTGAAACACTGCCTGAATTTGAATTATTCCATGCTTCGATAGTAAAGATCATTTCATTATCTATTGTTAATTCTGCTTCAGCAAAAAATGAATTTCTATACCACTTTCCGATAATATTTTCAGAAAATATTTTTCCGTTTATTAAAACAAAAAGTAACAATAATGAATATTTACCCATATTTATATTATATACACTTAATAATTTATGGTAAGACAACTAACCAAGTTGTGGAACAGTCTAATGTAGCGCCGCCAATTTCTTGACGGCACTACGAAATTTCATACCTGACACTGCCGCTTATGATTTCTTTTCAAAAATATGCGCTTGCTGCGCAGTAACTGTTGGTTTCAAATTGCCGGTTACCTAAATGGAGAATGATGTTGTAGTTGTTGTGGCCGCATTGCTGCTAGCCGCCTCTGCCACAGACTTAATTTGACTGCGAGCCGACCTTTCGGGGTGCGAGTTATCCGTTGGATAACTACCGTCCCAATCGCCGAAGCTTTGCCATGTAAGCGTTACTGTGCCGGACAAAACGGAATAAGTGAATGTGCAAGTAAAGGCGCTTGTCATGCCGGCGGCCCAATACGAAGCCGTTTCGCTTCCGCTTGTAGTAGTGCCGATATATCCCGTTCCGAATTTAAGCACGGTAAAAATATTTTGAGACCCGTTTACAAAAATATACTCGTACCTCTCACCCGAGACGGCGGCAGGACGGTCGCCGGCAGGTGGTGTAGGAGGAGTGGTGCTGCCGACAGGAGTTAAATCATAGTCTCCTCCTTGAAAAATTATTTTTGTCATAAGGCCGTTTATGATTGTTACGACAATGTCGTTCTCCACGAAGGGTTTATCGGGATCTTTACCTAGATTAATTATGTTTCCGATAACGGATTGAACTTTTCCCTTAAATTCCATCGTCATACTCCACCCGAACTCATCTTCCATTGTAACTGCCAGAGTCCAATTATCATTCGGTTTGGGTTTGTATACGGCGGCTCTGGCCTGGCTTGAGATTTCCAGTTCAAAAGTCATTAAGGCGTCCTCGTTTCTACCGGAATAGCTACCTGATGTGGGATCATTGCCAGGTGTTGGGGTTTCAGGTGTCGGGATTTCCGGGGTTGGGGTAGGTGTTGGCGAGTCTCCGCCTGAGTTGCAGGAAAGAAAAGTGAATCCGATTACCGCCGCTAAAGCGATAATGCTTAAAACTTTTAAGACGTTTTTCATGTAAACGCTCCTTGTTGCCACAATTAACCGCCTGTGAAGAAGGTTAATCATGGTTGATTAACCACCCTCAAGGGCGGACAAAAGCCGCTCTTTTTAACGGAGCGGCGTAATGCTGAAAATAAATAATAGAATAAATGCGAGTGAATAAAAAAAGAGTTATAAGAATTAAGAATGAGTAAAGTAACGCTGTTGGATAGTTGACTCGATTATTTAGAAGATGTGTATAATTGCCTGTTGCCGATCAGTGCTTAAAATTGCTTTTGGCAAAACTTCATAAGCATATATTGAAGCGGCATCCATGCCGCTGGCGAAATTTCGGCTCATTGGGAATATTAAATAAAAATTATCTTATAATATCAACGGTTTTTTTTTAAAATTGTCAGAAATCCCTATTTTTTTTGGGGGGGTTAATACTGTTTTAAAAATCCGTGAAAAGTGGTATATTACATATAGGAGTTAAACATGGAGGTAGTACAGACAGCTAATCCCCCCAATTTTGAGTCGGTTTGGGCGATTTTGGATAATGTCGGCAAACGGTTGGATAGTGTCGGCAAAAAGCAAGAAGAACTTACCGAAAGCCAAAAAGAACTGGTCGAAAGCCAAAAGAAAATTGAACGTATTGTAGAGAAAAACGCCGTAGAAATGGGGAAACTCAGCAAACGAATGGGCGAAGTTGTTGAATATATGGTTGCGCCCAACCTTAGGGAGAAATTCAGGGAATTAGGATATGATTTCCCACAAGCCCATCAAAATTCCGATGTTTCAGATCGTAAAAATAATATATTCATTGAAATTGACGTTAAACTGGAAAACGGCGATAAGGCTATGCTTGTCGAAGTAAAAACTAAACCTACCACCGAAGATGTACAGGATCATATTAAACGCCTTGAAAAAATGCGTAAATATGCCGATCTACACGGCGACAAGCGTAAATTTTTAGGTACTGTTGCAGGAGTTGTAATATCGGACAATGTAAAAGAGTATATATTAAAACAAGGTTTTTTTGTTATAGAACCTTCTGGAGAAACTTTTAATATTATTCCGCCAAATAATAAACCTAAAGAATGGTAATTATTATGAACCCATAACAATTTTATAGCAATAACGAATATACGTTGAAAATTCAAGATATATTCCCAATTCACGGCACAATGATGCAAGCACACTTTCATCATTTTTATTATTCCATGTTTTTCCGATAATGTTTTCTATTTTTGAAAAACCCACATCCAAACTTTCCTGATAATAATCAATAAATATATCCGGAAACTTTTGTTTTAATATATTATATGCCTCTACAGGAATTGTTTTTGCATATTCATTATTTACACAAATATCACCAATGATATATACTCCGCTGTTTTTCAGCACACGGTAAATTTCTTTTAATGCTTTAATTTTATTACCTTCTATATTTCCAAAACCGCCGTAACCTGACACAATATTTATTGTTTCATCCTTAAACGGAATATCGCATGTATCCAATACCGCGTATTTTACATTTGCAGGTTTTATTTTCTTATCAAAAAATAGTTTCCATTCTTTTACAACGGTGGGACTTAAATCACTGATGATAATATTTGCGTTTATGTCATTATCCAAAACAAAAGTTACAAATCCCCCGCCGGGACCTGTTCCTATTTCTAAAATATCCCCGCCCTTTTCCGATATTTTTTTTGCAACATTAACCCTAATATCATTTTTTAGGTTAAAATGTTCATTCCAGTTTTTTTCTACCCAATTACCGGAGATTAGTCCGTCTGCCCATTCAATATTACTATCAGGTTCTTTTTCTGAAACAAAATAGGCAATATTATCAATTATACCGAAAGGTCTGTTTGCTATTATATCAAACATAGTTTTTTCTCTTTACTGTAAATTTTTAACATATCTATATTATTTGTCAATAAAAAGATTAAAATAGCATAGTATGACAACACTTTCAGAATTCAACGTCCGCACAGGCGGAAAAACAGACTGGATTAACATTACCGCCGAAGTGCAGAAAATTGCGGCTGCTTCCAGTGTGCGCGAAGGGATTTGCGTTGTATTTACGCCTCACACCACAGCGGCGGTAACTATCAATGAAAACGCTGACCCCGATGTTCCGCACGATGTAAATCTTGCGCTTAACATGATTTCTCCCGACCGCCGTGAATTCCAACACGGAGAGGGAAACTCCGCGGCGCATACCAAGTCAAGCCTTATAGGACCTTCGCTCACGCTTATTATCACAGGCGGCAGGCTGCTTTTCGGCACATGGCAGGGAATATGGTTCAATGAATATGACGGCCCGCGCATACGGAAAGTTTATGTGCGTGTTTTAGGCGAATAGTTTGTTTTGTCTTTCAGTTTAAAACGAATATTTTAAACCGACTTTAATATAACTGTTATTCCGGTACTGACCCAAATCGCCGTCCTCGTTTCCCGCAAAAAAGCCGGCGCTAAGTTCAGTAGTTAAACTTCCCATTGTGTAAACTATAGCGGGAATAATATAAAAGTCCGTATTTTCCAAATCCCATATAGCCGTTGCCTTGGTTTCAAGATTGTCCTTTAAAAACTTTTTGGATAACTGCATGGTAAGCCGTGTGGATACCGCTCTTGTGCCCGCTTCCGCGTCCAAAACAGGATTGTCTTTTATTTTTTTGTTAAAAAGGCGGAGCGTTTCATTGCACTGCAAATTGATGTTTAAGCCCATAAAAAGATCCCTGTCAAAACCAAACGACCAACCGATGAATGGGTTTTGCAAAGAGCCGTCTTTGCCTTTTATGTCCTCTGTCAGGTGAAATGCGGCTTCCGCGCGGATGTTAAAACCAAAAAGCACTTGCGCGTAATCAACGCCGATTTGGTGGTAACGGGTGTATTTAATCTGAGGCGATATCCATTCCGGATGACCTTGATAAGTCGGATTTGGATAAAGACCGCCAAAAATTCCGCTTGCTAAATCGCCAAGAAAAACATCAACTCCGGCGATGGTAAAGCTTGGACGGAACAGGTTGCCGTAAAAATATTGCCCGCCAATATCGACAGAACCTATTGTGGTAGTGTAACGAAGACCGGCTTGAAAATATTTTAAAGCGTCGGTTGACGGATAAGTAATGGGGATTTCATTAAAAAATGAAAGAAGGCTATTTTCTAAACCCATTAATAACGGTAAATAGGCAGGGTTGGCAGCTACTATATGCATGAATGTATCCTTAGCAATTGAGGTAATTCCTGTCTCGACTGTTGATCTCATATTTCTGGCTTGAGAAGGCTGCCATCGTCCTGTTTCAGCGAAACGGTGTCCGGCAAAATTCGGAATAAAGACGCCTTCCAGCTTGGAAAAATTTCCTGTGTTCAATGTAATATGAAGCATCGGACGGGCGATTTTTATCGCCTTAAGGTCTGTAATTCTTCTAAGGTCGGAATAATCAATCGGGTTTGTTACATCGAGCGGTCCGCCGCCGTCCGCCTTACCCCAGCTTAGTTTGCGGTAGCCTACTTCTATATTTACAGATTTAACGTAAGCCCTAAAAAAAACTTCGTCAATTATGAGCGGCGTGTAATTTGATTTTTTTAATCTTTCATTTCCTTCCCATAATTCGCTGATAGACGCCGCGTTCAAATTGAAAAAAGTAAAAACGTCTATATAAGGACTCGATAATGTAAAATTAAGCTTAACATTTGATAAAGAAATATCCCAAAAATCGGCATTTTCCAGAAAATCGTGAAAATACGGGGCGAATTCCGCGGCAATTTCTCCGCTTACCTTTACCGAGACCGGGTTGGAAGCGGCGCCCGTATCATCATCAAATCCAAACCCAAAATCCTGGGCGAAAGCGCCTGCGCTGATTAATATGATTAATAATAAAAATAATTTTTTCAGCATATATACCTCTATACTATTATAACTACACTACGAATTGAAAACAACATACAGTTCAATTAAATATGTACTGTATTGTACAAAACGATTTGTTTTTGTATAATTATATAAGATAATTTTTATAAACTTAAGTTTTTAGAGATTCCCATATATTTTTTTGCCAAATGAAATTTATCTTGATCTTCCGGTTTCAAGATATTCAACGGTAAAAACTCCTTCAGGAATTGGATCATCGTATTTTGTAATTTCATTGGTTATGACCGTATACGTTCCCGACGTGTGAGTTGTCATTTTTGTAACGGTTGCTGTGAGCCTGCCCTGAATGTCCTTGATACCGGACATTTCCGCCGTTTTTACCAGCGCGTTTTTTTTATCATACAGTTCAATTTTGGCGGTTATCAGCGTATCTTTTTGAATCCATTGAATCATCTTTGAATACTGGTATGAACTGTTTTTGGGTACAGATTGAATTACATAACAGGCGGCATCGTTTAATTTTTCTTCCCTTAACACGGTATGGGTGTCAAGGTCTACGCCGCGGCTGGCGGAAGAAACATCATCGTAGGAAAAATCAGTTCCCATAAAACTGCCCGAGCCTTCCGAAGAGGCAACGCGCCGCACCTTTCCGAGACTTGGCAGGAATATCCAGCGGTCGTCTCCGCCTGAGTTTTGCATTGTCAGAAAGCGCGTTCCTGCGACGCTTGCCGGCTGCTGGAACACAATTACCGCGCGCGATCCGTTAGGACCGTCCTTTGAATACTGGTCAACCAGACGCTCCGAAGTGGAACCGTCTTTGGCGTATATTACCATTCTTGACCTTGTGGAAACCGTATCCGCTTTAATTCTGTCCCTTGAAGAACGGACAATTGCGTCCGCTTCCTGCGCATTAAGGGCAAGAGCCGCTGTCAGAAAAATAACTGTCAATGTAAATTTTTTCATATAAAGTCCTCTTATTTATTATATATAAATTTCGGTTTTATCAAAGCGATTAGAGCGGGAAGGACTGTCAGGCTTACAAGAGCGCTTGACAGCATTGTAAAGGCGACAAGCATTCCAAAATCGCTTAGCATGACAAATTTGGAAAGGAGCAGTACCGCAAAACCGGCTCCGACAGAAACCGCGTTAATTATTATTGCCTTGCCGGAAACCAAAAACACATGCTGCAGGAAGCCGTCTTGCCCGTTGTTTGCATGATATTCATGTTTGTAAGATTCAATAAAGTGAATTGTATAGTCAATTCCGGTACAGACTGAAACCGCGCCGACCATTGACGTGCCGAGATTGAGTTTTATTCCTGCAAAGCCCATAATCGCAAAATTGAGCAGTATTGAAATTGAAAGAGGAGTCATTCCGATTAATCCGGCAATCAGGGATTTATTTGAAACGGCAAGAATTATAAAGACGCACACAACGGAAAATACTATTGAAATAATCTGCGACTGAACTACAAGATCGTTTAACGAGTTTTCTACCATTGTAGTGCCGCCGATTGTAACTGTAACATCCGGCGGAAAGTTTGCCGCAATGTACTGTTCTATCTCACGGAAAATTTCGTAACTGTCTTTCATTCCAAGCGTGCGAAGCTGCACTGTCGCCTTGACGGCAGTCGGTTCCAGCGGATCATTCGCGTAGCTGCCGATATTTCCCGAGAGCAGCACAAGATAATTTGAAATCAACCGCTGTAAATCTTCGGCGGTTTCCTTGCCGTAACGTTTTGGGTCAACGGGTATTTCAAAATAAGAAGCTCCTTCGTAATTGACCTGCCGCTTTAATTCCCAAATTAAATCGTTGGCGTTCATGCCCCGGAAATTATTTCCCGCTCTGTCAAACAGTTCAAGCAGTTCGTTTTGTGTGTAAACTTTTTCGCTCTTGCTTTCGGTATTAGCGCCGGAAGCAGGCGCTGTAGTTTCTCCGGCTGACGCCCCGGTAAAATCGCCGAAACCAAAGCTGTCAGAGCCAAATCCAAAATCGTCGAACCCAAAACCGAAATAGTTAAAACCGGAATTAGAATCCGCATTGCCGCCCGCCGTTGTTATGCGCAAACCATCTGGACTTTCATCCGCGTTAAAAACCTGGTTGATCCGTTTAATTAAATCGGTAAAACCCATGACCTTGCCGGCATTGGGGACTTTTTTCTGCAGGTAAACAGAAAGCCCGTCCATAGCGGCAAGCGTGTCCGGACGCAGAACAATTTCCGGGCTTTCGGCGTGAACTACAACGCTTACCACTTTGGAACCGCCGAACTGATGCCTGATAAATTCATCGGAGCGGTAAATATCCGTGTCCTGCCTGAAATATTCCACCATTACATTGTCGATAATTAATTTTGAAATACCGTATATTGAAAAGGCGATTACTAAAACGGCAAAAAAGAAAATTGTTTTTTTATGCCGCGCAATGATCATCAGGTTGTGGGCGACAAATACATTAAAAGCGGAATTTTCATTATCGCGCACTTTATTATTTTGACCTGAACGGGGGCCTCTGATAATCAACAACGCCGGAATTAGCGTCATGCTGATAATAAACGCCGCCGCTACTCCGAAACTTGAGAAATAGCCGAACTCCTTGCACGGCGCTACTGATGTAAAACAGAAGGAAACGAAACCCGCAAATGTTGTCAGCGCCGCAAGAAACACGGGCTTTCCTATTTTAACCGCTGTTGCGACAACCAGCTTGCGGTGTTCCTCAAAACTCATTTCGGCTGCGCCGTCAGCGGAAACGCGCCCCGCCAGATAATGAGTAACAACGTGAATACCGTAAGCGCTTCCGACCGCAACTAAAATGACAGGTAACACTGTGGAAATTACGGAAAGTTTTATGCCAAAAAGAGGCATTGCCCCGACAGCCCAAATTACCGTAACAAGAACCGTAAGAAGCGGCAGAATCACAGGCGTAAATCCCCGGAACGAGAAAAATAAAATAAGAAGCACTACAAGTATTACAACAGGAATTAGCAATTTAAGATCGGTGTTCATTGCTTCGTTTACAGTGGTAACAATTATAGGCATTCCCGTTACATAGACAGTTGAACTGCCCGAAAAAGTTTCCCGCGCGAGGTCTCTTATTTGCAGGAAATAATCCGTTATTTCCCGCGAACTCGCATCTTCGGATTTGATTGTAAGCGGTATTAAAATTTGGGTAGCGGTAAAATCATCGGAATAAAGTGCTCTCTCGTACATATCCCAGGAAAGCAGCCGCCGTTTCAGTTCGGCTATTTCCTCAGGCGAGCCTGAAAAGTCTCCGTTTACAAGTTTTTCCGCTACAATAGCGTCTCCTGCGGAAGTAATGTAATCGGCGCTGATAATTGAAGTA
>Ga0268262_10001383_pt1 | contig 30119 bp, 27 predicted proteins | sample TergutNc150P3_FD_190354 | JGI IMG/M metagenome (GOLD analysis project Ga0268262, IMG submission 190354) | Nasutitermes corniger P3 segment gut microbial community from laboratory colony in Florida, USA - Nc150 P3 (SPAdes) (version 2) | ecosystem: Host-associated > Arthropoda: Insects >... | reverse complement strand
GTTAATTTAGGGAGCGGTTCATGGCTAGTAATAAAAAACCTTCGATATACTCTGATCGCGCAAACATTGGAAGCGCAAAAGATCTGGACGAATACGGCGTATGGGTAAAGAGCGAACCTCAAGTTCTGAGCGATACCGACGATATATCTTCCGATCTTGGTATGTCTTCCTCGGGAAAATCATCCAGCAGCGACGAATCATTAACTTTTGACGATGCGGTATTTGACGTTGGTGAAGCCGCGGCGCAATCCCAAACCGAAAATGTTGATTTCCCCGATGACAACATAGAAATTGATCTTGAAGACGATCCTTTAACTTCCAAGGAAGATCTATCGGATCTCAGTATGCCCTCCGACGACAGTCTCGGCGTAACACCCGAAAGCGAAGATATAGAAATAGAAGACACTTCTTTTGATGAATTTGAAGTTCCTCCGCAAGAAGAAACAACCGAAACAGAAGTCAGTGATTTCAGCGATGACAGTTTAACCATAGATGATCTTGGCGGCGGAGCGGATAACGATGAATTTGACACAGAGGATTTAAGCGTCCCCACTGTAAAATCAATCGAAAACAATATTGACGCCGCATCCGATGATTTAGACGCGGCGGGCGATGGTAATGTTTCAACCCACCTTCTTAAACAAATCGCCTCAGAGCTTTCGTCAATCAGAAACGAACTTACAGAACTTAAAAAAGAATTTGCCAATATCCGTTCTACTTCTCCCGCGGGAGAAGAAAAAACCGACGAGGGCGGCGGATTCTTCTCCGATGACGAGGATGAAACTCTTTCTCTTACCGGCGACGAACTTAACAACATATTAAGTTCAGGCGGCGCTATGGAAGAGGGCGTACCGGAAACCATTGATGATGAAGCAGCGACCGAGAAAGCGGCTGATGACGAAGATGACGAAACAATTTCGCTTACAGGCGATGAAATGGACAATATCCTTAACTCGGCGGATTTTACGGAAGAATCGGGAACCGAGGAAACGCCTGTAGATGATTCTTCCCTTGACGTTGACAACATTGATATAGACATTGATACAACCGAAACAACAGAAGAGCAGACTGAAACTGACACTGCGTCAGACGACGCCGCTCTTGCTACAGACGACTTTGCGGACATTTCGTTAGACGATACTGCGTCAACTGACATTGCGTCGGACGATGCCTCTCTTGCCTCAGACGATTTTGCGGACATTTCATTAGATGATACCGCGTTAACCGACACTGCGGCAGACGACGCCGCTCTTGCCACAGACGACTTTGCGGATGTTTCATTAGACGATACCGCGTCAACTGACATTGCTTCAGACGACGCCGCTCTTGCTACAGACGACTTGGATATTTCATTAGACGATACCGCTTTAACCGACACTGCGGCAGACGACGCCGCTCTTGCCACAGACGACTTTGCGGACATTTCATTAGACGATACCGCGTCAACTGACATTGTATCAGAGGAAACAACAGAAGAGCAGACTGTTACCGAAGACACCCCTGCTGCTGATGACCTTGCCGGTATCTCATTAGACGACGATTCCACATCCGGCGCAGATCTTGCGATGGATGACTTTGCCGCGGATACTTCCTCAGAAGATACAGCGTCAACTGACCTTGCCTCGGATGATTTTGCCGATATTTCATTGTCCGACGACGCTTTATCAGACGACTCTCTCTCAGTTGACGCTTTGTCAGATGACGCCCTCTCAGCAGACGCTTTGTCAGATGACTCTCTTTCAGCCGACGCTTTGTCAGACGATACTCTTTCAACCGACGCTTTGTCAGATGACACCCTCTCAGCAGACGCCTTGTCAGACGACTCTCTTTCAACTGACGCTTCCTCAACTGACATTGCGTCAGATGATGCCGACCTCGCGTCAGATGATTTTGCCGATATTTCGTTAGACGATACCGCGCTGGATACCGACCTTGCAATGGATGATTTTGCAGACATTTCGTCAACTGACGAGACTTCTACTGACCTCGCGTCAGATGACCTTGGAGCAGACGCTCCGGCGGCAGACGACTCTTCCGCGCAAGATACCGACCTTGCAATGGATGATTTTGCAGACATTTCGCAGGAAGATACTGAGACAATCGCCCATGCTCAGGAAAGCGATGAATTGGATAAACTGCGCGAAGAAGGCGCAATACCCACGACGGAAGCCCCTGAGAACAGCGATTATCTTGAAAATGATTCATTAGATCTGTCAGACGCGGTAATTGACGAACCTGTTTTATCATCTAATGATCTTTTGGATAAAGAAGTGTTAACAGAGCCTTCTTTGGACGGAGAAGATTTTGACATGGATTCTTTTGATAATTTATCAATTGATTCCGATACGGATGACGATTTTTCTTCTCTTGACGATACAGCGCCGCAGACGGAAGAAGCTCCCGCGCCCGCTCCTCAGCCTGCCGCAAAAGCTCCTCCGCCGCCCGTAGAGACCGCCGCGCCGCAGCCTGCGCAGACCGCTCCTCAATCCTCTTCTGTAGCCGTAGCGGGCGGACAAGCCGGCGGCGCAGTTCCGTTTGTCCTTCCTTCGGGTTTAAGATCAGAACTTAGAAATATTTTAAGTTACATGGATCAGCTTCTTGAATCATTACCGGAAGAAAAAATCGAAGAGTTCGCAAAATCAGAATACTTCGATTCCTACAAAAAACTCTTTAAGGACTTGGGGCTGGTATAATCGCCGATTTATCGCTTGGCGCACAACTTCATTCACGTTACAATCCAAAGGCGGAAGCGGAACGCTATATTGATTCTTTAAATTTAAACCAACAAACAGAATGTTTTATTTTAATTGAGCCGGGCTTAGGTTTTTTAATTCCCATATTATGGGAAAGATTTAAAAAAAGCAAAATACTTGTTCTTCACGCGGAAAACTTTGAAAATCCTCCCCTTCAAAACGTACACACATTAACAAGTCTTGATACCGAAGAAATTTATAAATTTTTAGAAACTCATATTCAAAATATCAACGCCGACCGTATTCGTGTAATTGAATGGCGTCCGTCTCTTAATTATTTTAAAGACGCGTATGTTAAAATTCTTTCCGCAGTCGCCGCCTTTTTAAAACGCGCGGACGCTGAAAAAAGAACAACAGCCGTTTTTGGAAAACTATGGATTAAAAACTTTTTTAAAAACATCGGTAATATTAACCGCACTCTTTTATACAGGCAGATGGAAATTCCCGTAATTATTACAGGCTCAGGTCCAAGCCTTGAACAAGCTCTGCCTGTTATTCAAAGGACGCAGAACAACTGCCTTATCATTGCCGCGTCTTCTTCCGTTCTTGCGCTGTCATCGGCGGGTATAACCGCGGATATAGTTATCGCGACAGACGGCGGCAGTTGGGCGTTAAAACACATTTACCCTTTTTACAGATATAAAAAATACGCAAACGCTTCCGCTTTTGCCGTCAATCTCTGCGCCGCCCTTCCCTCTCAATGCGCGGACAGCGCGCAGTTAATTTTAAACGACGGCAGTTTTTGGCAGAATGTCATTCTTCATGAGCTTAATTTGCCGTCCGTGATTATTCCGCAAAGAGGAACAGTAACCGCAACCGCCGCAGAGCTTGCCTTTGTTCTTTCAAGCGGAAACATCTATCTTGCCGGTTTAGATTTTTCAGTCAGCGATATAAGAACCCACGCAAGACCGTATAGTTTTGACAATTTGTTTTACGGCAAAGCTAACCGTTTTGTTCCTTTTTACTCGGAAAGTTACGCACGTTCAAGACTGCTTCATCAGGGCGGAAGCATGGACATATACGCGGCGTGGTTTAAGGAACAGTTAAACAAGTGGTCAAAACGGATTTATTCCATAGGCGGCAATAAAATTTTTGAACACGGAGAACCTTCATCGCGCGGCGGTTTGAAAAAGACTTATGATTTTTTTAAAACGGTTGAAGTTGAAAACTCAAATGCCTTTTGCGAGAAGGGAATACAAGCTCTGCTTAACGCGTTGAAACAGCCTGAATATTCGCAAAATATAAAGCGGGAACTTAATTCCCTGCTTTTTTCAGGCGAAAATGAAGTAACGGAGCGTGAATTGGAAAGGGCGATAAAAGAAACTTGTATAAAGGTTTTAAATGAATAACACTCACTATACATTTTTAACTTCCCGCTCAGGCGAAATAGTACCCGCGATTATCGATAAAGACGGCGTATCCCGCCCATTGCACTCCACGGTTGATCCAATACGCGAAGCGGAACGCCTTGTGTCTACCATACCGCAGGATACCGGCTTTGTAATTTTTTTGGGTCTTTGCGGCGGCTTTGCACAGCAGATCGCTCTCTCCAAAACGTCCGCACAGATTGTTGTCATAGATTTTAACAAGGACGGCATTAAAGAACTTTTATCCTCAAAGGATTACGCGCCGCTTTTAAACAACGGACGTTTCAACCTTTTAACGGATTTTACGTTAGATGAAATAAAAAAATATATCCTGGAAAACTACAACCCCGCTCTGTGCGGCGGTATTAAAGTTATCCCCATGCGGACAAGAACCGAGCATGATTCAGAAAAGTTCAACAAAGCCGCCGCGGTTATACAGGAAGGTATAGACGCCGCCGCGTCGGATTTCAGCGTTCAGGCGCATTTTGGCTTGCGCTGGTTTTCCAATATTATCCGCAACATAAAAGCCGCCGAATCTACAGACCAATCTTTCAGCGCGAAAAAAATTAATGAAGCGGCAATTGTCGCGGCAGGTCCTTCGCTTGACGGGCAAATAACCGCTCTTGCGGAATTTAAATCTAAAACAGGTTTTATTATCTGCTCCGATACCGCCCTGCCCGTCCTTTTGCACAACAACATTGAACCAGACGCAGTAGTTTCAATTGACTGCCAGCATATCAGCCACTATCACTTTTTCGGCTGTAACATACGCGACATTCCTCTGATTCTGGACATCGCAAGCCCTCCCCTGCTCTCCCGCTTTTCAACCTTACCTGTATTTTTTTCAAGCGGACACCCTCTCGCGTTGTACATTTCCCGTTACTGGCGTTCCTTACACCTACTTGACACCTCAGGCGGCAACGTAACCTACGCCTGCCTCTCCCTCGCGCAAACGCTGGGCGCAAAACAAATAACGCTCTTTGGCGCGGATTTCTCCTATGTCCGCTCCCAATCTTACGCAAGGGGAACATACGTCTACCCCTACTTTAACAGAAGGCAGACCCGCCTCTCTCCCGCGGAAGCGCAAATGTCAACCTTTTTGTACCGCAGTCCTTTTCTGCCCCGTGAAAACGAAGCTCAAATTTACCATGAAACATCATCGCTTCGCTTTTACAGAAAAAAACTGGAAGAAAAAGCGGCGGCAATGGACGCGCAAATCCGCGCCTTCCCCGGACAAGGCGCTCCAATCAACCTGACAAACAAAACGGCGCATAACGTGAACAATAAAAACCACGCTCCCGGCACGGCAGGAAACCAAAATAAAAGCGGAATTGAGTTTCTTGAACAGTACCGTAACGACATAGCCGCTCTGCCCGCAAGCGGATTAAATGAAAAAGAAAGGCAAATTTTTACCACGCTCCTGCCCACAGCCGCCGCGCTCAAACACCGCGGCATGACCGGAAACAATGAACTAATTGAAGAGACAAAACGCTATTGTATCAAGCAAATAGATAAATTAATTGTTAAAAGTCTTTAACTGAGTCATAAAATTATTTTCCGCGTTTCTTATAAGGGATATTGCCCTTGAAAAAACAGGGATAAAATCTTTTGGATCATTTAAAAGCAATTCAGCGGTAATGGAGATAACATTTCTGTCGGGAGAAAAGGCAACTTTAACTACCTTTGAACTTCTGTTTGACGAATTTGCGGCGTTAAGAGCGACATCCTGAGAAACGGTATCCAGCTTAAAACCTGTATAAACCTGAAAAAATTGAAGATCCTTATCGTCTACAATTATAAAATAAGTATCGCCCGCCACCTTAAATTGAATATCGCCGTCCGCGTCAACTGTAGGAAGATAGCCTTCCTGACGCAAATATTCTATATAAGCGTTTTGTAAATCCTCTTTTGTCCATTCCTGTGCGACCGCCGGAAAAACAAAGATTCCTCCAAAAATTAAAATAGCAATTAAAATCTTACCCGCTTTTGACATACAAAACTCCTTAAATATTAAAAATAATGATTATTTATTAACAGTATACACTTAATTTAAAACTTGTCAAGATTCTTAATCACTCCTCAAACGTAAACGCCGCGTACCCCACAAATGAATCCGGCACATCGTCGTCATTTCCGTTCACATCGGCGCTTGTGGCATACGCTAAAAGCCGCGCTTTTTGCAATCCTTCCGACTCGGCAAAACCCATCGCTCCAAGAACCGCGCCTGCGGAACATGAGGATAAATCTTCATCGGCGCGGCGCAGGACTTCGGCGCTGTCGCCGGATTCTACGGCTTTTATAAAAGCGGCGTCGTTTACTTCGCGCACCCATCGCAGAGCGCGTTCTCCGTAGCCCTGCGGCGAAAAGCCGTAGTTGCGTCCGTAGTGGGTTAAGTCTGTGGAGCCGCAAACCGCTATTTTTTTGTTTAATTTCGCCGCGATTCGCGATAGGAGTTTTCCCCGCTCAAAAGATTTTATGTCGGCGGGAAGGCGAAGCCACAATAAATTCGCTTTGGGGAGAAAATATTGCGCCATGGGTAAAATAACTTCTACGGTGTTATCCCGGTATTGATCCTTCGCGCCGCCGATTTCTTTTATCAAGGCGGAGCGCAAGGCGGTATCTATGGGCATGTAGCCGAAGGGGGTTTTTACGGCGTCTTCCATGGCGAAAAGAGGCGGACTGCCCGCGCCTAAATGCCCGCCCAGAACAACCACTGTCTCAGGCTGCTGGTTAAGGCTTGATGCTGCAAGAGCGGCGGTTCTGCCGCTGTAATACCAGCCGGCGTGGGGCATGATTACGGCGCGGGAAGAGCGTTTTTTATTGTCAAAATCCGATAAAAACGCGGAAACTTCATCTTTTTCGCGCGGATACCAGCCCGCGGGCAATGAATAATCTCTTATTTGCATATAGAAACTACCGATAATTATAGCAGAGAAACAAAAATATGGGAATAAAAAACAAAAAATCCGGGAATCCGTCAGCCGGCGGGTCAGTTATTGCCGCTCTTTGCATCATTATTTATCTTTTTGCGCTGGTCCAGGGAGCGGTCAGAATCTATTTAAGCATGGATGAGCGTAAATTTAAGGCGGAACAGGAATTTTCCAATATTGCCGACCTTGCCCTGTCCGCGGGAATTCAAGGCTTTATGGACGAAAGGTTTGTTACCGCGATTAATAAGGCGCTTTCTTCCAGCAAGAGTTTGGAAGCGATTATAATTACCGGTCCCAACGGCGGAAACGCTTTTGAAAAAAAACTGGGCTACGCTGTTTCATGGGTAAACGATTCGCCTAGATTTAAAAATAAATTTTATTTCTTGCAGGAAAATCTTTACAGACCTTTGGCGCTTCCCGACGTGCGTAACGCGAATATCAAGGCTGTAGCCAACGCTTTTGATTACGCCGAATCTACAAAAATAATGAAAGAAACTTTATTGATCATTCTGATAGGATTCGCGCTTTCTTTCTTTACGTTCTTCTTACAGTCGTTAATGGGAAAAGGCAAAACTGAAACGGTTTATATAAAAACTCCCGAATCAGCAAGAAGCGTCTCCGTTAAAAATGATGATCATGATTTTTCTTCCGCCGGAGGACCTAACGGGCTTTATTCTCCGCGAACGGGACTCGGCTGGGAAGAATACACAAGAGAACGGCTTGATTCCGAATTACACCGCTGTTCTTCCACAGAAAATGATCTAACGCTTCTCTTAATGGAATTTACAGACGCGATAGAAGAAAGAATATTTATACAGGCGGCGAAAGAAGCCTCGTCTTTCTTTGCGGGCAAAGATCTGATTTTTGAACACGGAGAAATGGGCTTTGCCGTAATTCTTCCGGGCGCGGGTTTTGAGGCGGCTATCGCCAAATCGGAAAAATTTTATCAGCGCATTATGAAAAGATTCCCGAACAGCTACATGAAAGCATGCGGTCTTTGCATAGGGCTTTCTTCGCGTTCAGGCAGATTGCTTAACACCGACAGACTTATATTGGAAGCTTCGGAAGCGCTTAAAAAAGCAAAGAGCGACACAAAGACAAAGATAATAGCGTTTAAAAGCGATCTGGAAAAATACAGGGCTTTTATTGCGTCCCAAAGCTAGCGGCGCTCTTAAAAAGTTTGCCCGCCTGATACGCCGGAATAAAATAAATATAATCTTTTCCGCTTACATGGGCAAACCGTCCGCCTGATTCATCCGCCGGACTAAAACGAATGGTAATAATACGACCGTTTCCCAATTCAAGCGACATGCTTGTCGTGTCAAACATCGGGTCGTCGCTTTTAACGGAATCTTCAAAATTATCGCCCTCAACAGTTATAACCTGACGAATATAATTATCAATAATACTTTGATCCGGTTTTTCTACGCTAATGCCGGAAACTTCCCACTTCCTGTTCTTGCGTGAAAATATTTGGGTCTCCTGCGGCGTGTAAACCGATAACCTTTGTATACTGCTTAAATCAATACTTCCGCTCTCTGATTCCGGGATAAGCCTTAAATTGTACCAGCTTGAAACCGGACTGGAAAGATACGACTTAATCGCGTTGTCTCCCGCGCGGACTTCATTCTGCCCGGCTTTACGCATATATATTTCATTCTTAAAAATATCTTCGTTACCCGCCAAAAGATCAAGAAGAACCGTCTCTCCGTAAATTGTCACTCTGTCGGCTGATTGCTCCAAGCCAAAACGCCCATGCGTAGAAGCGCTTGTAGAGCGCACAGACCACGAGGAGCGCGTTGTAAGAATTTTTAAAAAATCTTCCACCCTTAATTGCTTTGCCGGAAATTCAATTCCGTTATTCAAAACAAACCATTGGTGGTTTATTTTTCTAAGTTCATACTCATTCTCATTATCTTTTATCGCGATTTTAACAATCTTTCCGGCGGATTTTGAATCCAGCCATACATAGGATGATGATTTAGAGCCGACGCCGGAAGTAATAATGATACTTACTATATATATTACTATTAACGCGCCAATCAGCGATCCAAGAAAAATAAGCCGGTTTTTATACGTCATCGTCATTGTCTTTCTCCTTTACGTTTTTTAATTCGGCGGTTTGCGCTAGCTTCTTGCGTCTTGACGCGATAAACAGCCCCGCGGCAATTACCAGAAGCGGAATAAGACCGATATTTATAATTTGAATAAATTTTATAGCTACTGATTTGCTTCTTGGATCGGCTATTTTATCCAAACGCCCTGTCTGCGGCTGTCTGTTTCTTATGCCGATTATATCGTCGTCATTGGAAAGCCAGTCCGCGGCGCGAAGAAGGAAATCAAGGTTGTGCCTTGCCTGAGTAGCATTGATCATATTTGTGGCAAAATCCGTATCCCCAACGACAATTATGCGCGATTCTTTCGCGTATTCCGGCATATCGGGAAGTTCCTCGCCTGAGCCTTCATGAACGGGTTTGGGGCTTCCCTTGAAAAAACTCGGGAAAGTTCCCGTTAACGCCGCTCCAAGAATTTTTACGCCCCTTGTTTCATTCGCTTCCATTTCCAGCATATAGGCTATTTCAGGGTTGGTATAAAAAGCCTCCCTCATAGCCCAGCCTTGCGGGGAGCTTGTAAAAAGAGAAACCGCTTCTACGGAATCGGAAGGCGGAGCTAATTCCAGCGGACTTGCCCAGTAAAGATCAAGACCGCTGAAAGCTGAGCATACGGGGTGTTTATCATTTCCGTTGTCGCCTAAAACGCCGATCCAAAGCGGATAACGCATGATTCTGTACTGTATTGCTCCGTTAGGCGCTCTTGTCTGGTACTGCAATGTAAGAGCGTTGCGATCCAGAGCGAGTTCCTGTCTTATGATTACTCCGTAAGAGGCGATCATTTCGAATAACGTCTGGTTGCGTTGAAGCCTTGCCTCTATCGAACCGGAAACAGTATCTACATACACTCCCTTTACGGCAAAAAGAACTTTCCCACCCTGCTGAATGTATCTGTCGATACGGTAAAGCGTCCAGTCGTCTAAATCTTCGGCTCCCCCCAACACAAAAAGCGCGGGGATAGCCTCGGAAATTTCATCGCCTGCGGAAAGTAAACGCACTCTGTAACCGGCTTCGTCTAATGTCGCGGACAGGTAGCCAAAATCTTCTCTCCATTGCCTGAAACTGTCGCCTACAAGGACTCCTATCCAGCGTTCGTTGTCGTTAACAAGGGAACGTATTCTGGATGTTAAATCGTATTCAAGCGTATCTGTGGAGATAACCCACGGAATTACGTCCATTCTGTCAAGGTACTCAATAACTATGCCTGAATAGACGGTAATAAGGCTCGCATTATCCTGTTCTACAGTCTGCACCTGCCGCGGTTGAAGACCAAGCTCGTCGGCTTTTGACAATCCCGCTTTCAACGGATCGCGCACTGTAAGGCGGATTTTTCCTTTTGAATAAGCGGCGTATTCTCTTAACGTGTCTTCAATTTCACCAGGGGCGGGGACAATCGTCTTCAGCTTATTGGAAAGATAATAAGTAATATTAACTGGATCGGATAATTCTTTATGAAGGTTACGCGAAACTTTTGAGATTGTATACGCCTTGTTTTTTGTAAGATCAAGGCGCAACCATAAACGACCGCTGACCATTAACGCGAGGATAAAAGCGGTAACAGATAACGCGGTAATAATTGTAACTTGTTTTTTTGTCATATTCCGTTATCTCCATTTCCTGAAAAGGATAACCCTTGTGTTGATGAATAAAAACAACGCCGCGCTCAAAATAAAGAACGCAAGGTCTCTTGAATCAATCAAACCCTTGGAAAAACTTTCAAAATGAAAGGTAAGCGAAAAAAAGTTGATGCCTTGCGCAAGCCACTGCGGAAGGTTAAATACAAATGTAATGTTATTTATCAGCATTACCGCCATTAAAACAACCGCTGTTCCCAAAAACGCTCCGCCCTGGCTTTTTGAAAGACTGGACAGCAATAAACCCAAAGCGGTTGCGCTGGCGCACAGTAAAAACGCTCCAAGATATTCGCAAATAACAGTCCCCGCGTCAAATCTTCCTAGAATTGACAAGCTTAACGGAACAGGAAACGTTAAAACAAGCATCGCGCCCAGCATGCAAAACGCGGAGAAAAATTTCCCCAATACAAGATCCCATTCCGTAAAAGGCATTGTTAAAAGCAATTCAACAGTTCCTGTTTTTCTTTCCTCCGCCCAGCTTTTCATCGTGATCACCGGAACGACAAAAATAAAAATTATCGGCAATATGCCGAAGTACGGGCGCAGTGTAGCCACATCGGAAGAAAAATACCGCTGGAAAAAGAACAGCCATATTGAACAAGCCAGAAGCAGAAAAACAGCAGCCCCGTAAAACGCCGGGGAGTATAAATACTGGAAAATTTCTTTCCGCGCCAAAGTGAGGGCGCGATATGGAATATATTTTTTCATTTATTGCGCTCCTTTTCATCGCTTGTAAGTTTTACAAAGATATCTTCTATACTGATTTTTTTTCTGCTCATTCCGAGTATTTTTAAATTCTGCGAAACCGCCCAGTCGAAAATACGCTCTCCAGTGTTCGCGCCGTCCTGCGCTTCCGGAATAAAGAAATTGGCGCAAACATATCCGTCCGCGGTAGTTTCCGTCGCCACGTTGGAAATATTGCCTAACGAAGACAACTTGCCGCCGACCGCGCCTGTATCGGCGTCGTAGCCCGCTCCTTTCAGGATAAGTTCCCAAGTGTCGCCTCCCTTCATGGTTCCGGCAATTTCTTCGGGACTGCCCTGCGCCGCAATACGCCCATCGTTAATAATCAAAACCTGAGTGCAGATTGCTTCCACTTCCTGCAAAATATGCGTGGAAAGAATTACAGTCTTGCGTTTTCCAAGTTCTTTTATGAGTGAACGAATTTCTATAATCTGGTTAGGGTCAAGACCGGTAGTAGGCTCGTCAAGAATCAAAATCGGCGGGTCGTGAAGGATTGCCTGAGCAAGACCGGCGCGCTGACGATAGCCTTTGGAAAGCGTCTCTATTTTGCGGCTTCGGTAGTTTGTCAAACCGCACGCTTCAAGGCTTGCGTTAATTGCCGCAGGACGTTCCTGTATAGGAATAAAACGCGCATCCGCCGCAAAACTTAAGTATTCGTCAACGGTTAAGTCGCCGTAGAGCGGCACATTTTCCGGCAGATAGCCAATCCGCTTTTTAATTTCCAGCGGCTGTTCTTCTACGGAAATACCGTCCACAAAGGCTGTTCCGTTTGACGGAAAATGAAAACCGGTGAGGATTTTCATAATGGTAGTTTTTCCCGCGCCGTTAGGTCCCAGGAAACCCAACACCTGCTGATCCCCTACGGAAAAGGAAACGTCAGAAACCGCCTGCACATTTCCGTATTGTTTAGACAGGTTTTTTACTTCTATCTTAGCGTTAGTGTTCATACCGCATATTAGCAAATTTAATCAACAAATTCAATCGGAAAAACGTAACGGTCTTTTGTAAGGACTGTATCAGGGAAAATAGCCTGCGCTTCGGTAAGGAGTTGTTTTAATTCATAGTCTGTATAGCGCGGGCTATAGTGGATTAACGCCAATTTTTTTATGCCTTGCGAAGAAGCGGCGATTTTTGCCGCCTCCGCCGCCGTCATGTGCTTTTTATCGCGGGCATCCTCTACCAAGTCATGGGTGAACATACCCTCGCAGATAAAAAGATCGGAGCCTATAACATGGGTGGAGATTTCAGGCAGGGCAAGAGAATCCGTAACAAAAGAAAATTTACGTCCCTGACGCGGAGCGCCGACAACCTGCTCCGGGCGTATCTCCCTGCCGTCGGGAGTTTGAATAGTTTCGCCCTTCTGCAGTTTTCCCCATAATTTTCCCATCGGGATATTCAGTTCTTCCGCTTTCTGCGGATGGAACTCGCCGGGGCGCATATCTTCTTCCAGTGTGTAACCGTAACAAGGTTTGGTATGCGACAGCGGAAAACATCTTACATGAAAACCGTCCCCCTGATACACAATTCCCGGAGCCGTTATTTCTTTTACAATTATTTCATAATTAATGTACATATCCAGCACACGGCGGCTGGTTTCGATGTATTCGGCAATACGCGGCGGACCTATTATGTAAAGAGGATCGTCCCTGTCTACCTGAGACGAAAGCATTAACAAGCCGGGAATACCGGTAACGTGATCCGCGTGCGTATGGCTTATAAAAATAACCGAGATTTTTTTCCAGCGTAGGTTAAGACGGCGCAAAGAAACCTGAGTGCCTTCTCCGCAGTCAAAGAGAAAAAGCTCGCCCTCGCGTCTTAACAAAACGGATGTTAAATGTCTGTTGGGAAGAGGCATCATGCCGCCGCAGCCAAGAATAAACGCTTCAAGATTCATATTGGAAAAATCGCCTTTGGATACTCAATCTTCTTTTATGCTGATTTTGTATTCTTTAACATCATCGCCGTTTATAATAGCGGCGTTACGTCCGCCCTGCTTCGCTGTATAAAGAGCCTTATCAGCCAAATCGTACAGAACTTTTGTGTCGCGGTAAGCGCCGCACCGTGAAATATATACGCCGATACTCATCGACACAAAATCGTTAACCTTGGATTTTTCATGCGGAATCTTTTTTTCTTTTATTGCCGCAAGCCAATGATTAATAACGACATCAACATGAGAACTGTCTTTTTCAAACCACAGCGCGGCAAATTCTTCGCCGCCGACTCTCGCGGTATAAATCCCCAAGTCTTCTTTTAAAGCGTTTAATACCGAGCCTATCGTTCTAAGACAATCATCGCCCTTTAGGTGTCCGTAGTGGTCGTTGTAGAATTTAAAGAAGTCGATATCCGCGATAGCGATACATATAAAGTCGTCGGAAGATCGGAAATTTGAAAGATACCTTTGGAAGGTGCTTGAAAAATCGCGCTTGTTTCTAAGACGCGTTAACTCGTCGGTAATACTTTGATCTTCATATTTATTGCGCTCTTCCTCAAGCTGGCTTGCGCTTAACTCCAACCCCATTCGTAATTTTGATATTTGCCAGCTGAAAAACATACTGATAGAAGCGGCGATAACTATATGGACAATATCATAAATCCAAATATTATATTCTTTTTTAAGAATGGCGAAACAAACAAAAACAGCCGACGCAAATAACGTAAGGAAAAAGTTAAATTGCGGCGGATTAATAAACAATAAAAGGGCGATTACCAAAAAAGCGTAAATTACGGAAGCGGGTTTATCCGGATTTGTCCAAATACTTTGGTATATGCCGAAAAACATCAGGTTAAGATAATAAAAGGTTATTAGAAGATAAATAACATGGTTTTTTACATTGATCTGCTGCATTACATAATTTGATATAAAATAAATCAACATTGCTATAGCGGCGACAAGAAGACAAACGCCGACTCTGAAAAAATGCAATTCTTCGGCTACCAAAGGTATTACAGAGTATAAAAACGCGTATATCGCTACTATTAAATTACCCTGTTTCAGGTTTTGAAGATTATTGAAGAATGTATTATTCATACATTGCTGATACTGCTCGCGTCCAAACGAGTAAAATCTCCAGTTGTAAAAGAATTTCTTCATAAATACCCTTTAAACATTATATACCTTTTTTTACGGAATTGGAACAGATAAACAAGCTTTTTTGGACAAAATTACAAATAAAACAACTATGTCAATTTAATGACTCATTTTACTGCGTTCGGCAAAACCCGTCAAATTCTGGAACTCCAGCAAAGAACCGTCGTCCAGCGTGACTTTCCCCGAAAAAAAGCCGCAAACCTGCCTGCGGGTAGAACTGTAAAAAAACAGACTATGGCGGTCTATTCTTTCCTGATGGGGGTAAAATGTCATCTCCAGCCGGTTATCGTTGCTTGTAAAACGCCAAGGGGAAAGCCAGTCTGATAGGGGGATATGGAATGTTACCTGGTCGAGCTTGTGCAGTTTCCCGTCGACAAAAAAGCCGTTTTCCGTCCCAAGCGAGAAATCCGCCCAACTGTAGCCGACGCAGAAACTTAACTGCCTGCCCTCGCTTATTCCGCAGGCGGCAGCCCAATACTTTATATCGGCTTTTGGGCGGGCGCTCCTGTTCCAGTCCAGAATACCCCATGCGTTCCCGCGGGTAAACACTATTTCCGTACCGCTGAATTGAATTACCCCTTCCACATAGAAACAAGGGGAACAGCGCGCGTATCTGAACGCGTATTTTTCATTTCTCCACGGCTGGTTTGTAATAAGAGACTGGGCTTCTTCAAATTCGGTTAAAACCAATTCTCCCCGCAGACTCCTATGGCGTCCGAATTTGGGAATATCGATCTTGATTATCCTAGCGCCCTCTTCCATGCAGACAAAATCAAGGCTTATTTTTTTAGTACGGCAGCGGATTCTTCCTTTCTTACTGCTGACAGGCATATTGTAAGAGCCAAAAGGGAGCCATGTCTTGAAAATTTGAGTTGATCGTTTTTTATCCTCCCTAAGCGAGATAACGGATATACCCATATAGCCAAGCCAGCCGTCGTCTTTTATTTCAAAGACAACCATGTGGGTTGGAGTATGAACGATATATCGATCCGATTCGGTTATTCTGTGCCTGTCCGCGTAGACCATTACAGGGTCGTAGGAAAGGTATTCCTGCCTTGACCAGCCGAAATTGATAGGCAGACCCATATCGTCAAATAGGGGCACTGCCCTGCAAATTTCATTTTGAGGCATATTTAACCTGTTTACATGGAATTGCCGTCATGGTATTAAGATAACATGGATTACAAGGGAATAAAAGCATTGGTAATGGGGCTAGGCTTACACGGCGGAGGACTCCAATCGGCGCTTTTTCTGCTCAAGCGCGGGGCGGAAATTACAGTTACCGATTTAAGAGACGAAAAAACTCTCGCTCCTTCCATAATGGAATTGGACGCCGCCTGTAAAGCTTTGGGACGGCAGCCTGTACGCTATGTTCTCGGCAAGCACGAAATTGACGATTTTAAGAATGCCGATATCGTAATAAAAAACCCCGGCGTAAAACCTGACTCTCCTTTTCTGCAAGCCTCCAAACGCATAGAAACCGATCTTTCCCTTTTCCTGACGCAATCCAAAGCGAGGCTTTTTGCCGTAACCGGAACCAAGGGAAAAAGCGGAACTTCATCCGCGCTCCACTGGATTCTTTCAAAGGACAGAAAGTCCGGCAAAGCGTATCTCGGCGGAAACATCACGGTCTCCCCGTTAACTTTCTTGGACGAGCTTACGGAAGCCGACGACGTAGTTCTAGAGCTTTCAAGTTTTCAGTTGGGAGATATAAAAAACAACGTTAACGCCAACGGGCAACCGCTGTTAAAACCCGCCGCCGCGATTTTAACCCCGATAATGCATGATCACCTTGACCGTTACGCGTCAATGGAAGACTACATTGACGACAAAAAGAATATTTACCGCGGACAAGACTCAAACTGTGTCACAGTAGCCGGAGACGATGATTGGGGCAAAAGTTTCCTCTCTGAAACAAAAGCGCGCAAACTTATCCGCTCCCGCAAGCAGGACATATCCTCCGCGTTAAGCGAAGGACAAAGCGGCGGTTGTATTGACTCAAGCGGGCGAGGCATTGCCCGTCTTCTCAACTTCCAAGGAGTACCCGACGAAATCACAGAATTGGTTCCGCAGAAGCTGCTTACACCCGGCAGTCATCAAAAAATAAATATGCTCTCCGCGGCTCTCGCGGTTTTCGCCCTCGGCGGCAAAGCGGACACAATCCGCGCCGCTCTTTCAACCTTCCCCGGAATAGAACACCGCTTAGAGCTTTTTCATGAATCAAACGGAATCCGCTACTACAACGACAGCGCCGCCACAATCCCCGAAGCCGCCGCCGCCTGCATCGAAGCGTTAACAGACCCGTCTATGCGCGGAGGACTAATCTTGGTAACAGGCGGCACCGACAAAAACCTTGATTTCACCCCTCTTGCAAGAGCCGCCAAAAAAGCAAAGTCAATTATCCTGCTTGAAGGCACAGGCAGTGAAAAACTTATTCCCCTGTTACGCGAAAATGGCGTCTCCTACAGCGGACCATTTAACGATTTGGACAAAGCTGTTCACTGCGCTAGAGAGAATGCGTCCGGCGCGGATATTGTCGCGCTTTCTCCGGGGTGCGCGAGTTTTGGGATGTTTTTAAATGAGTTTGATAGGGGAAGGAAGTGGAAAGAGGCTGTACTGCGGATGGCTAGATGAAAACAGGCGCTTTTGCGTGCAGAGACGCGGACATCTTCACGGCTTATATGCCGCAAATTCAATGTTTGATGCAAAAAATTTTATCGGTATTATTCCACAAAAGAAATTGTCAAGTTTTTCCATTGTCCTGAAATACGGGTTATGACTCCTTAACGGTATCAAATCACGAAACCAACGATCAATTATTTTAAACCCGCTGTTTTCCATAATGTTTGTTACATGCCTGTTTGTGTACATACGTTCATGATGATAAGCCCCGATAAATTTTGTGATATTTTGTCTCCAAGAATATTTATAGGGAAGAAAAAAAGTAAATAGTAAACCGTTGGGTTTTAATACTCTATGTATTTCTTTTAATGATTCCGTATCATTCGGCACATGTTCCAAAACACCGCAATTTATTAATACATCAAAAGAATTATCCTGAAAAGGAAGTATATACGGATGTTCAAGCGGCAGGCAATTTATTCCGTAAGATTTAATAACCGGAGCGCGCGAAGCCAGCCTGCCGGAAACATCACAGGCTATTACGTCAAATCCTCTTTGCTTGCACAAAAAAGAGTTATATCCATTTCCGCAGCCCCAATCCATTATTTTTATATCATTTTCTTTTTTGTTAAACCAGCGCTGTATAAATTCGCACATATATTCAAAAAGATATATTTGGGTATAATGCATTATCGGCTTTAAAAAAAGACTATATTGTTTTTCCATTGAAAAGAATTTTTCGACGTATGATTTTAACCCGTCATCCAATTCATAATTTTTATGAGAAAAACATTTTTTTCGTAATTTTTTAAAGTCAATGTTATCATTCGCCATAACATTTCTCCTATATGACATAAAAGCCGTATACATCCCAAATTTGTAATTTATATGAATTTTACTTTTTAGTGTTTATGGTGTCAAGGACACATAAAAACATCCAACACCGCTTTTCTTAGTATACCCGGTTCGTGGTATAATAAATCATGGACTTAAGCCTGCTTCAAAAAAGAGCCGCTATCATCAAACAGGTACGCTCTTTTTTTGATAATAAAAATTATTTGGAACTGGACACTCCTCTGCTCTCCTGCGACTTAATTCCCGAATCCTGCCTTGAGGTTTTTCAAACTGAGCGTATCTTCCCGCATGGAAGCAAAAAAGAAAACCGTCCTCTTTGGCTGATTCCCTCTCCTGAAATCTTTATGAAAAAAATAATCGCGCGGCATAATGTAAATGTGTATCAAATATGTAAATGCTTCCGCAACGGCGAATCTTGCGGCACTTTGCACAACAGCGAATTTACAATGCTTGAGTATTACACAATGAACGCAAACTATATGGATTCTCTTGCGCTTACAGAGGAGTTATTTTCGCACTTAGCCAAAAATTCCGTTATTACTTTCACTAACTTTGAACGCATTACCGTAGCGGACGCATTTGCAAAATGGGCGGGTTTTGACCTTTTTGCGGCGGCAAAAGAAGGTTCCGCCGCTATGGAAATACAGGCGCGTAAATTGGGACTTGAACCAATGCCCGGCATGACGGTACATCAGCTTTACGATTTGATTTTTATTCACGCCGTAGAACCGCAATTAAAAACGGAAAAGCCCATCGCTCTCATTGATTACCCGGCGTTTGTCCCATGCCTCGCTAAAAAATCGCCTAACGGACAAACTGTCGAACGCTGGGAGTTGTACTGCAACGGCATAGAGCTGGCAAATTGCTATTCGGAAGAAAATGATCCGCAAGCCGTGAAAGAATTTTTTACAAGCGAAGAAGCGGAGAAAAACAAAACCGCCGTTGTAAAGCACAATGTAGATCATGATTACTGGAAAATATTTAAAAACTTCCCGCGCTGTTCCGGCGCAGCGATTGGACTAGACAGGCTGATTATGGCGCTTACAGGAAAAACAACTATCGACGGAGTATTGCCGTTTACATTTTAGTCCGCTTTTCTTTTTACATCCGAGAGACCGTAACTGTCAAACTTGACATTAGAAACGAAAGGTCTGGGAGTATTGAATTGTATCTCGGCTTGCCCTCTGAAGCGGTAATTTATCCGCCTCATGGCAATAACATCGTCTAAAAGTTTTCTGTTTGTATTGATAAAATTCATCGTAAAACGGAAATGGATTTTGCTGGAACTTTTTGCCGGAATATTCAAAACGTCTTCCGCGACGCCGTCCGCCCAAAGAAGATTGTTGCCGTATAAATCATATTTTATCGATAACAGATCAATCGCAAAATTATTGGGGTTGTCAATTTTTATAACCGCCTCAAATTCGGTAACAACAAGATCGGCTTGAATTATATAAATAGATACAACTTCAAATTTAGGTTCTATAATATTGATAGGTAACTCTACAAGTACGGGGGGCTTTGATTTACATGTTAAAAAAAGAAAAGCCATTAAAAGGAAATAAATCTTACGCATATTTATATATCGACAAATTTCTAAATGTAAGAAAGTTCACTGTAATAGACAGTATTGTTTTCCGCGCTGACAGCGCTGACCATTTTATCGGCGACAGAACAGGTGCAGGTTTCGTCCAGCAAGCCGCTTTCAAAGAGACCAGCCGCCAGCGCCCCGCCGCAGGCGTTAAGCCGTTCTTCCAAAATCGCGGACGCGAGAGCCGGGGAATTTTTTTCGGAGAATAGACGCAAAACTTCTTCAGCCAAAATTTGAGCCGTTTTTTGATCGGTATTGCTGGAAAGATTACTGGAAACGATTATCAATGTTTCGTCCAAAACAGGCATAATAACATCTTTTAACGCCTTGGCAAGGTCGTAAATATACTGCGCTTTCGGCTGTCCCATCAAAATAGGGACAATCGAGGCTTCGGGGAAGCAGTATTTTACAAAGGGAAGCAGAATTTCGATAGAATGTTCGCTAAGGTGCGGAATATCGTTGATTTCAAAGAATTTACTGTGAAATTCCAGTTCTTCGGATATTTCCCTGTCCACGGGGATATTGCCAATGGGGGTATGAAAAGAGTGGGAATTCGATAAAAACAGCCCTTTTTCACGTTTGTCGTGGATTGGTCCCAAAAGAACCACTCTTTTGATACTGCTGCTTCTGCCCATAGCCGAGAAAAAAGCCTTGGCGACCAGAGATCCCGAGTAATTCCACGCTCCATGGGGGGCTATAATCGCCTTTGCGTGCCCGCCGCTGCTCTCCTCAAAGCCAAAAGACCTTAAATATTCGAGTATTTCTTTCTTTTCTTCGGGGTAAAACATTCCGGCGCCAACCGGACTGCGAATCCGTTTCCTTTGGGCGAGCAAAGCTTCCATATATTAACTGTAGTGTTTGCCGGAGCAGTATGCAAGGAAAAAACAGAAAAATTACAAAATTGTGCTTGGAATTTCAAATTTGCAGTTTTACATTAATTCCATTATAATTATTAGTAAGGTTTAAAAAACAAAATAAATAATGATCACTGTTGCATGGTATAAAGCAAAAAATAACCTACGCTAGAGCTAGCGTAGGTTAATATTAAAAGCACATTATGAAAAAGTGGTGACTGGCACTATTGCGTGAACGATTTAATAGTCGCTATCAATTGGGTTATCATTAAGCATTACATTTTGTCCTCTTTTTCCTGCTTTATTACTACTTATAGTACCGCCAGTTTTGGAAAATTCTCCACTTATATATACACCACCACCCTCATTTTCAACTTCATTATTAGTAATAGTTCCTCCATACATAAAAAAAGTTCCTCCGCTGCTTACATGTACGCCACCACCATTAGCTGTTATGTTATTGGTAAGAGTTACGTTATTATGCATTATTAGTTTGCTTGAAGCAGTTTCCACATTTATTAATGCTCTTGTACATTTTATGCTTCCAAGTTCATTTTTTCTACCATTAACGGTAATTGTATCATCTGGTTTTCCATCAAGAATAAGGGTGCCATTTTTAATCCTAAATACATTAGAATCAATCTTATTTGTTTTAATATCCCGCTTTATCAATAATGAACCGGATTTTGTTTTCGCTCTCAGGGTAATAGTTTTTCCATTACTTAATATAGCAACATTGGGGGAGTCATGATCACTACTTGAATACGCTATTAGTTCATCTCCGATAATCTCAATAAAAAAATTTTCTGGCAGACTCCCATCATTAAAATCATCCACAAGTTCTTTATAATCCCTAACCTTCGTCCCCGTAACATCCATATTAATGAACACAGACGCAGGTTTTCCAGCCGCAACCGCAACATCAGCCCTTCCTTCTCCTATTCTTCTGTCTCCTTCGCCTCGGAGATGGATACTCCACTTTCCTTCAGATACGGGAATAGAAATGTGAGTTTCGCCTTTTTCTGCGGTTCTTGTTATGGTGTCTTTGCCGGGACTGGTCAGCGTTATTGTATAGACCATTTCGGACTTGTCTTTATCTAACACACTAAGCGCGTTTGAGCCGCCAAAACTAATGTTGATACTGCTCTGATCCGCCGCTTCCCAATAATTGCACGCGCCTAGAGCAAAGGCGGCAAGGCATAAAATTGTAACTAAAATAATATTATTTCTGATTTTCATATTTCTTCCTCCTACCAATCAATCGTTAAATCAATCATTAAATCAATGACCGGCGCTGTCGGTCTTCTAAGAGACTTCTGCGCCAATATTTCATCGGAGCTAAGGGGATCAACCGCCTTGTCATCCGCGCCTATGGAACTTGCCATGCCGGTCGGAACCAGCACTACCATGCCTTTATTGCCATGAAATGCCACCATGCCCTCGTTTACCAATAAATTGTAAGAGTCAAATTCAAAGCTTGTTCCTCTTACAGAAGCGGTAGAACTGGGGCTCTGTACGGTAAAGTTTGTTTTTGTTCCGGCGGGAGGTTTAACGTCAACTTTAACGCGGCCTGTCTGGAGTTTCACATTAACTGTCTCTGTGTCTGAAATAGATTGTATCTCAGCAAGAGAAAGGCATGTCAGCGGACGCACAGCTATGGAGGAACTGCCCACTTCTATAACCGCGGTGCTTTTGAAACCTGTGGATACTATGGTGTCCGCGGCAATCGTATCGCCTGTTCTTGCCTTCGTAAAAGCTGAAGTTCCGGCGCGTTTTAGCTCCACTTCGCCGGTAAGCTCGCGAATTACTCCCGTCAACCGTTTTGCGTTTTGAGAAAAAGCGCAAAAAACGCTTACTGCCAACAGCAGTAAAAAAATCAATCCTCTCTTCATAAATCCTCCTATAGTTAACTAAATAAATCACTCAATAAAGAACAAGTATAACGCCTAATTCCAAACGCCATTCTGTTCCGGCTTTCTTGTTTGCGTTTCCAAGAGAAGGGAGAAAAATTCCCGCTCCCAGACTCAAACTTAAATCCGTAAACGGACTCCACACAGTCCGCCCGAAAAACTCACAGCCTAAAGCCTGACCGCCGTCACCGGGATTCATCACCGGATAAACGGCATAGTATCCTTCATCGCCGCGGATAAAATATGAAGCTGTTAAACCGGCGGAAACAGTTGGATGCAGTTGTGCGGTATAATCCAGAAAAAACGCCGAAATTCCGGAAAGACCGGCTTGCAGTACATTCCCCTGCGGTTTGACGGTAATGGGGACAAACGGATATAAGCTGTCCGTCTTGCCGCTGCCGAACCGTCCTATTAACGAAAGCCGGCTGTAGAAAGACGAGGGCAATACAAACGCTCCTCCCAATTCTCCCGCTAATCCAACTCCCGTCTCATTGTTAAATTTTGCAAACTGCATACATCCGCCCGCCGACACAACAAACCTTTTAATAGGTATGGCGGCTTTTGCGGTTATATACATGCTGTCGTAAGGAAGATCAGTGTCATTAAGATCGAACTGACCTAATACGGAAGTTTTTAAGCGAACCATATCCGCAATGGCGGGATTTTCCCAGCCGGCAGCCAACAATATACGCCGCGACGCGAAATAAGTATCGGCAAAATTACCGTAGTCCAGAGCAGTGTAATACGAAATATAGTCTTCCGGAGTCATGGTGATATTGGCGGTTCTTTTATAAAGCAATCCCGTATACCAACCTCCGATATAAAAGGTTCCAATCTTTGTGTCGTAAAGAGCCTGTACTCCGTCAAAAAAACCTTCGACAATAAAATCAAGCGGGGCGGTATATGGTATGCGTCCTACCCTTATTTTAAAGTCATTAGAACGCCAGGAAAATTCCGTGTGAAGAAGTTCGCCGATACACGCAAATTCTTCATACTCATAAACCGCTTTAATCCACGCGGAAATATACAAATTCGTTGAATCGCCGAAGGATGTTGAAAAATAAGGAACAAGAGCGGCTGTATAATCCGCCTCGGATTCACTGCCAATCCCTTCAAACCCTAAGTCCTGATTTAAGTTAATGCCAAAGTCATAACCCCAAAGACAGGCGGGAAAAATAAGCAATAAAAAAACGATACGCTTCATTTATTCCCCTCAACTATAGAAAGAATTTTGCCTGTTATATAAAGCAAATGCTCGCCTGAAACAGTCATAAGCGGATCGCTTTTACTTTTTAATATTCCACGGGCGGAAAGTTCGCGGTAAGCATAGTGCTTATTTTTAAAAAGTGAAAAAAACAAACTGCCTTTTAAGTTGAAAGACTGAACAAAAAGCAGGGAAATATCATCAAGCCGCGCTTCAGAGTCGGGCGATACATTTTTAGGCAGCCAGTTCCGTTGAACCGCAAAATTGAACGCTTCCCTTGAACTGGATATATCCGCCGCTTCAGAGGCTTTAAGTATAAAACGAGCCGCCTGCGCGTAAGTTACTGCGGAAGTTTTTAATAAGGTTTCAAGTTCCGCGGCGGTTTGAGCGGATAAAATTCCCGCAGAGCAAAAAGAGAGGATCAATATAATTATATATTTTTTATATAATACATGTACCATTTAGACCCTTCTCCTCCGTTTATAACATAATGTTTTTTGTTGTATTTTCTTCTTTAGTATATATCAGTATAACAGTTATATGATTATTTACAAGATTTTAATAAAGAAATAAGTGATAATAATTTATCGTCAAATTTGTTAGCAATAGAAGCCGTGTTAAGAAAGTCGCTGCGCTCGCGGGAAAGCCAGTTATAGAGCCTTTCCCTGATTTCCAGCCCGGAACCTTCGCCTTTGGCGATATTAACCATAATGGCTATTTCTTTTACAGTAAAGGAAATCCACGTATTATTGCACAAAATATGATACCCGGAACCTGTATCGGAGAGCTTAATATCGATAAATTTGCTATTTTCTGTGTTTTTTTTCGGTTTAGCGACTGTTTTGCTTTTACGCTGTTCGTCTTTTATCATAGTTTGATTAAGGGCGTCTACCTGCATGTTGTAAAGATGGACATGGGCTTGTTTGACAAGGAAAGCCAGACCTTCTTCGTCCAATTTTGGAATGAGGGTCTTTAATTCTTTCGCAAGATTGTCTTTTTCTGTCGATTTTTTAACGGTTTTCTTTGCCGTTGTCTTAGGTTTAGCGGTTTTTGTTACCTTCGCCATAGCTCATTTTACCGCGTAACTTTACAGTTTTCAAGAGAGCGAAGGCGCTCCTCTTCAACCTTAACATGGAGATTTTTTTCCTGAGTGGGGATAACAAGCCCTTTTGGACCGTTTTTGGCGCGCCTTAAATATTTTACCTGAGTGTAGAACAAATCGCCTTCGCCGTTATTCCTGCCCTTAGAATAAAAAATCGCAAGGTTGCCGGCGTCAAGCAGTATCTCCAGCGGAACCGATTTTCCAGCCCTTTGTTTTATAAACACATAGGAGCCATGATAATCCCTTGCGTGGAGCCACATATCGTTCCCCTTTACATGACGGCGCAAAAGTTCGTCGTTTTCACTTGCATCCCTGCCCACAATGATAAGCCAATCGCCGCGTTTAAACGCAAGCCCCGGACGCGCCTTTTCCTTTTTTCCCGAAGCCGCCTTCGGAGCGGAAACGCCCGTTTTCAGCAATTTGGCGAGAATCAACGGATTAGTTTCACCTAACAGCCGTTCCAGCCGCTCTGTTACTTCCTTAAGTTCCCTCTCTCCGCTTTCAATTTCCCGTTGAACATCGGCAAGTCCGTTTTTAGCCTTGCGGTACTTATCGTAGTATTTCTGCGCCTGTGCCGACGGGTTTACGCGCGGCTCAAGCTCAATGCGTATATTTTCGCCTTCATACTCTGTTTCCAGCCATTTATCGCCCGTTTTAATATTCGCTATATTGGAAAGAATAATATCGCCGTAAGTTTTTAATCGGTGCGAGTCGGCAAAAGACGCTTCTTTTTCCCGCAGCCGTTCCAGCGCCGCGCTGATTCTGCCCATACTGCCTTCGCAAGTTTTCCTTGCCTGCTCCCTTAACGCTTCAAGCGAGAGAGTTCCCCCCTGCGCGGCGTAAAACTCATCTACTTTTTTATTGAAAGAGCCTTCTCCGGGAAGATCACGAATTTCAAATTCGCGGACAGGTTTATCGTTCTTTGTCTCAATATTTTCCGGCAGATAGCTTCCGCCCGTAACTTCGCCGCGCTTCGGCAGTCGGCGCATAGCATCCAACACAACGCCGTTTTCATCGGTAACGATAAAATTCGCCGCGTTTGACCAAAGACGAATGTACAATTTATAAATTGCTGTTTCAGATGAGTCCTTTTCATCATCAGTATTTATCGTTCTTTTAACGGTTAAGCGCACAATGCGATTATCCCCTATCTGCGCCGCTTCCGTTATCCAGCCATTTACAATCTTTGACGACAAAAATTGAGCGAAACGCAGAGGCTTCTCGCTTTTCGGAACGGCGCGAAAAGTTTCATGCAGTCTGCACGCGCCGGGACTTAACGAAACAAGCAACTGTTTTGTTTCCCCTTTCTTATGCAGACGCAGAATAATCACATCAAAAGCGCTCTGCACAGCGCTCTGAATTTGCGCCCCTTCAAGAGCAAGTTCTTCGAGGATTAAATTGATTTCCTTCCAGTTCAGGGACATGGGGGTAGTATAGCATAGCCCCTGTAATCTTTCCCCTATCCATGCTACACTTTCCCTATGTCAACAGATGATAAAAAAATTATTTACTCCATGCATAAGGTTTCCAAAAAGCATGGAACTAAGCAGGTACTAAAAGATATAAGTATCTCCTACTATTACGGCGCGAAAATCGGCGTTATCGGTCTTAACGGATCGGGTAAGTCGAGTCTTTTAAAAATTCTCTCCGGTAAGGATACCGAGTTTGCGGGAGAAACAACTGTCAGCCCGGGGTACAATATTGGGTTTCTTGAACAGGAACCGTATCTTGAACCGGGGAAAACTGTTAAGGAAATAGTGTCCGAGGGGGCGAAAGAACTGGTCGACCTTCTTGCGGAATTTGACAAAGTAAGCGAAGCGTTTGGAGACCCGGACGCTGACTACGATAAACTTGGCGCGAAGCAGGCGGAATTGCAGGAAAAAATCGAAGCCGCCGACGGCTGGAACTTGGACAGCCGCCTTGAGCTTGCGATGGAAGCCCTGCGCTGTCCCCCCGGCGACGAAGTTGTGGATCACCTTTCCGGCGGCGAGAGGCGGCGTGTCGCTCTTTGCCGTCTGCTCCTGCAAAAGCCCGACATTCTGTTACTCGACGAGCCTACCAACCACTTGGACGCGGAAACCGTTGCATGGCTGGAACGTCATCTGAGGGACTATGCCGGAACAGTTATCGCTGTTACGCACGACCGCTATTTTTTGGATAATGTCGCAGGCTGGATACTGGAGCTTGACCGAGGAGAGGGAATCCCGTGGAAGGGCAATTATTCGGGCTGGCTTGAACAAAAAGAAAACCGCATGGCGCAGGAAGAAAAAGGCGAAAGCGACAGGCGTAAAACATTACAGCGTGAGCTTGAATGGATACGCATGAGTCCCAAAGGACGGCACGCAAAAAGCAAAGCTCGTATTACTCAATACGAAAAACTTTTTCAGGACGATGAAAGGGAACGTTCGCGCGGAGCGGTGACAAATAATAAAATTACAATTCCCGCAGGTCCGCATTTGGGCAAACTTGTAATCGAGGCGCAAGGATTATCAAAATCTTTCGGAAACAAATTGTTATTCGACAACATGACTTTTACAGTGCCGCCGGGAGCGTGTGTCGGCATTATCGGACCGAACGGCGCGGGAAAGACTACCCTTTTTAAATTGATAACAAGTATTGAAAAGCCGGACGCCGGAGAATTGCGTCTGGGCGAGACTGTAAAAATCGGCTACGCCGACCAGATGCGCGCCTCACTTGACGGCGAAAAAAGTGTTTGGGAGCAGCTTTCTGACGGGCAGGATTTGATTAAACTCGGCAGCGGACAGGGCGCAAGGGAAGTAAATTCCCGCGCCTACTGCTCATGGTACAATTTTTCTGGAGCGGATCAGACAAAAAAAGTGGGAGTCCTTTCCGGCGGAGAGCGCAACAGGCTTAACCTCGCTATGATGCTCAAAGAAGGGGCGAACGTTCTTTTGCTTGACGAGCCGACGAATGATCTGGACGTAAACACGTTACGCGCGCTGGAAGACGCTTTGGATACTTTCGCCGGAGTGAGCCTTGTAATCAGCCACGACCGCTGGTTTTTGGATCGCATTGTTACGCACATACTGGCTTTTGAAGACGGCGAAGTGATATGGTACGACGGCAACTGGTCGGAGTATGCGGATTGGCGCAAAGAGAAACTTGGGTCTGCGGCGGATAGTCCGCACCGCTATGTGTACCGTAAATTGGAAAGATAGGAGAAGAAAACAAGATAACGGCGGCGGTTAAGCGAGAAATGGATTTTTAATTTTAGCTTATTTTCAATAATCTGTTCGTCTTACATATCCTCAGAATAGAGAATATCACAATCCGCTTCCAGCGCGGCGGCGGCTATAATTCCGTCAAATATTTGAAAATCATATTTACTGACCAAATTCTGAGCCAATTTTATCGTAGACAAGATAACAGGCTGAACAGAGCATTTTTCCAGCCACAAAGAACATATTTGTATTAATTCCTGCTTTTGCATTTTAAAATTTCTATTCATAACATTAAGGTACTCTGATATTACTTGTGATGAGATAACAGGGTTTTCATTGAAAAAATCTCTTGCTATAACTCTTTTATCTTCACAATCTAAGCTGTGGTTATAAATTAAAATGTTGCTGTCTAACGCGATTTTACTCATAATTATTTGCTTCGTCGCGGTTAAATTTAAAATTATTAAAAGAATATAGGTGTTTATCAAAAATGTCATTTATACTATCGTTGTTTTTGTTTGCTTTTTTTTCGTAGAACGGAAATACCAAAACTTCTACTTTCGTCCCATAAAATTCAGAAGGAATGGAAACTGTCGAGTTTTCTTTGCTTGGTATCATAACTTGTCTTAACATATATACATTATAACTTAACAGAGAACATTCTATCTAGTCCCCGCGTTACCTCATGAAAAATGTTACCGATAAAATATTATCAAAAAACTTAGGATTTGTGAAGCATAATTTTAGAGAAAATACAAAATTTGTAATCTTTGTCTTTTTGTGTTCTTTGTGTGATCTCTTCTTAATCAAACCTGCCCGGCAAGGAAAGCCGTGTCGGCATCATCAATCTGTCTGCCGTACAGATGCTCATAAAGAAAACGCGTATCTTCGGGAGCCATGTTTATAAAGCGGCAGCCTAAGTAACCCGCGTTCTTATCTTTAAATTTGCGGACAATTTTCGCAAGGACATTAATTGTGCGTTTCGGAGTTTCAATAGTTACCGTTAATTCCGAATCAACCAAAAGAGTCGCCAGCATACTGGAACCGAGCGGATACGCAAACATCAAACCGGACGCGCTTATATCAAGCACCTTGCCCTGAAACGGCTGATTCTCTACTTTCCCATGATCAAAATATCCGTTCTCTTTTAAACCGAACGCAAGCACTTTCGCATACTGATAAACATTATCAAGCACGCTGAAATCAAACGGAAGCCGCCCCTGTTTATCAATCCAAATATGGATATACCCGATAACATATTCGTGAAACAAAATGGGAACCCACGCGTCGGAAAAAATACCCTCTTTAAATTTATTCTTTAAAATACGCTCCGTGTTTTCTTCCAGATATTTAGTTCCGATACCAACAGTCTCAAGGTATCTGTGAAATATATCTTCTGTTATTATGCGTTTTTTGGGATACGGATCGGTCTTCGGTAAAAATCCCACAGTCGAGGGAATAAAAAGAGTTTTCCCCGTTTCCGATACTATTTTTTCTTCCAGCGTTTCAGGTTTTTTATCTTTAAAATTCGCTATTTTGTAACCGTCGGCAAAATTACTTAACATACCCGCTATTTGTTTTATAAGCCCGGAAAGATTGCTCGGGTCAAGGTTGTTAACCAAATCGTTAACTGTAATGCTTTCATATTCAGAAACTTTCGGGAAGGCAAGATTATAACGATCCCCGCGGAAGGTAAAAAGAATTTTTATGTCGGACGGAGCGTCAACCCTTAAAAAATTACGATCCAGATTTTTATACAACGCCGCCGGCATCTTACAGTAAACCTGATCTTCTTTTTGCGCTATTAATTCCGCGGTAAAATCTATAACCTGCCCGCGATAATTAAATTTAATCGGTAATTTTGTATGTGGTTTTAACTTGCCCAAAGGTTTTTCACAGCGAAAAACCAATTCCTCGCTCGCCTTCTGATCAAGTTTAAAAATATACTCTATTCTATCCCTCATGTGCATTAAAGAAATTTTTTCTTCAAATATCGCGTTAAATAAAAATTCTTTTTCTATTCGTCCTACGGGTGTCGCCATAAATTTTAATAAAACCTCTCATAAGGATAAAAATCAGCGCGGTATATCGACTCTTTTTGTTCGACTTCGCGGTCTCTTGCCTCTTCCAGCAGTAATTCCTCAAATATCCATCTTCCCGTTGTTTTAA
>Ga0268262_10001382_pt1 | contig 30126 bp, 24 predicted proteins | sample TergutNc150P3_FD_190354 | JGI IMG/M metagenome (GOLD analysis project Ga0268262, IMG submission 190354) | Nasutitermes corniger P3 segment gut microbial community from laboratory colony in Florida, USA - Nc150 P3 (SPAdes) (version 2) | ecosystem: Host-associated > Arthropoda: Insects >... | reverse complement strand
AGTTGTTTAAAAAATAATAAAAAAACTTATAATGGTATTACGGATTTAGATGTAAATGAAAAAGGTACAATAAAAATAATTGATAATAAAAAAAACAAATATTTAGGTTATCTTCATTTAGAAGAGGAAATACTTATAAATTTATATTTGATAAATATTTGTTAAATATAAAAACAAAAGAGAAAATAAATTTGAATAAACAAATAGAAATAATCGGAGAATAGAAAATACTGCTCTTATGGAAAAGAATATGAATAAGAACTATTTAAAAAAAAGAGTAAAAAAGAAAATATGGATTTATATTGGTTTATTAAATTTTTATCTATACCATTAGTAATTATATTAATGATAATCGGTTTAGTATTATATATCATAAGAGGTTGAATAGGGACGTTTAGCGGCTGCCTTTATTACTGATAAAAAATTAAAATCGTATGTTTAATAAATTGCCTGTTCATAGGTTACCATTCTATTTCTGAAAATTTTTTCATACTGTTATTCGTAAAAGTACAAACAAGAGATATATGATGAAAACCGGTATTATCCGAGTATTTTGTCGGGATATAATAAGCATATTCCAAGCCTATAAAATATAATAAAATTTTTATTCCGACAATAGGATTATGTATTATTTTTGATACTCGAGGATCTAATTGTCCCAATATAAAATTATACCCAAAAAATGTATGTATATTAAAAACTCCAAGTTCCATTAAATTATATAACCTAATACCAAAAATAAACCCCAGTTGTTCCAATTTTTTGTCTTTGTCTATGTCTTTTGATGAATCAAAAATAATTCCCCATCTTTTCTATCTTCTTTGTTTTCTTCATTTTGGGCATATATATTTTGAATTGCCAATATTACAAAAAGAACAAATAAAAATTTTTTTTCATTCCAATTTGTTTTCCTTATTGCCAATCTTTCGCGTCCCCGCGAACCATCTCCGGCGTAAAGCCTGAGCAGACAATTCTGTTCTTCATGCAAGATATGCACTTTACGGCGTCGTCGCCCGTGCATATTTTGTCGTCGTACAGGGCGTAGAGTTTTCTATAAGCGGTCGGCGTCAGGTTGGGCATAAAAACATTCGCGCCCGCTTCAAGAGCGAGTTCCCTGCCGTTAGATGTAATAGTACCAATCGCGGTTGTTGCGGGCATTAGCGCTTTGGGCAGAACAAGCCGTGTAATAGCGATCATTTTCAGGCAGAGATTTAAGTTGCCGGCAGGCTGTTCGGCGAATGGAGTGTCTTTGTGCGGAATAAAGGGACCTATGCCGACCATTTGCGGCTGTAATTCTTCCAAAAAGCGAATGTCTTCAAGCAAGTTCTCGGGCGTTTGATGAGGAGTTCCTACCATAAAACCCGCCCCCACCTGATAGCCGATTTTTTTCAGGTTCCAAAGACACTGTTTGCGGTTTTCAAGACTCATGTTTTTTGGGTGAAGTTTAGCGTAATGGTCGTTAGTTGCTGTTTCATGGCGCAGAAGAAAGCGGTTCGCGCCGGCTTTGAAAAAAAGCTCATAGTCGCTCATGGGGCGTTCGCCGATAGAAAGCGTAATTGCGTGGTCGGGGAACTCTTTCCGTATGGCGGACACAATTTCCGTTATGCGCTCACTAGTATACCACAGGTCTTCGCCGCCTTGCAGAACAAAAGTTTTGATCCCCAATTTGTCCCCCGTCCTGCAGCATTCCAGTATATCTTCAAAAGAAAACCTGTAACGATCAAGTTTGGAATTTGAACAGCGCAATCCGCAGTAATAGCAATCGTTTTTGCAGTAATTGGTAAATTCGATTAACCCGCGAATATATACGCTCTTGCCGTAATGCGCCTCGCGTACTTTTCTTGCTTCCGCAAAGAGAGTATCAATTTCTTGTTTGTCCTCTGACGCTATAAAACGCAGTATATCGCTATCATTCATTTTCAATATCAAGCATTGCTATACATCGTTTTAGAATTCCATTCATGTGGGCTATCACAGTGCCGTAATTTGTAAACGGAATATTTTGTTCCTCGGTATGTCTTCTGCGGTAGTGCATTTCACGCTCATTCAGCATGCACGCTCCGCAGTGAATGACAACCTTGTAAGCCGACAAATCCTGCGGAAAGTCGCCGCCTGAACAAAAACTGAATTCAGGCTCTTTTTTGGAATGTTCTTTAATCCAGCGAGGTAATTTGACAGTGCCGATGTCGTCGCATTGGCGGTGGTGGGTACAGCCTTCGCATATCAAAACTTTATCGCCGTCCTGCAAGGTGTCTAGCGCGGCGGCTCCTTTGACGGCGGTTTTTAAAAAGCCCTTGTATCTGGCGAACAGGATAGAGAACGAAGTCAGCGGAATATCTTTGGGCACTATGGCGGAAACTTGGGCAAAAGCCTGACTGTCCGTAATTACAAGCGACGGCTTTTTGCCGATGTCGGCAAGCGTCTGCTTTAATTCGGTTTCTCTTACAGTTATGGCGTTTGCGCCGGCTTCCAAAATGTCGCGTATCATCTGCTGTTGGGGAAGAATCAACCTGCCCTTGGGAGCGGCTTTATCAATGGGAATTACAAGGACTATAAAATCATTTGGTTTGATAATGTCGGCGACCAGTCTTTGTTCCGGCTCCTTTTCAAGCGCAAGAGCGGCAATTTTGTCTTTAAGCAGATTGACGTTAAAACCCGTCTTTGCGCTCACAGGCAGAATTTCACTCGATGACGCCATGCCCAAAGAATCGGTATTGCAAAGCTCGCATTTATTAAGAGTGATAATGTAGGGTATTTTCTTTTCGTCAAAAATCGCCATCAGTTCCGCTTCAATGGAAGACAGGGCATTGTCGGGCGCAAGCTCCCCGTCAAGAACCAGAACTGCCGTGTCGGTCTTATTTAGCACCTGTTTCGCCCTGCTTACCCTCATTTCGCCCAGTTCGCCCTCGTCGTCAAAACCCGGGGTGTCGATTATTACCACAGGTCCAAGGGGCAGTATTTCCATAGCCTTAAAAACGGGGTCGGTAGTCGTGCCCTTTTTATCGCTTACAATGGCTAAATTCTGCCCTGTAACGGCGTTTACAAGGCTCGATTTTCCCGCATTTCTGCGCCCGAAAAAGGCGATATGGACGCGGTTAGAGGACGGGGTTTCGTTCATGCTCATAGGGAATTATCTCAAATTATTCTATAAATATAAAGGTAGTTTTTTTGCCGATAATATAATAATGATAAATTTGTTCTTTTTCCTAAAGTTCAAGTCCCAGCTAAGGCGAACCAGACCTGATATTGTTCATCAGATTGACGAGTCCCTTGTGCGCTCCATTAACGATGCAGGGGGGAAAATCACGGGAGATCGATTTGTAATTTCCGCCGTTTTTAACGAAGACAAGATCGGTTTCTGGCTGGATATGTATATTTTGATCGATAGTTTGATTACGAATATTGAAAAGTCAAACGAATTATTCGGATTTTCGCTTGTTATTTGCGGCAAACAGCCCGATTCGCCGGAATTGCTGTGCCGTTTTTTATCGGGAATAAACGGCGTTTTTGTAGACGATAGAGCCGCAAAAAGACTGATACCATACGCGTTATTTGAAAAACCTTCCGATTGGCTTAAGGGTATAAAAAAGCGAAAATACGGCTGCGGCAGTTATTTTAAAATCAATAAATTGAAAGTTTTTAAAAAGCCTGCCGCGTATGATGTGGAACTGCAAACCGCCGTAATCGACGTTTTTGAAAAAGCGAGAGGAAAAAACACGCTTTTAATTTGTCCGTTTTATTTCCAGATGAGAAGCGGACTGTATGAGTTTAACAGCAATTTAAATAAAAGTTTTCCGCCGCTGACAATTTGTTTTGAAAGTATCGGGATTGGCTCTATTGTCGATGTTTGGTCGTCAAGTATCCGCTCGTTAATCGACTCGCAGGCAACGGAAGAAATTGAAAGCCTTTGGGAAACCCTTGTCCGCGAGCGTATCCGCGACGAGGTATCGGAATATTTAGCCCGCTGTGTAAAACGATATTTGTCCCTTATTATTAATCTTTATATTGAAACAGCCAACAAGAAAAAACGAACGCCCGTTTTAATGCTCGAAAGCGTCCACCTTGCCGAAGACACTGTTTTTTCGTTATTAAAAGACACATTAGCCGAAATTAATCGTGAAGATAGAGAGAGTTTGTTAATTTTAGGAACAGGCGAGGACAGTATTTCAAGAGATAAATTAACACGATGGGAAGAAATTTTTTACAGCGTTAAAAACATTGAGGGAATTAACGTAGAAAGAATATATTTCCCTAAACTTTCGATAGATCTTTGGGAAATTATCTACGCCATATCGCTGTTTAATCGTTATTTTTCGCCGGAACTTTTTCAGCGTCTTTTTGAAGAAGAGGGAAAAAACCCCGTAATGATTTCCAAGGCTTTTTCCATACTTTACAACATGGGCGTAATAGACAACCCCCACGAACCCCGTCTTATGAACAGGCATTTTGAGGATCACGCCGGAAAAATAATAAACGAAAAAACAAAACGAATAAAAGAAATTGTCTGCGTCCGTTTGTTAGACTGGTGCGTTAAAAGAAATTTAAATCCCTGCTTCCGTTTATTAACGATTATATCGAGTCTTGACGGCAAAAAATTCATTGACGACCTATTACTGTTAAAATCGTTTTCATCTGACATTGTAAATAAAACGATTTCAGCGATAGAAACGGCGATGAACAACGGACAATTTGAAGAAATGGTTACCGCAAAAGCCGCAGCCATAAGGCATATTTACAAAACGTCAAAAGCGTTAATTACAGGCGATGAAAAAGATATAGAAGCGATTTTTACGGAAGACAATTTAGAAAAAATAATCGAGTTATGCGAATCATTCCCTGTGCTTAAAGCGCAGATACTTGTTAATCACAGCGGCTATTATTTGGGGCGGCACGATGAAAAGAACGCCTCTGAAAAAGCAAAAGAGGCTATTTTGCTTGGGCAAAGCAAGAATTCGTTTTGCGTTCCGCAAAGTTACCGTCTTTTTTCGCTTGTATGTTTGTCTAAACAGCAGATGAATGAAACAATCGAGTATTTGAACTTCGCTCTTTCCAACGCCGAAAAAAACGGCAACTACCACGAGCTAGCCGTGTCGGCATACTACGCCGCCGCCGCCCAATTCCTGCACGGCGACGTCTACCATTCCGCCGACCTTGCGTCAAAATCAATCAAACAGTCGCTAGTAGCAGGCCGACCCGATTGGGCGGATCGTTCCCGTTTTCTGGAAGGACGCATAGAGTTCGATCTCGGGCACTACAGCAAAGCCTTGAATATTTTTGAGAACCTGCTTAAAGAGCCTTACGGCGGAATGACATGCGAAAAAGAAAATCTTATGGCGGCGTGGATTTATCGATCTAAAATATATTTGGAAGAAACAAACGTAAAAAAACCGGAGCCTGCAAACAACGACGCCGATTTATTTGAGATAGAAGCCGCATTTTTATCAGGCGATTATCAAAAAGCCGTTGATCTTGCGTCCTCGCATAAAAATCCGTTTACGGAAGAAAACTTTCTTTACTCGGAACAAGCCGACTGGCGCAGCGGTTTCGCTCAATGCGAACATTTATATTTCACACACGGCGAAATTCAAAACAGAATGATTTCTGTTTTTCATTCTCTGGCGTTAAGCAGATTATCGAAAGAGAGGTGCGAGGAAGCACTTCATGAAATTCAAAAAATACTTCGTGACGAGAAATTATGCGAAATGGATCCATGGGAAGCATTTTATTTTTACGCAAAATACCGAATCCTTGAACAAACAGAAGCCAGTCTTGTAGACATGAGCACAGCCGTAAGCATGGCATTTAAGCGATTACAGCGCAGAGCCGGAAGGATAGACGACATTGAAACACGCCGTCAATACTTAAACGGCTCTCGCTGGAACCGTGAATTAAGCAAAGCCGCCAAAGAATTCAAGCTTATTTAGCCTATAGACCAGTATTGACATTTTCCCCAGCTTTTTATACTCTTTACAAAAGTGTTGCGAGTGTTACGCTTTGGTAGAGTTTTCTGGCGGCATAGCTCAGTTGGTAGAGCAAACGGCTCATATCCGTTCGGTCATAGGTCCGAGTCCTATTGCCGCTAAAACACAAAACCACGGAGGGTAGGATAGTGGCTATTCCGCCTGGTTTGGGACCAGGATGTCGGGGGTTCAAATCCCCCCTCTCCGAATCATTTTTTCAGTAACTAAAAAAATAAATTAAATTTGAAAAATCTCTTGCGTACTTGTTAGTCGGGGGATTTGAACCTAAAATGTCAAGTAAATGCATTATGATATAAAGTATGATAGGAAAAAGTTAAGGCGGTGTAAAAATGGCAAAAATCAATAAAAAAAAGAAAACACTCACGTTGAACAATACACAAATCAACGAAACCTCGCTTTTTACGCATATTTCCAAAATAATAGAAAAACGAAAATATCGAGCCGGAATGTATGCTAATCGTGAGGTTACGCTCATGTATTGGGAAATAGGTCGTTATATAGGTTCCGTTTTACTTGGCGGAGAACGTGCTGAATATGGCAAAAAAATTCTTGCGACACTATCGCAGCAATTAATAAAAAAATATGGATCTAGTTATGAATTACGGAATTTACGGCGAATGGTTCAATTTGCTGAACTGTTCCCTAATTTGTCAATTGTGTCGCCGCTTGCGACACAATTAAGCTGGTCTCACTTTATCGAAATTTTACCATTGGAAACCGAAAAAGCAAGACTTTTTTATGCAAAAGAAGCAGCGACACGACATTTAGGAAAAATGGAACTTCGTAATCAAATCTCCCGAAAAGCTTATGAAAGACGTGAGATTGCAAATGCGCAATTAAAGGAAACTTCAAAAGTACCCTTCAATGTTTTCAAAGACCCTTACTTACTGGATACTTTAGGATTAAAAGAAAATTTTCTGGAAGCCGATCTTGAAAAAGCAATATTAAAAGAACTTGAAGCGTTTATTTTGGAATTTGGTAATGGCTTTACATTCGTCGAACAGCAAAAACGAATGATAATGGATGGTGATGATTATACGCTTGACTTGCTTTTTTATCATAGAGGCTTAAAACGTCTTGTAGCCATAGAATTAAAAATAGGTAAATTTATTCCCCAATATGAAGGACAGATGCGCTTCTATTTGAAATGGCTCAATAAGTATGAACGCAGAGAAGGCGAAAATTACTTCCATTAGATAAAACGCAAAAACAAATTGATTATTTTTATGATTCAAAGGATGACGATAATGAGGACAAGTAATAATGAGTATATGAAAAAAAAGGATTATTCATCATGCCCAAACAAATAATAAAAACCGTCTTTCTCACCCTGATTTTTCCCCTTATGAAAAAATCTAACATAAAAAATGTTAATCGTCTATTAATCACATTATTAGCAATATTCCTTTTTTCAACCTGTAACGCTAAACCTCACTACAACTTTATATGCCGAAACACAATGTCAATATCCATATTAAGCAACGGAAAAAATCACTATTTCAGCATACCCGTTCAGTATGTCGGCGATTATCAAATTGAATCTTTTGAGTTTTTAACAGGTTATGTTTTAATCGGTAACTATAAAATATTACTGGAAAGAGAAAATATCACAATAAATATCTTGCTTAGTAAATCATCTGATGTAGATGGAAAAGCAAAAGGGGATTTTGAGACTGTATATTCGGAAGATAAAGGAAAAATAAAAATCTCAAAATTGGAAGAACCAATATTAAAAGATGAATCAGATAAAACATTGAACCTGTACAATATAGACATAGAAAGGGTATTAACCAAAGAAGAAATAAATAATATCATCAATGAATATGAAAATTTAAAAACCATTGATTATGAATACAGAACAGGAAACACCAATTCAAAAATAAATATTGAATATAAAATCAAAATAGAGAATGAATTTGAAGCAGGCATGTTTGATTACTTTGAATTTAGGATAAATTCCGATTAGATTATATATGACATTATTGTATTATTATGGTAAAATAATATCAAGGGTAGAACATGAAATATACGGAAGACCATTTAAACGAGGCGGTAAAAAACGCTATTTTCTCTGATGAACAGGTTAAGAAGTTTAAGGAATTTGTTCAAAACAGCGATAATAATCAAGTTACAAAATTTCAGAAAGTGCTTTATTACGGCGGCGGATTATTAATCATTTCCGCTATGACATGGTTAATGAAAACAAGCTGGGATAGTTTTGGAAAAAACGGTATGGCGGCGGTCTCGGGATTGTATTTTTTGATATTCCTGTTCGTCGGTTATTTATTGTTTTTCAGGAAAAATTTGGAAGTTGCCGGTGGTATGCTGTTTTCCGTCGCTATAGCCATAACGCCCCTTTTGGTTTTTTCGATATTACGGGTTTTTGATTTCTGGCCTACAGAGTGGTCTTATGATGATGATTATGTTTTTTATAAAAACAGTTGTACGTTTATTAGTCAACTATTTTTACCATATTTTTCTTACCCATTAAATATGATTTAGTAATAAGCATTTCAATAACTTTTTTTACATCATCGCTGTTTTTATTGAAAAGCTTGTCCGAAAAAGCGATTAATTCTTCTACAATTTCAGTAGAATCAATTTTTTCCTGTAGTTTTCCCAAGTCCATATTTACTCCCCCAAATGAAATTTTTCAAGTTCATTTAAACCCTATCTATATATTACAAAAAGAAATAGTATTCATCAAGTGCAAAATTGGCTTTTTTATTAAATATATTGACAAAAAAGTAAAAAAATAATTATATTAAGAGATAAAAATATAAATCATGGGAGTTTAATATGAAATATTCAGTAAAATACAGATCAAGAGGCGGCAATACAAGAGCCGTCGCCGAAGTAATTGCCGATACATTGGGCGTTAAGGCGGAGTCGGTTGATACTCCGATAACTGAAAATGTTGATATATTATTTATTGGCGGAGCTTTATACGCATGGCGGATTGACAAAAAATTAAGAAAATATATTGATAAAATTGAATCGGAAAAAATCGGTAAAATAGCGGTTTTTGGAACCAGCGGCGGACAGGAGAACGTAATTAAAAAAATAACCGACTATGCCGCCAAAAAAGGATTAAAAGCGGACGAACGCAGTTTATATGTGCCGATGGGATTTCAGGGTAACGCTTTGTTTGGCCGCAAAGGCGGCAATTTAACTGAAAGACAAATAAGTAGAATCAAAAAATTCGCAAGCGGTTTTTTAGAATAAACTAAAAGATATAGAATCTACCGCCATTTTTTTACGCTGTTCAAATATTCAATAACACGCAAGCCGTCAATCGCTCTTGAAACAGGCGAGCGGCTTGGGTCTTTAACGCAGGCTACGGCATCTTTTAACATATTGGCGAAATATCCCGTCTGCCCTGAAAAAACTTCGCCTGTGTTTTTAAGGGAGCGGAATTTTTCGGCGTAGGGGCTTGGAACGCTTTCCAAAACTTCAAATACGCCGTTGCCTATGCGTAACCTGCCTTTTTCGCATGAAAACTCAATCTCAAAAACAAGATGATCCCGTCCTGCGCCTATTTCCATTAACAGCGGAACAACAGGTTCTTTCCCTTTTTTCAGAGAACCTTCAAGCCATGCGGTTCCGCTCTTGGAAGTAAGTTTCGCTCCCCAGCTTCGGCAGTGTTTCAATTTTGCGTCCGTAAGGAACATTATTGCGTCCGCAAGATGCGTTCCGTCGTGCCAAAAAGCGCTTACAAGGCGAGTGGTTTTTCCCATGTATAAAACAGAGCGGACGCCTAAAAGCGTTCCCAATTTTCCTTCTTTAAGAATTTCTTTCGCGCGGATATAATCCTGCGAGTAACGCCGCTCATGATTTGTAATGATGACGGGATTTCCCCTTTCCGCAAGCCTCGCTATTTTCCTAGCTTCGCCGATATTATCCGCAAGCGGTTTTTCGCAAATTACTACAGGGACTTTCATCTCTGCGGCGAGGCGGCAGTAGCGGTAGTGGCTGTCGGGGTGAGTCGCTATTACAAGAATTTGCGGCTTGTGGGCGCTTAGCATTTCCGCCGCGTCGGCAAATACGGGAACTTGCCATTTTTCGGCGAAAAGATTGCGCCTTTCCTCATCTGTATCACACCCTGCGGCGAGGACGCAATCGCCGTTAGCGGCAATCGCCCCTGCGTGGGTGCATGGCTTTTCACGTAACGTGTCTTCTTCCAGCAGGGAGGCTATTCGTCCAAGTCCGATAATGGCGGCTTTTATTTTTTCCATAAGCTCATTTCTCAACCTTAATTTTTTTATCGTGCCTTGTGTTAAGGACTGAATACATTACAGGCGTTACAAAAACAGTCATAAACGTGCTTACCAACAGACCGCCTACGAAAGTTTTTCCGATAGGCTGAATTGTATCAGCGCCGGCTCCCGGGAAGAAGGCAATAGGAGCCATCCCGAGAATCGTTGTAAGACTTGTCATTAAAATCGGGCGCAAACGCCTTTTTCCGGCTTCCAGACACGCTTCCCGTACTTTCATGCCTCTTGCGCGCAATGTATTTGTGTAATCGACTAAAACAATTCCGTTATTTACTACAACGCCTACAAGAGCGATGATACCTACAATGGAAAACATTGTCATCGCCTGTCCGCCTATCTTGTATATCCATATTACCCCGATAAATAACAGCGGTATCGAAAAGAAAATAATCAACGGGTCGACAAAAGATTCAAACTGGCTTGCCATGACTCCGAAAACCAAAAAGACGGCAACGGCTACTATTAGCACATAACGAGCCGTATAGGATTGAATATCGCTCGCTTCTCCGAGGAATCGCACTGTTACTCCCTCTCGCTGAATAAGATGTTGATTTACAGTTTCTATAAGCCGTTTCTGCATATCGGTAGCGGCGATTCCCGGCGCTAGTCCGCCTGTTAGGCGAATAACACGCTCTTGTTTTTCTCGCCGTATGGAAGAAGGCGCTCTTCCTTCGTTTATTCTCGCCACATTGGAAAGCGACACACGAGTTCCGTTTTTGCTGATTACGGAAATAGCGTCCAAATTGGGCAAGCCTTGCCTGTCATCGCTTCTTAATCGCACTTGTACGTCTATCAGCCGCCGTCCGTTACTCATGGTGGTTGCGGTACTCCCGTCCATTGCCGTAAGAATTTCAGACGCTATTGAAGACAGAGACAATCCAAAGCTCGACGCTCGGTCTCGATCAATTTCTATTTGTAACTGCGGAGCGCCTTCATCGACATTTATTACGGGATTTTCTATCTCAGGCAGATAATTCATTATTATATGTTGAGTATCTTCCGCCGTCGCCATTAAAGCCGTGTAATTTTTTGAGCTTATCGCTATTTCAATCGGCGATGTGTTTCCCATTCCGCGCCCTGCGTTAAAACTTATACGTGTCCCCGGGATTGAATTAAAGTAGGGAGTAAGTTTTTTAATTATTGTATCGGGAGTATCTATTTGTTTAGCCGGAGGGGGAAGGGTAAGCTGTATCGATCCTTGATTGGTTCCGCTTCTTGTAGCCGTAAGGACAATGTTATTGTAACCTTTCACCTCACGCTTGACAATTTCCTCTATGTCAAATAACACTTTTTCCGTAACGTCAATGGCGGTTCCCCTAGGCATTGCTACCCTAAGTATTACATTGTCGTCGGTGCGCATACGGACATACATATTCATACCGATACCGCTGAATTGAAGCAGAGAAAAGGCAAGAATAAGCACAACAAGGGAGATAATTATAAGCCTGTGGGAAAGGCAGTAATCAAGAGCGATACGGTATTTTTTTTCAAGAAAGAGCAGGGCGGATTCAATTTTATCGTCTATTATTTTTAATATTTTGTTTTTTATCGGTTTTTGTATCCTTGTGTTAAGAGGCAGAATAGCGCCTGAAAGACTTGGAACAAGCGTAACGGCGACAATAATGGAGACTGTCAAACTTATTACAACGGTAAAAATAAGTTCGCTGAACATAAGCCCCATTTCTTTAAGATCGTTTTTATAAATGATAAGCGGAACAAATACGCAAAGGGTAGTGGCGGTAGACGCTGTAATGGCACGTAACATTTCACGGCTTCCAAGAATAGCGGCGACAGAAGCCTTGGCTCCGCGCTCGCGGTAACTGTGGATATTTTCAATAATTACGATAGAAGCGTCCAGCGTCATACCCATACCCATGATAAGCCCCGTCATGGTCATAAGGTTCAATGTAAAGCCGAAAATTGACATTGACATAAGCGTAATAAGTATGGAAATGGGAATTGAAAGCCCTATGATTACAGTAGCTTTTATGTTACGCAAAAACAAAAGAAGTATAAACATGGCAAGAAGACCGCCCTGAATTGCGTTAGAATAAACTTGACTCATTGTCGCCCGAATCATCGAAGTGTTATCTGAAAGAACCGCCAGCGTAATGCCCGGCGGCAGAGTAGAGTTGATCTCCGCAAGCGCCGCTTGTACTCTGTCCGAAACTTTTACCTGATTGCTTCCGCTTTCGCTTGTTACCTGAATATAAACTCCGCTCTGTCCGTTTACATTAACCCTCGATGCGTTGTCATTGTACCCCATAAAAACATCGGCGACATCTTCTACTCGGATAATCTGATAACGGACTGCCTGTCCTGTTCCTGAAATAGGCACGGATTTTACCGCCAGCCTTTTAATTTGTTCTATACTGACAAGCTCCTCCTGCGTCATAATTTGGTACTCGCGTGTTCCTCGCCTTAAATTGCCGCCCGAAGATAAAACATTCTGCCCTTTTAATGAATTGGAAATATCGTTTAAAGTTAAATTAAAAGCCGAAAGCCTGTTAAGCGAAACTTCAACTTTGACAATCTGCACTGTACCGCCTGTTACTTCCGCGGCAGCGACGCCCTCAATTCGCTCTATGCTTGCCTGTATTTCATCTTCGGCGAAAATACGCAACTGATCCGGCGGATAATTTCCCCTTACGACAAGGCGCATAATCGGCAGAGCGCTCATATCAAAGCGGCGGACAGTAGGAGTTTGAACGCCGTCAGGGAGCGAGTTTACAAGTCTGTTAAGAAGTATTTGAGCGTCGTTAGCCGCTTTATCCATGTTTGTGCCGTATGCGAATTCAAGATTGATGGAGCTTGATTCAAATTGCGAGTTACTTGTCATGTTGACAAGTCCCCTGGACGAAGAAAGAGAACGTTCAAGCCGCTCCGTAACATTGCGCTCAATGTCCTCGGGACCTGCGCCCGGGAAACGGGTGAATACCGATAAAACGGGTCTTTCTATTGAAGGGTATAGGTCGAGCGCAAGATTTACAAGCAGCGTAAAAGCTATGCCGATACAAAGGGCGAAAAGTATTACAACTGTTACGGGACGTTTTACGGAATATTCGCTGATAGTCATATAAACTCCGTTAGTCCACAACTCTTACAGGATCGCCGTCGGAAAGAAAGTTCTGTCCGGCGCTTACAACTTTATCGCCTAAACTCAAGCCGCCTAATATTTCAAAAAAATCTTCGTTATCAAGCCCCAATGTTACTTCACGCCGCCTAGCCGCATTGTTTTCATCTACAACAAAAACAATCCATGAGCCGTAAGTATTTATTACCGACGTTCTGGCAACAACGGGAACATCGACCTTGCGATTCGTTACAAGGCTGATAGTGGCGAACATTCCCGCTTTTATTCTTGAGTCAGGGTTTACAAACCGCAGGCGTATTCTTAATGTTCTGCTTGCAGGATCAAGAACAGGATTTATTTCGATAACTTCGGCGTCAAATGATTCGCCTCTGATTGCTTCAAGGCGTAACTGCGCTCGCATTCCCTGTTTTACGGACGCTACAAAACGCTCCGGCACGAAAGTTTCAACTAACAGCGATGAAAGGTCTCCCACTATGTAGACGGCTGACTGCGTCGTAACCGTATCGCCTACACTGAAGGGCGCTTGTATAACCGTTCCCGACACTGTGGAGACAACGGGGCTTCGTGAATAAACTTCCCCGGGTCTTGACGGGTCTATCGTGGCGACAACCTGTCCGCTTGAAACTCTATCCCCTATGCCGAGCCTTGTCTCTACAAGTTTTCCGCCGATGGTGGGGAATATCGTTACCTGATTACGAGCCAATATTTCGCCGTTTATAATTACGCTTTTTTCGATAGTGCCCGTTGAAACCGGCGTTACTCGAACAGTCGTAGCGTTGCGTGAAGAACCGCCGCCCCCTCCGCCTTGTCGGTTGGCGTTTCCGCCTCTGCCTGCGCCGTTGGCTGGAGCATTGGCGTTATCGCCTCTGCCTGATCCTTCCGCATTAGCCTGAGCGTTTGCGCCCCTGCCCGATCCGCTTGGGTTAGCGGCGGCAGGCATTGCCTGATTTCCCTGCGCCTGTACGGGGACTTTGGCTTTTCCCGGAAAAATTAAATTAAGCAGGATAAGAATAGCAAATAACGCTATCAGCGAAATTATTGCGATAGTAATAATTTTAGTTTTCTTCACTTGATACTCCAAATGTTTGAATAAGATTTTTCCAGTCGATATTCAAGGCGGACGAAAGATCAAGAATCATATTAAAATATGAAAGTTCCGTTTGCAATAAACGCTGTCTTGCGTTTGCCATATTGTTACGCGCATCCTGCAAGGTTAACAATTCAACAGTTCCGTTGTTAAAACCGTATTCCGTTAGCTGATAACTTCTTTGCGCCGCAGTAAGGCTGAGACGGGCAATCAATATGCTGTCCCATGAATTGCGAAGCTGTGAGCAAAGAGAGCGCATTTGAGTTTTCGCCGAGTTTTCCGCCGATGAAAGATCGAGCTTCGCTTTTTCTACCGAGTCGGAAGTCTTTGAAACATTTTGATATTTTGTTGTTCCGGGAATCCACGGGTCAATCGGTATGCTGACACGGGCGGTAGCGCTTAAAGTGTCGGTAAAAGGATCAAAATTGGAACTGCTCCAATCCACCGATAAATTCAAAGAAGGGGCTTTAGTTTGCAATAAGGTTTGCTTTTGCGTCAGCGTAAGCCTCTCAATTTCCTGATTCGCCCTTATGATGTCGGGACGTTTTGGAAGATAATCTTTTATAAGCGATTCAGCGTCGGCGTCAATCTTTACTATTTTAACTTCACCTGACAATGTAATGTCCTCGTCCGCCGGCATTCCAAGCATGGCGAGAAAATCCGACATATTGTTTTTGTGAGCCGTCTTCGCCGTGTTAAGATTGTACCTTGCGTTTTCAAGGGCAAGACTGCTCTGCGTAAGGGAAAGCTCTCCAACCAGCCCGTTCCTGAATGAAACCTCGCTTCTTGTATACTGTCTTTGAGCGAGATTAAAAATTTCTTCAAGGAGCAGAAGGTTATTTTTCTCCGCAGTAAGCGAATAAAATAATTTGGTAATTTGGATAGAAAGCTGATTTTTTGCGTCTTCGTATTTTAAAATATTCCCCTGATGAGCCAATTTAATATTTTGCATCGTGTACGGAATACCTGCGTTTAAGCCGAGTGTAACGCCGAAACCCACACTGTAATTAAAACCGGAATTGTTAAGAGGAATGTCGCTGAAAAACTTGTTTCTGTATCCTGCGCTTGCGTTTGCGCTAATCGACGGAAAAATTTCCGACCAAAGATTTTTCTCCGAGTAGCCGCTAGCCGCAAGATCAATCTCGCTTTTTTTCAAAGAAAGATTATATTCCAACGCTCGATTTACAGCGTCGTCAAGCCCCAACTCAAAACCATAAACGGGTACGAGAAAGAGAAAAAAAATAAAAATAAAAATTATAACAGGAACAGACGATTTCAGACGCAAAAACCTCCTTTATATAAGTATAATCTAAATAAAAAAGTAATTAAAGGTATTAAAGTTACATATCAGACAGGTATTTCCAGTAAAGTTATGCATAAATAGCCTCTTATCAATGGCGGTTTACGCCGTTTTAATGGCGTATACAACGGGTTACACTTCCGGCAGGTGTTTCCAGTAACGTTTAGGCATTAATTGCCGCTGTAAATCGGGATTATTGCGGTCTTCGTTGTTGATTGTTTTGTGGTAGTGTTTCCAAAGCTCTTCCCATTCATCGCTCTTGGCGGCTGAAAAGTCTTCGCCGGATTCTTCCAAAATATTGATTTTTGCCCGTCCCTGCGGTTTGCGGCGCAAAGCCAGACCCCTTTTTTCATCGATAATCGCCCAGGGGGTGTCTCCAAAACGGGCTGTAAAAAAATCTCCAAGACAGGGAAGAATAAGATGATCCGTCTCGCACCTTGCGATAAACTCGCCGTCTTCGTTTACAGTAAACCGCAAAAGCCCCATCATTCTGTGAACCTCAATCTGCACTTTATATGCCGTGGTTAGCACTGTTAACGCATCGGAGTTTGTGCGGTTATTCGCCGCTTTTCCGGCAGCGCGGCGTTTATCGTCTAAATTGTTAAACTCCTGAGCGGCGGCTAAAACCCCTCTGCCGTAGGCGATTATTTCTCTTTCTATCGGAAGCTCGCTGAGCCACGCAAGCATTATGTTGTCAAAGGCGTTAGATGATATTTCAAAGAGGCTTTGCGCCGCTCCTTCAAGCAAAGAGGCGTTAAACTTATTGGAAAAATAAGCTGTAGCAAACTCGATATCTTCCATTTCAAATTGCTGTTCTTTTTCTTCCGAGGCAAGATCGAGTAATATTTCTTCGTCAATTACAAATGCGGGATTGTCCAGACTTAAAAACAGTTTATTAAGATTTATTCTCATATTAAAACTCAAAAAGCGGCAGTTGCAGCCCCGCTCCGTCGGCGTCCGAGAGCAAACGGCGGATACGGACAGGGTCATCGGGACGTTCGATATACGCTCCGCCTGCGGATAAAAAATAGCGAGCCCGTTTAAGAGTCGCTCCCATTCTGTGAAGATTTTCTATTGTCAGATTGCGAGAGTGCCGGCTCTCAATTATCCGCCTCGCTGTTTTTGCGCCTATGCCGGGAATTCGCAATAAAGTTTCGTAATCGGCGCTGTTTACTTCGATGGGGAAAAAATCTAAATTTTTTAACGCCCACGCTGTTTTAGGATCGATGTGTGTGTCAAGGAACGGCTGGTCTTCCGTTAATATTTCCCCGGCTTCAAAATGGTAAAAGCGCAAAAGCCAATCCGCCTGATACAAGCGGTGCTCCCTGACTAACGGCGGACTTGAAGTCTCGGGCAGGCGAGGGTCTAAAATATTTCCTTTATGCTCAATACTGCCCGGATGAATAAAAGCGGAGTAGTACACACGCTTTAAAGAAAATTTATTGTAAAGCGAGCTTGTCAAATTGATAATCTGCCTGTCGTCCTCGCTTGTAGCTCCGACAATAAGCTGAGTGCTTTGTCCGGCAGGGGCAAATTGAACCGCCGCCGTTTTGCCCTGCGGAAGAAATCGGCTTTTATTTTTTGTTTCTTCCATCTCTCGGCTTAAACAGGAAAAATCATTCATCGCCCCGATAATCGCTTTTTTTGATTTTTCCGGCGCAAGGCATTGAAGGCTTTTTTCAGTTGGAAGCTCGATATTGACGCTTAACCTGTCCGCCCACTTTCCAGCCTCTCGGATCATTTTATCGCCTGTGCCGGGAATTACTTTTAAGTGAATATAACCGCCGAAGCCCATTTCCGTTCTGAGCGTTTTCGCTGTTTCGGTTAATTTTTCCATTACGATGTCGGGGTCGGAGAAAATTCCCGATGACAGAAAAAGTCCTTCTATATAGTTTCTTTTATAAAATTCGCAAGTTAAATCGGCAAGTTCCTTTACAGTAAAACTCGCTCTTTTTATGTCGGCGGAAGCCCGATTGACGCAGTAAGCGCAGTCGTATTTACACACATTGGAATACAGCACTTTTAACAAACTGACGCACCGCCCGTCCTGCGTCCAACTGTGGCATACGCCCATAGGAAGGCTAGTGCCGAACTTTTTTCCGCCCTTGCCCTTAAAGCCTTCGCTTCCCGAAGTAGCGCATGAAGCGTCATATTTTGCCGCGCCCGAGAGAACAGATATTTTTTCGTGTAAGTCCTGTCCCATACAAAGACTATACAAGTGTTTAGGGGAATTGTCAATGGGGAAATAAGAAGAATTTTACCATGAAAAAGAAGAGAAGGCAGGGGAAGGGGTTAAATACAAACGTTTTAAAACTAACAAAAAAGATACTAAAAATAGTACATTTTTTACTTGCCGTCTATAAGTTTTTTTCTTATTTTATAAGTAAGAGCAAAAAAACATAAAAATTGTTTAAATATGTCATTTAAAAATTGTATTTAGTACCATTTCTGCTAATTATCGCAGCCTTGTTCCGACCGTTCTCGCCGAGACGTTTAGATGACGTTTTATTCATCTACAACTTTAAACAGCATGTTGTTTTAAAAGGGGGAAATATCATGGTTAATGAATTATTTTTTGGCAGGAAAGAAAAAATCCTTTTTATTTTATTCATTGTGTTAAGCATGTTAACTTTTTTATGCTTTACAGGCGCTTTATTCGCGTCAGAACCTGACAGCGGATTTTTGGGCGTTGGTCCCGGAATGAACGGCAATACACGTCATGGGATTTCATACGGCGGCGTACTTCTGCTTGGTGTTGATATAAATAATCAATTTTCAGCAGGTTTAAAAACATCGTTTTTTGATAATCTCGACACCGTAAGCGCCAATGAAACGGCGCTTTTTTTGCGCTATTATTTTCCGCTGCCGAATAACGCTAAAGGTCCTTTTATACAACTAGAAGGCGGCGGCGTGATTTTTTTTGAGCGGGGCTACCATAAATATTTGGAAGCCTTTCCGGCACTTTCAGGCGGATTGTCCGCAGGCTGGCGTATTAATCTTGGCGACTACTGCTATGTTGAACCGGCAGGGCGCGCCGGTTATCCGCATATTTGGGGAGCCAGTATAACAGTTGGAATCAGATTTAAAGCTCCAAAAACAACTATTGATGAGCAGAAAAATGAAACAGACGATAAGACTATTGCCCAGACAGAGAACACAGAAAATAATGATCAAACCGCTCAAGCTCAAATTGATAACAGCGCTAATAACAGTGCCAACCAAATTGACAGTAACAATAATGTTACTCAAGTAGAAGACAAGACAGAAAAAACAGACAGCGATGTTAGTCAGGTTGGAAAAAATGTTAATCAGAATCAAGTTAATCAAGGTCAACAAATGGAAAACAGAATTATGGTTAGAGAAAGATTCCATGAGGTACATTAATCGAAACCCTGATTAATGTATAAATTCTTGCTCCGAAGATAAGGAGGAATAGTATGAAAAATTTTAAATTGACAAAGAGTATACAAAAATTAAGTTTTGCCGTTTTAACTGTAATAATCGCTTTTGCGGTGATTGTTTCCTGCGATAACGGCTTTGTGATTGATATTCTGCCTGACAGGGGTTCGTCAAACACAGAAAACTCCGGTACAAACAAACCATATAATGGAATGTATAATATCTCGATTGATACAATCGGCAATGCCGAACAAGGCGATGTTATAATGGCATATCCTAATATGGGTCATGAAGGCGATACTGTAGTTTTTTCATACAGGCTTGAAGATACAGCGTCTGTTAATATTCTGGATTTACTGTTCGACCCGAGTGATCCTTCTACAGAAATTATTTGGAAAGACAGCGCAGGAGACGGAAGACAAGACTACACCATAAATTCCAACGACGCTGAAAATGGAGTTATAAAGCTTTACGCCGTATTTATTCACGATGAAATTGATCCGACACAGCCGACAACACCGACACATGTTACTATTACCGGTTTGTCGGCAAATGATAAAGTTTATGACGGCACAACAACGGCGGCGGTTAGCGGAACACCGGTAATCAGCGGATTGAAAGCCGGAGATAATGTAACAGTCGGCAACGGAACCGCCGAATTTGCGAACCCAAACGCGGGAACAGGCAAGACGGTTACTTTTAAGAATTGGTCTCTGACAGGAACAGACGCAAATAAGTATCTTTTAACAAAACAACCTTCAAGCGTAACGGCAAATATTTTTAAAGCCCCCGGTTCTGATGTAACCCAGCCTACTGTAAGAGGTACGCCCACAGGTAAAACTATAACTGTTAATGAAGTAAGTTTGATAACGGCTACAGGACAAAGCGCTGAATACGCTGTTAGTATGTCGAGTAACGCTACAGGTTTATCGGCATGGCAGAGCGGCGTTACTTTTGCCGATCTTACCGAATCAACGACATACTTTGTCTATGCTAGGTCTGCGTCAAATATCAATTATGAAGCCGGAAAGATCAGCAGCGTAAGCGCAGGTATTACTACTACACCGAGCGTTACAACAGGCTTTACCGTAACATTTGAATCCAATGGCGGCAGTTATGTTCCAAGCCAGAACGTAGCGGACGGCGGCTTTGCGACTCGTCCGGCGAATCCCGTAAGAAGCAATTATACCTTTGACTACTGGTACGAAAATGCAGCTTTTACCAAACCTTACTATTTTAAAACTCATGTAACGGCGAATATTACTCTTTACGCCAAATGGGTTTCCGATTCCGATAACGAATATACCACAGGTCCCGATACAGGCAATATAAACGTGATATGGATACCCGGCGGAACCTATCTTATGGGCAGTCCTGCCAGTGAAAAAGGGCATAAAGACAATGAAGGACCGCAGCATGAAGTAACATTGAGCGGTTTTTACATGGGTAAGTATGAGATAACGCAAGATCAGTACAGAGCGGTGATGGGAAGCAATCCGAGCGGATTCTCCGGTTGGAATAAGCCTGTAGAGTGTGTAACATGGCTTGACGCTGTAAAGTTCTGTAATCAGTTGAGCTACAGGGAAGGATTGGAACAGGTTTATAATATAGTCGGCGATAATGTAACTGCGGATTTCAGCAAAAAAGGTTATCGTTTACCTACCGAGGCGGAATGGGAATATGCGTGCAGAGCCGGAACAACGACGGCGTTTAACAACGGGAATAATGATTACAGCAATATCGCGTCGGTTAGCGAAGTGGCATGGTTTTGGTACAACAGCGGTAATTGGACTAATGATATAGGAAAGAAAAGACCTAACGACTGGAAATTGTACGACATGCATGGGAATGTATTTGAATGGTGCTGGGACGGTTATGACGAACATTACTATTCAAAAAACAAGCCCGCTATTAATCCGACAGGTTCTGATAACGTCGGCAGCAAGGTAATGCGCGGCGGAAGCTGGGAAAGCGACGATTATTCAATGTTGCGTTCGGCGGCGAGAAGCGGTTTCTTCTGGAATTTTTTTTCAAGCGACATAGGTTTCCGAGTAGTACGGTATAAGTAAGTTTTAGTAGAGATGTTCAGAGTCAATAAAGCCGCCAAGAAATTGGCGGCTTTATTCTTATGTCCTGTTAAAAACCATTACACGTCTTTCGGTCTGGTATCCTGCACCCTTACCGCTTTTCCTTCGGAAATAGGCAGACTGCCGCTTTCGTGCAGTTCTACCCTCGGGCTGATTGAGATTGACGCTTGCAATGTTTCTTTAATTTTTTCTTTAAGAGCGTTTAAGGGGCGTGTATCGTCCATGAAAGTGTCGGCGCTTACTTCAGTTTTTACAGTCAATCTGTCCAAAACGCCGTCTTTTTCCACGACGATAAGGTAGTTGTTACCCACTTCCTTCATGCTCATGATTACTTCCTCAATCTGGCTTGGGAAGACGTTTACTCCGTTGATGATAAGCATATCATCGCTTCGTCCCGTTATGCGATGAAGCCTGCGGTGGGTTCTTCCGCATTTGCACGGCTCCGTGTAAAAAGAAGTAAGGTCTCTTGTGCGGTAACGCAAAATAGGCGTGGCTTCACGGCAGAGAATTGTAAGAACAAGCTCTCCCGTTTCGCCCTCTTTGACAGGTTCAAGAGTATCGGGATTGACAATCTCCGCTATGTATCCGTCTTCCCAAATGTGAAGTCCGTCTTTGCATTGGCACTCAAATGCGACGCCGGGACCGTTCATTTCTGAAAGTCCGTAAGAATTAAATACGTCGATTTTTAATAACGCTTCAATGCGCCGCCTTGTGTCCTCGGAATAAGGCTCCGCTCCGGCAAAAGCCCGTTTTAGGGAAAGGCTGTCCCGTGAAACGCCCGCTTCCTTCATTTTTGTTTCAAGGTGCAGAAGGAAACTTGGTGTTGCGTGTAACACAGTCGTTCCGTAATCCTGCATCATTCTGAACTGTCTGGCTGTGTTTCCGGCTCCGGCAGGAATGACAAGCATTCCCACTTCTTCGCCGCCCTGGTGCATGCCCAGTCCGCCTGTGAAAAGACCGTAAGTTATCATATTTTGGAAAACGTCGTTTTTGGTACAGCCTGTTCCGTAAATACAGCGAGCCATATAATTCGCCCATTGTTTAATGTCGTCTTTGTTAAAATAAATTGTCGTAGGAATACCCGTAGTGCCGCTTGAAGCGTGAAGCCGCACAACTTCCTCATTTGGAATACTTAAAAATCCGTAGGGGAAGCCGTCCCTTAAATCGTTTTTTGAAGTAAAAGGAATTTTTTTAAGATCGGCAAGCGATTTAATATCGTCAGGGCTTTTTATCCCCACTTTCGCAAGCCGCTCTTTGTAAAAAGTCGTACGCAGAGCATAGCCAACCTCTGTTTTTAATTTTGTTAGCTGCAACCCTTCAAGCTGCTCTCGAGGCATTTTCTCAATTTCAGGCTGCCAGTATTGGAAATCCATGTCAGGCGTTTCCTGCTGTTTTACAGGCTGTCTGTCCAAGTTTAAAAGCTTTAGCGTTTAACTCCGCTATTTTTTCGTCTTTCTTGGAAAATACATCGGTAATTGTTTTTTCAAGGCTGGCGGCTTTTAACGGAAGGAAACATGAAGCCGCTCCCACCATGACGGTATTTACGGTTTTTGCAAGACCGGCTTCTTTCGCCAGAGCAGCCGCTTGAATAATCCGCCACTTCGGCAGTTTTTTCACCGTGGAATGAATGCCGTTAATATCGGGATAATTAGCGATGTTTTTAAAAGGATCAGCCGCAGTAACAAGAATACCGTCGGGCTTAAGGTATGACACATAACGCAGGCTTTCAAGCGGTTCCATGGAAATTATTAAATTCGCTCCGCCCTTCGGCACAAGATCGCCCGCTATTTTTTTGTCTGCGATACGCAGGGAAGCGAGAACCGCACCCCCTCTTTGCGCCATGCCGTGCACTTCGCTCTGACGCACCTCAAACCCTTCGTTCATCGCCGCTTGGGCGATAATGGAAGCGACAGAAAGGACACCCTGTCCGCCGACACCCGCTAAAATTACATCGTATTTCATAGGTATATTATTACCTAAAATCGGGAAAAATACCAGTGCGGCGAAGCGTCATTTTACTCGATTTCTTTTCCGCAATGCGGGCATTTTTTACTGTTATTACTCTTGTATATTTCATCCATAAACCCCGAACAAATTATACCGCTTGGCAGGGCTACTATCATAATTCCAAGCAAGGATATAATAGCTCCGCAGATTTTTCCTACAACCGTTATCGGGTAATAATCTCCGTACCAGACCGTAGTAAAAGTGGAAACAGCCCACCACAATGTTTCTATTATATTGGGGAAAATATCAGGCTGAGCCGTGTTTTCAGCATAGTACATTACGGTTGCCGAAATAAAAATCATAATAACCGTTAATACAATGGTTGATATCAATTTTTCTTTTTCTTTCTTTAAAACTTTCCCTATAACATTCATCGCTTCGCTGTATCTGCCTAATTTAAAAACCCTGAACATTCGCAATACCCGCAATACTCTTAAAAATCTAAGATCAACTTTTATTATAAAAGGAAGATAGAAGGGTATTATTGCCGCCAGATCAATTAACGCCGCGAAAGAAAAAATAAATTTTAAATACGCGAACTTGGAGTCAGGATACAGATAATTCGCCGTCCATACTCTTAATAAATACTCAGCGGTAAAAATGACAATGGAAAATATTTCAAAACAGTTAAGAAAAAACGCAAAGTTATCGCTTATTGAATTAAAAGAAGCCGCTATTACGGCGACTATATTTACACAAATCAGCGTAATAATGGAAATATCGAATATTTTACTTGCAAGGTCGCCGTCTTCGGCGGGTTCCAGTATTTCAAAAATACGTTTTTTAGTCATGGTATCCTCCAATAATTTATTATAAATATTTTGTATTTTTATGACAAGTATTTTACGTTAAATTGAAATCTTTTCGGCTATTTAGCGGATTTTTTAATTTTCTTTGCGTCAAATAAAAGATCGAATACATCGGCGGCGCTTTCGGCAAACTCGACTTTTATGCATGAGCGAATATCTTTATCAAGTTCGTTCCAGTCTTCCGTGTTGTCTTTTGGCAGCAGTACCGTTTCCATTCCGTTTCTGATAGCGGCAAGAACTTTTTCTTTTAAGCCGCCGATGGGAAGAATCCTGCCCGTTAGGGTAAGCTCGCCTGTCATGGCGATGCACGGACGAGGCGGAACTTTGCAAAGGGTAGAGAGCAGAGAAGATGCTAGAGTAACGCCTGCGGAAGGTCCGTCTTTGGGGATTGCGCCTTCGGGAACGTGAATGTGAAAATCCGATTTTAACAAATCTTTGGCGATAAAATTGTATTTGTTCCCCGTACTGCGCAAATAGGAAAGAGCGATACGGGCGCTTTCTTTCATTACATCGCCGAGGTTTCCTGTTATAAGAAGCTCTCCGCTTCCGGCGTAACGGATTGTTTCGACAGGCAGAACTGTTCCGCCTGTTTCCGTCCACGCAAGCCCGTATGTTACGCCAACCCTTGCTTCCCTGAAAACAACGTCTCTTTTATATTTTTTCTTGCCAAGTAATTTTTCCAAGTTTGCAGGCGTAATAATTTTATTGAATTCCGATACAGCTTTGTCTTTTCCGTAACCTTTATTTACTGCGTCCCTCGCTATGCGTCTTATGCACCTAGCCGTCTCACGTTCAAGGTTACGCACTCCCGATTCCATCGTCCAAAAACGGATAATGTTCTTTATTGTGTCGTCTCTGAAAGTTATTTTCGCCGATGATAATCCGTTTTCGCGTAATTCTTTGGGCACTAAAAATTGTTTCGCTATGCTTAATTTTTCGTTTTCGCCGTAACCGGGAACTTCGATTATTTCCATGCGGTCGAGCAGGGGATACGGAATGGAGTGCAGGGAATTCGCCGTTGTTAAAAACATTACTTTGGAAAGATCGTACTGAACTTCAAGATAATGGTCTACAAAAGTTGAGTTTTGCTCCGGGTCAAGCACTTCCAGCAAGGCGGACGCTGGGTCTCCGCGGAAATCGCTTGAAAGTTTGTCTATTTCGTCTAACAAAAATACGGGGTTGGTTGTGCCCGCCTTGCACATGGACTGAATAATTTTACCGGGCAGAGCGCCTACATAAGTTTTTCTGTGTCCGCGAATTTCCGCCTCATCACGCACGCCGCCCAACGAGATACGCACAAAATTTCTGCCGAGCGCTCTGGCGACGGATTTTCCAAGACTTGTTTTTCCCGTACCGGGCGGTCCCACAAAGCAGAGAATCGGTCCCTTTACGGAACTGGGGACTAATGTTTTTGCATCATTTTTAACAGGTTCGTTTTTTATCATTTCGTCTTTAGGGACATCTTTAAGAGTATCATCTTTTATTACTTCATCTTTAATTGTGTCGTCTGTAATAACGGTATCTTTTATCTCTTCATCTTTTAAGGCGTTATCTTTAAGAGCTTCAGTTCTATTAACCTCATCGGCAAGCAACTGCCGCACCGCTATAAATTCAATTATCCGGTCTTTGGCTTTTTTCATGCCGAAGTGATCTTCATCAAGGATTTTTTCCGCTTCGGCAAGGTCAACGGAATCCGTCGTGAAATTGCTCCATGGAAGATCGGCTATCCATTCAAGGTAACCTCGTAAAACAGCCGCCTCGGGCGAAAGAGGCTGGAGTTTTCTTAGTCTTTTTATCTCTTTTTCCGTTTTTTCCTTTACTTCCTTGGGCGGATTTTTTTCCATAATTCTTTTTTCAAGAATGGCAAACTCGTCTTCTATTTTATCCTTACCAAGCTCTTTGTTAATTTCGCGTAACTGCTCGTTAAGGATATATTCGCGGTGGCGCTTATCCATCCGTCTTCTTACTTTGCCGGAAATATTTTTTTGAATACCGTAAATTTCATTTTCTTTTTCCAGCATTTCAAGTATCGAAAGAAATCTTTCTCTTGTATCGCCGTATCCCAATAACTCGATTTTTTTCTCTGATTTTACATATATGGCATTGCACACAAGGTTTGCTAATCGTTCCGGGTCTTCCGCTTTTTCAACGGCGGTAAGAGTGTCGGGACCTATTCTGCCTGAATATTCGGCATATTGGGAAAATGATTTTTGTACGCTCCTCATTAAACCTAAATCTTCGGGACTTAAAGGATCGCTTAATCCGATCGTTCTAATCGGCTCCACTCTTACCATTGAATAAGTTTGATGTGTGTTAATGGAGAGGATTGTCCCTCGGTATTCGCATTGAAACACAACGCGGAAAGTGTTATCGGGAAGTTTTAAGTGCGATATGATTCTTACCACAGTGCCGATAGCGTAAGGTTCGTCTGAGGAAAGGCGAAGCTCGTTCTTTTTTAAACACGCCGCAAAAAGACGGTTATCTCTTTTTAACGCTTCATCTAATGCCGCAATGCCGGGCTTGTATGTTATAAAAATTGGAACAACTGTCTGCGGAAAAAGCACAAGGTCTCGCAGAGGAAGCAGGGGAAGATCTTCGTCGGAAAGCTGCTCCGTTCCCGAATAATCGTAGAATAAAGCGCTTTTATCCTTCATGCGGGATAAGAACCCGAACGGGGAACCCCTTTTTTTCTCTCCTGCGTTTTTTTTCACGGCGTTACGCGCTCTTTTGGTTCTGCTCCAGATATATTATCTGCGGCGGTTCCGATTTTTCCACTGTATCCTGGGAAATTATTATTTTCTTGTCGCCCGGTATTGAGGGGATGTCGAACATAATGTCTGTCATTAATTTTTCAACAATCGCCCTTAAACCTCTAGCGCCTGTTTTTTGTTTTATCGCCTTGTCCGCTATAGCGTCGATAGCCTTCTCGGTAAACTCAAGTTTTACATTGTCATAAGCCAGCGACGCCTGATACTGGCGCACAATAGCGTTGCGAGGCTCCGTGATGATGCGTTTTAAATCTTCGAGTCTTAATTCTTCAAGACCTACGGTAATGGGAAGCCTTCCGATAAATTCGGGAATCATGCCGAAACGGATTAAATCATCGGGGTGCAATGCGTCGTAAAGTTCCCTTAAAGATTTTTCTCCGCCGTATGTCTCGGAGCCGAAGCCCAGCGGGTGGTTAACGACACGCTGAGCGATTAATTTATCCAGTCCTACAAAAGCTCCGCCGCAAATAAAAAGAATATTTGTGGTGTCAATCCGTATCATTTCCTGATTGGGGTGTTTTCTGCCTCCCTGCGGCGGAACAGACGCTACAGTGCCCTCGATTATTTTTAAAAGCGCCTGTTGAACGCCCTCGCCTGAAACGTCTCTGGTAATGGAAATATTTTCACCCTTACGGGCAATCTTGTCGATTTCATCGATATAAACAATTCCTCTTTCCGCCGCGGAAATATTGCCGCCGGCGCTTTGTATCAGTTTAAGAAGAATATTCTCCACATCTTCGCCGACATAACCGGCTTCCGTAAGAGTTGTAGCGTCCACAATGGCAAACGGAACTTTTAATTTTTTCGCCAAGATTTTTGCGAGTAACGTTTTGCCGGTTCCTGTGGGACCTATTAACAGAACGTTGGATTTTTCAATTTCAACTTCTTCGCTTTCTTTTGAAGGGTTTGCGATTCTTTTGTAGTGGTTGTAAACGGCGACGGAGAGCGCTTTTTTCGCGTTATCCTGTCCTATGATAAAAAGATCGAGGTATGCTTTTATTTCATGAGGAGTCGGAATGTCGCCCGTGAAATGCGAAGTAAGCTCGTGTTCTTCTTCGCTTAAAATTTTGCGGCAGACTTCGATACATTCATCGCAGATAAAAACATCGTTGGGACCCGCAATTAATCTGCGAGCCATGTCGGCGCTTTTTCCGCAGAAAGAGCAGACCCTCTCGAATACTTCAGGACCGTTACGAAGTTTTGCCATTTTTTTCCCTCGTTAGTATAGAGTCGGCTATGCCGTACTCGACCGCATCCTGCGCTGACATAAAAAAGTCTCTTTCCAAATCGGCTGCGATTTTATCTATTGATTTTCCTGTATGTTTGGCAAAATATTCGATAATTATTTTTTTAAGACGGATAATTTCTTTTGATTGAATACCGATGTCCCTCGCCTGACCCTGAGCGCCGCCCCACGGCTGATGAATAAGCACTCTTGAAGACGGAAGAACTTTTCGTTTTCCGACAGAGCCTGCGGTTAAAATAAGCGCCGCCATGCTCGCCGCCTGTCCAAGGCAGATTGTCTGAACGTCAGATTTTAAATGCTGAATAGTGTCATAAATTGCAAGGGCGGCGGTAACAGAGCCGCCGGGGGAATTTATGTAGAGGTTGATATCCTTGTCGATATCCTGACCGTCCAAAAACAAAAGCTGGGCTACGACAAGATCGGCGGATATGTCGTTTATCTCCCCATCCATAAATACTATGCGGTCTTTTAAAAGACGGGAAAAAATATCGTAGGAACGTTCCCCCATTCCTGTTTGCTCAACTACGATTGGAACCAGACTGCTCATTTTTATACTCATATACTAAATCTAACCATTATCTGACATAAAATCCAGATAATTCTCCTTTTTCCCTTGTTTTAAGGTGTTTTCCGCAAACATTATGTCTGTAATTTTCTTTTCTCTTATGTCTTCTTTCATGTAGAAGACCGCTTCCTCGTTATAGTGTTTTTTTACTTCGTCAACTTGGGCATTGCTTGCTTCCGCAATCGACTTAAATTCCTGTTCTACGTCCTCATCGGAAACTTCGATTTTCTCATCTTCCATTAAAGTTTCGATTATCAATCTTGAATGAAGCGCCTTTTCCGCCGCCTCTCGCCATTCTTTGGTTTTTTCGTCGCCGCTCATCATTTGGGCGATGGTTTCGGGGTTTGTGTTGTAGTAACGAGCGAGCCTGCGCCAGCGCCCTTCAACTTCCGCCCTAATCATGGACTCGGGCAGAACAACGGGCGTATTTTCCATAATTTTCTTTAAAAGCTCGCTTAATTTTCTTTCACGCAGGCGGTATTCCAAACTTTTGGTTAATTTGTCTTTTATGCTGTTTTTAAGATCGTCAAGGGTTTTAAACTTTTCATCAACGTCCTGCGCCAAATCATCGTCAAGCTCGGGAAGTTTTTTCTCTTTGAGGGCGGTAAGCGTTACCTGTATTTTTCTTGAATTGCCCGCAACCGCCGGATCAAAAAAATCTTTCTCGAAATTTTTTGTAAATTCTTTTGTCTCGCCTTTTTTCATGCCGATTATATCGTCATCGAATTTGTAGATATTTGTTCCCGAGCCGATGGTAAAAATAAAATCCTTGCGGTGCATATCGGGGCTTTTTTCGCCGTTTTCCTCGAAGAACTGATAATCAATTGTTACGACATCGCCTTTTCTCGCGGCGGCGCTGTCGTCCCTATCCATGACGATTGCGTTTCTCTCGCGGATTTCTTCGAGTTCTTTATCGATATCTTTTTTCTCGACTTCCGCGTAAGGGTACTCAACTTTTAACCCTTTCCATTGACCGATTTTCACTTCCGGCAGAACATCGTAAATTACGGAAAATTGAAGGTCTTTATCAAGGTCAAATTCAGGTTTGTCCTTTAGTTCCGGTGTGGAATAGGGCAGGGGTCTTTCGTTGCGGGGCAGGCTTTCGTCCTGAAAAATCTCCTGCAGGGAGGCTTCCATTACCCGACCCAAGGCATCGTCTTTTAAGGCGTCGCCGTATTTCCGCTCCAGCACTTCCCTAGGGACTTTCCCTTTGCGGAAGCCCGGAAGCTGCATTTCTTTGGTATATTCCTCTATCATCTCATTATAACGAGAGCGCACTTCCTCTTTGGGGATAGTAACGCTCAAGGATACATTTGATTTTTCAAGCCGTTTTAATTCTTTTGTAATAGCCACAATTTTCCTCTATACTTTAATAATTCTTGCGAGATGCGAGAGAAGGGACTTGCTCTCCAGCCTTCAGCATCCCTGCTTCAGGCTTCCGAGCCGCCTCCGACCCCTGACGGCGGCCTCCTGCCGCCTTTTCCTCCCGTTGGTCGGCGGGGGCTCCGG
>Ga0268262_10001381_pt1 | contig 30218 bp, 27 predicted proteins | sample TergutNc150P3_FD_190354 | JGI IMG/M metagenome (GOLD analysis project Ga0268262, IMG submission 190354) | Nasutitermes corniger P3 segment gut microbial community from laboratory colony in Florida, USA - Nc150 P3 (SPAdes) (version 2) | ecosystem: Host-associated > Arthropoda: Insects >... | reverse complement strand
GGCTCCGCCGGCAAAGTCATGCCGGGAAGCCATGTTCCATTCCGCGCCCAGTCCGGCGGACATTTTCTTTTCCTGGGCAAAGGCGCACAGATAAATCCCTGAAAAAAATAACACCAGAAGCATCCATCTTTTCATGGCTATTACCTCTTTTCTTATTTTTTTAGGAAACATAGACTTTTGTCAATTTACTTTCGAATGAAAGTTCAAGAGGCTTCAATCTTTGTATTTTTTATGATAATTTTGTATTTTAAGGAGAGAACAATGAACGAAACGATAATGTACGCGAAGTACAATCAGGCAGCTAACAAGGCCATTCTGGACTTGTTGAATAATCTCAGCCATGATGACCGGGAAAAAAACAAGGGAAGTTTCTACGGGAGCCTTTCAGGGCTGTTCCGGCATATTTTGGGCAGCACTCGGTTTTTTTTGGGAACATATAAAACCGCGTTGAGTGGTAACACAGCGGCGTTAAACGCCATATCCCCGATTGAAGCACTTCCGCAAATTCCCGAAGGAACCTTAAACGAAGCGCAGTGGAAAGAACTGGGATACGCGGTAACTATTATTGATACGGCTTATATCACTATGACCGAAGCCTTAAACAAGTCCGATATGAGTCTTCCGGTTAAAATTGAATGGTATGGAGGCAATCCTGCTTCCGTACCGTTATCATTCATGCTGAGCCAGCTTGTTGTTCACAATACACACCATCGCGGACAAATCTCGCAGATACTTGATTCCCTGGTAATAGCCAACGACTATTCGGGAATTGATGTTTCGTTTCTGTAAATGAACTAATGGCGCGAAACGCCTGACGCCATTGTAGTACCGTTTTGGAAAAGGCTCTCTTGACAATTATTACATTATACAGATATATTTCTTAAACATATATGTTTACTATGTTATGAAACAGGGGTCACCTATGAGTACAGTAAATTTAGAGTTTCCGGCGGTACAAATACGGGAAATACGCATTAATTCTATCACCGGTTTTCAGGGCAGGGCGGAAGAACTGGTTGATTGCTCCGTTCACCGCAACCTAAAAGATAACCCCCGCACGTTTACCCAATGCGTAGGCTGCTCTACGTCCAAGGCGGCGTGTATGACCATTCTGGTACAGGACGCGGCGGTAATTAGTCACGGGCCGGTGGGATGTTCAACCTGTTTACATGAATTTGCGTTTACCTACCGGGTAAACTACCCCTTGCGCGGCATTGAAACTCCGACCCCGCGCAAGATTTATTCAACAAATTTAACGGAGAAGGACACGGTCTACGGCGGCAATGTCAAGCTGGAAAAAGCAATCCACGAGGTATTTGAACGCGCCCGCCCAAAAGCCATCTTTGTTCTTACTACCTGCGCGGTGGGAATTATCGGGGACGATGTGGAAAGCGTCTGCGACAGTACCGAGAAAGAACTGGGTATTCCCATAGTGGCTATTTTTTGCGAGGGTTTCCGTTCTACCGTTTGGACAACGGGCTTTGACGCGGCCTATCATGGCATTGCGCGGAAGTTAATCAGGGAACCGCGCAAACGCCGTAACGACATGATCAACGTAATCAACTTTTGGGGCAGCGATGTGTTCAAGGATTGGTTTGCCCCCTTTGGCGCCGCGCCCAATTACATTACGCCGTATTCCACGGTAGACAGCCTCACCTGGTCAAGCGAAGCGGCGGCGACGGTGCAGGCCTGCTCTACGCTGGGTTCATATTTGGGCGCGGCGCTGGAGCAGGAATTTGGCGTACCGGAACTGCCCACGGCCCCGCCCTACGGCATAGTGCAGACCGACCGCTGGTTCAGGGCGCTGGGGAAATTGTTGGGAAAAGAAGAAATCGCCGAACGGGTTATCGCGGAAAAGAAAGCGGAGTATATCCCCAAAATTGAAGCGATAAAAGAAAAGTTCCGGCAGCTTTCCTCGGAAAAACCTTTTACCGCCTATGTTACCGGCGGAGCGGCGCACGGGCACGCGTTGTTGTCCGTTCTGGGTGAGTTGGGCATCAGAGCGGTGGGCGCGGCCATTTTCCATCACGACCCGCTGTTTGACAACGGCGAACCGGATAACGATCAACTTGCCCAGCGGGTAAGAGATTACGGCGACGTGCCGAATTTTAACGTCTGCAACAAGCAGGAGTTTGAACTGGTAAATGTGTTGAATCGAATTCGTCCCGATTTACTGCTGGCGCGGCACGGCGGCATGACCCTTTGGGGGGCAAAGCTGGGGATACCGTCTTTGCTCATTGGCGATGAACACTACAGCATGGGCTACGAAGGGCTGCTTAAATACGGCGAAAGGATTCTTGAAACCATTGAAAATGATGAATTCGTAAAGAACCTTGAAAAACACGCCATTAACCCCTACACCAAGTGGTGGCTTGCCCAGCGTCCCGATACATTTTTAACCAGAAAGGATCAATAAGTGAACAACGTAATTGAACAGGAACGGTATACCTGCGCTATCGGCGCGATGCAAAGCGTGGTAGCTATTGAAAAAGCGGTTCCCATTCTGCACTCCGGTCCCGGCTGCAGCGACATGATTAGCGGTTTTTTTGAGCGTTCCACCGGTTACGCCGGAGGCTCAACGTCTCCCTGCACCAATTTTTCGGAAAAAGAAGTTGTTTTTGGCGGCATTGACCGTTTGCGGGAGATTGTCGCCAACACCTATAAGGTTCTGGATACCAACTTGCAGGTTATTCTTACCGGATGCACCTCCGGCATTGTGGGCGATGATGTGGATTCCCTTGCGGAAGAATTTCGCGATGAGGGCAAACCGGTTGTAGCGGTTGAAACAGCGGGATTCAAATGCAATAATTTTGAAGCGCACAGTTTGGTTGTCAATGCCATTATCGAACAATATGTCGATTTATTTGCCGGGGAAAACGAAAGCAGAAGCGAACCAAATACCGTTAATGTTTTTTCTTCCCTGCCCTATCAAGACCCTTTTTGGAAAGGCAACTTGGGCGAATACAAGCGCTTATTGGCGGGCCTGGGCTTAAATGCCCATATCCTGTTCGGCCCGCTCGCGGACGGCGTACACGAATGGCAAAGGATTCCGCGCGCCAATTTTAACATTCTGGTTTCGCCGTGGTACGGAAAGCCGATTGTCGATAATCTGGAAACAAAATACGGTCAGCCGTATACCTGGTTTTCTCATATCCCCATAGGCGCCAATCAAACAGAGCGGTTTTTACATCAAGTTCTTGATTTTGCGCTGGAACAGGGAGCGGATATTGACCGTGAAAAAGCTGAGGCGTTTATACAGCGGGAAAGCAGCGCGTATTATGAAGAGATAGACAATCTGGCGACATTCCTCCTGGAATTCCGGTATGGTTTGCCTAATCACGTCCATGTCCTGCATGACGCGGGGTATGTCGCGGCGTTCAGTAAATTCCTGCTGCACGAAACAGGGATAGTGCCCAAAGAGCAGTTTATTACGGACAATACGCCGGATAAATTCAGGGAACAAATTACCAGGGATATTGCCTCTGCTTCCGATAAGCGCGAAATACCGGTAATTTTTGAACCGGACGCGGGTTTGGCGCAGGAAGCGATACGCAAACTCAACCATAAGGGGCGAGGTTTAATTATCGGCAGCGGCTGGGATAAAGAGCTTGCAAAGGAAAAAGATTACGACTTTCTTTCGGCGGCGGTTCCTTCCCCCTACCGTTTGGTAATGACGACTAACTATGCGGGATTTTCCGGCGGCCTGCGGGTAATCGAGGATATTTACCACAACGTGCTGGCGACCTACCGATAATGAATTTTCGTATAGCGTTTGCCAGTACCGGCGAATACATTGATCAGCACTTTGGCTCAGCGCGGTACTTTCAGGTTTATGATATTGCCGGCAATGAACATCATCATGTAGAAACCCGCAAAACAGAAGGAAAATGCCAAAGCCATTGCGAGGGCGGGTTTAACCATTTTTTGGAAATTCTCAATGACTGCGACGCGGTATTTGTCAGTAATATCGGACCGGGCGCGGCCGCGTTTATGATCGCTCATGGCAAGCGTGTTTTTGAGGCAAGCGGCAAGATAGAGGACATTATAGCAAAATTGACAAAAGAAAAACTTTTGCTGATTAAGGAGACAACCGCATGAATGATAACTATATTGATATTCAAAACCTGACTAAATCCTTCATGGTCAGAGGCGAACGATTGGAGGTATTAAAGGGAATCTCGTTGTCTGTCTCCAAAGGGGACGTATTCGGAATCATCGGGCTATCCGGCGCGGGAAAATCCACTTTGGCGCGCTGTATCAACCGGATCGAAACGCCGGATGACGGTCGTATTCACATTGGCGGCGTTGATATGATGACGCTTTCAAAACACCGTCTTCTGGAACAGCGGCAGCGGATAGGCATGATTTTTCAAAGCTTCAATCTTTTTGAGGCAAAAACGGTTTACAAAAACATCGCGTATCCGCTTGCCATTCGCGGTATAAAAAAGGCGGAACGTTCAAAACGTGTGCGGGAAATCGCGGAAGTTGTCGGCTTGCAGGATAAGTTGAACGCTTACCCGGCGGGGCTTTCCGGCGGGCAGAAACAGCGCGTGGGCATTGCCAGAGCGCTTGCCAATAACCCGGACATTCTGCTTTCCGATGAGGCCACCAGCGCCCTTGATCCACAGACCACCTTAAGCATTTTGGAACTGCTTAAAAACATCAACCGCGACCTGGGGCTGACCATCATATTGATCACCCATGAGCTGGATGTCATTAAATACACCACCAGAAATATGGCCGTGCTGGAAAACGGCGTGATCAGCGAGAGCGGCAGAACCAAAGATATTTTTGCCAATCCCAACAGTGTAACCGGCAAAATGTTTCTGAAAGTCTACTTTGAATTGCAGGATAACAGAATGGAAGAAGGAGGCGGTATATGAGTTTGCTAAATACCCCGTTTTGGGTTGTGTTTATGGCGTCATTTTCCCCCAAGGTATGGAAGGAAATTTGGCCGGCAACCCTGGATACCCTGTACATGACCCTTATCGCGTCCCTGATTACCCTGGTGTTCGGGCTGATTTTGGGTATTATCATGACCATCACCACAAAGGACGGACTGTGCCCGGCGCGGCCGTTTAACACCGGCATGGGTTGGTTTATCAACTGTATGCGTTCTCTGCCGCAGATGATCATGATCATTCTGATGATACCAGTGGCGCGGCTGGTGTTCGGCAAATCCTACGGCATCAATTCCTGTATTATCGCGCTGTCCGCTTCCTGTATACCCATGTACGCCCGTATTGTGCAGAGCAGCCTGCTGGAAATCGAGAAAGGTAAAATAGAAGCGGCAAAATCTATGGGCAGTAATAACCTGCAAACCGTTGTATGGGTGCTCCTGCCGGAAACCCTGCCCTCCCTGATCCGCGGCTTTACGGTAGCGGTTATCGCCATCATCTCCATGACCGCCCTGGCCGGTAACTTTGGCGCGGGGGGCATCGGAGATATTGCCGTCCGGTTCGGGTTTCAGCGGTTTCAGCATGAAGTATTGTTTGCCTGTGTGTACGTCCTCATTATTATAGTGCAGATCATCCAGTTCGCTGGCGATTTTACATCCAAACTCATTCTGAAAAAACGCCATTTAATTTAGGGAATTTTTTTCGAAATTTGAGGAATTGCTCTTGACAAATCCTCACAAATACTCTATTTTAATACATAGTAAACATATATGTTTACTATATCTTATAGGTTTAGGAGGATTAAACCAATGAAAAAGATGATAACCCTGGTTTTCATCACCGTTGTGGCTGTCGCCTTTATGGCTTGCCCAGCCAAAGGGAAGAACGCCTCATCGGCTGTTTCTTCGAATACTGCCATAAGCGCCAATGGCGTTGAAATCAAGGGCATTGTTGACCTGGTTCCCCATAGTGAGTTGATTAACCATGTCAAAGACAAACTGGCCGCCGACGGCGTTATCGTGAATGTTGTGTCTACCGCGGCGGACGCGACCACCAATGAGCGCACCGAAGCGGGCGAAATTGATTTCAATTTTTTCCAGCACTTCCCGTACCTCAAAGAGTGGGATGAAATCAACGGCGGCCACCTGATTAACGTGGGAGACATCCATGTGGAACCCATCAGCGCCTATTCTGACAAATACAAAACGGTGAATGACGTGCCCGCAAAGGCTTCCATCGCCATTCCCAATGACGCGACCAATGAATACCGCGCTCTGCGCATTCTGGAAATTGCCGGATTTATCACTCTGGATGAGACGGCCAGTCGAAACCTGAGAGCGTCTGTGTCCAATGTGAAGCAATATCTCAAGCCGGTTACGCTGATCGAATTGGACTCCGCGATCATTATCCCTACCAGAGGCGATTTTGATGTGTTCATTACCAACGTCAACAAGGCGCTGGAAGCGGGTATCACTTCCGCCGTTCTTTTCAGGGAAGGCGAAGATTCCCCGTATGCCAACATCGTCTCCGTCCGCAATGATTTAGCCGCCGACAAGCGCGCCGCCGTGGATAAGCTGGTAAAGGCGCTCCAGTCGGAGGAAACCCGCAGCTTTATTTTGGGGAAATACAACGGCAAAGTGATTCCCGCGAAATTGTAGTCTGGATTCTTAAAAAGGAGGATCAAATCTATGTCAAATGAAAGTAAAGCTCATGAATACCGCTTTGACACCAAAAGGGTACGGGCGGGATATGAGCCAAAGGAGCATAATCAAGCCGTATCACCGCCCATTTATCAGAGCGCGGCCTGGGACTTTCGGGATGTGGAGCACGCCAAACTGCTCTTTACCCTTCAGGAACTGGGTAACCTGTACACGCGCGTTGGCAACCCGACCGTGGGGGTGTTGGAACAACGGGTTGCGGCGCTGGACGGGGCGGCGGGGGCAATCGCTCTGGCTTCCGGTATGGCGGCCATTACTTATACCCTTTTGAATCTGGCGGAAGGCGGCGGACGAATTCTCACTTCGCCGTATCTGTACGGAGGCAGTACCGACAGTTTTAAGAAAATGTACCCAAAACTGGGGATTCATTTTGATTTTGCCAAAAACATTTTGAATCCCGCCAAATTGGCAGAGGAGATTACCCCGGACACCAGGGCGATTTTTATTGAAAGCATCAGCAATCCGAATACGGTACTGCTGGATGTGGACGCCATCGCTCAGGTTGCCCACGAACACGGCATTCCGCTGGTGGTGGACAATACGGTGGCTACGCCGTATCTTTTTAATCCAATCGCGCACGGGGCGGACATAGTAGTATATTCCGCCACCAAAGGGTTAAACGGCCACGGCAACCTTATTGGCGGGCTGGTGCTGGAAAGCGGAAAGTTCAACTGGAAAAGCGACAGGTTTCCGCATTTCTCGGAGAAATACTACACGCTGCGGGATCCAAAAGACAACAGCAGGCACAGGGACTTCCTGGAAGTATTTCCGGATTTCCCCTTTACCATGCGGATCCGTTTCAATCACCTTAACTACTTCGGCGCGGCGCTGAGCCCCTTTGACGCGTATCTGGCTATTATCGGGCTGGAAACATTGTCGGAGCGCCTGGAGAAACAAAGCCGTAACGCGCTGGCGGTTGCGGAGTATTTATCCGCGCACCCGCAGGTGGAATGGGTACGTTACCCCGCGTTAAAAAGCAGTCCGTCCTATGCCCTCTATCAACGTGATTTCAAAAAAGGCGCGGGCGGGATTCTTGCTTTTGGGTTTAAGGGAACGGTCGAACAAAAAACCAAATTTCTCAATTCAGTAGAGTTGTTTCACTATCATGTAAACATCGGCGACGCCCGCTCTCTTATCGTCAACTCGCCGCAAACCACACACCATGAGTTGGAAGCCGATGAGAAAATTGTGGCCGACATACCGGAAAATCTGATTCGTATTTCGGCGGGTCTGGAAGATCCGTTGGATCTTATTGACGACCTGGAACAGGCTTTTAAAAAAGCAATCGGTTAAATCTATATGACTGTATTGTTGATCAATTATAAGGAGTATTTATCATGAGAACCAACAAAACCATTCTTTTCGTACTGGCGGCGGTTTTTTCGCTTGCCGTAATTTTTGGCTTTACCGCCTGCAAAGGCAAAACCGGTAACAGCCAGTTTAAGTACGGTAAAATTGACATTCCCGGCAAGGAAGGCGCTTTGTGCGGCGCGCCCATTTACATCGCGTTTGAAAAGGGATTCTTCGCGGAAGAAGGTTTTGATGTTAACTTAATCTCCGCCGACACCGAAACCCGTAAAATCAGCCTGAACAACGGAACTATCCCGGTGATTAACGGTGATTTCCAGTTTTTCCCGTCAATTGAGGAAGGCGTCAATGTAAAAGTTGTGGACGGTTTGCACAAGGGCTGCATCAAGTTCGTCGTGTTTCCCGGTTCTAATATTAAGACAGCTGCGGACTTTAAGGGGAAGAAAATCGGCGTGGATGAAATTGGCGGAACGCCGCATCAGGTTGCCAGCGTGTGGCTTGAAAAAGCCGGTATATCCGCGAAACCCGAAAACGGAGAGGTTCAGTTCCTGCCGTTCTCCGACGGTAACCTGGAACTTGAAGCCCTTTCCAGCGGCGCGATTGACGTGGCGGCCATGTGGGATCCGCTCGGTTCTATCGCGGAAAAGAGCGGGAGAGTAAGAGTGGTATTTGATTTAACCACAGACCCGGTTTTTGCCGACCATTATTGCTGCTTCCTGTACGCAAGTTCCAAAGTAATCAAGGAAAACCCCGGAAAAGTCGCCGCCCTTCTGAGGGCATACCGGAAAGCGCAGGATTGGATTGCCAATAACCCCAAAGAAGCGGTTGATATTATTTCTGACAAGAAATATTCCGCCATTGAAGACAAAACATTGGCGGGAGAATTGATCAGCCATTATACATACCCCAGCGTCCACCAGCACGGAACCCCCGGATTTGACGTAGAGAAAGACGTAACATATTTTGCGACCGCGCTTTATGACATCGGTTATCTAAAAACGCCGCCTGCTGAATTTGTAAAGAACGCGTTTTATAAGGTGGATTTGAACCTTGGTAAATAACAGGAATTTTATTTTATTGACAGCGCTTTCTGCGGCAGGCTTTGCCATTGCGGTTGGGGCCAACCTCTGGTTTCCGCAGATTGCCGCTGTCAAAATTACGCCTTACGTTGTTTTTGGCGGGGTAACATTGGATATTAACCAAACATACCGTCTTGTGCTGGGTTTGTTAATTGCGCTTTATCTGGGAATGGCGGTATTCTCGTGGTTTGATCCGGACCGCCGGAAAAATTTTATAAAACGCGCGCCGTTCCGGTTTGCCATTGGCCTGGCGCTGGCGTTATGGGATATTCTTGGAACAAAGCTGTTAATGTTACCCCAGCCGTTCTTTCCGGGACCTGCCCGCATCATTGAGGCTTTTTTGATGGAAGGCGCTTATATCTGGCGGAATACGATGTATTCCCTGCGGCTGTTTACCGCGGGATTTACCATAGGCGTAGTGTTCGGAATTGGAACCGGAATTCTTATCGGCTGGTTTCCCAGGGTTTACTATTGGGTATACCCCGTGTTGAAAATCAGCGGCGTAATCCCGGCTGTAGCGTGGATGCCGTTTGCCCTGACCTTGCTTCCCACGCCATTTACGGCGGCGGCGTTTCTTATAGTAATCTGTACATGGTTCCCCATAGCGTCATTAACGGCGGCGGGAATTTCCAGTACGCCCAGGATTCATTTTGAAGTGGCAAAAACATTGGGCGCAAAAACGCCGTACCTGATTTTTCGCGTCGCGATACCCCACGCAATGCCCAATATATTTACGGGGATTGGCACCGCCAACGCTTTTTCGTTCATTACTCTGGTCATGGCGGAAATGATGGGACAGCCGGGCGGTTTGGGGTATTACATCAATGCGTCCAAAGTATGGAGCGCGTACTATAAGGTTTTCGCGGCAATTTTGGTGATGGCAATATTGTTCAGTTTAATTATGTACGTTATCGGCTTAATTCAACATAGCGCGTTGCGTTGGCAAAAAGGATTACTAAAAGCATGAATGACATAATACTGAATATTGAATCGGTCAACCGTACCTATATTGACGATGACGGCAACACGGTGGAAGCCCTGCGGGATTTTAATTTGCAGGTGCGGCAGGGAGAATTTGTTTCCGTTATTGGTTCTTCCGGCTGCGGTAAGACTACCCTTTTGCGGCTTATCGCGGGGCTGGACAAGCCGGAAACGGGCGAACTTGTCCTTAACGGCGTTAAAATTATGGAGCCCGCGCCGGAACGCGGATATGTGTTCCAGCAGGGCAGCCTGTTTCCCTGGCTGACCGTAGAAAAAAATATAGCGTCCGGGCTAAAAGCACGGGGCGTTTATAAGGAATACAGGGAGGAAGTTGCCCGGTATATTGAACTTATCGGGCTTCAGGGATTTGAAAAGTCTTTTCCGCACCAAATTTCCGGCGGTATGGCGCAAAGGGTAGCCATTGCGCGCGCGCTGATTAACAACCCGGCAATCCTTCTGCTGGATGAACCGATGGGGGCTTTGGATTCCTTTACACGGGCGGATATACAGGATAAACTGCTGGAGTTGTGGAAAAGAACAAAAAATACTTTTATTTTGGTGACGCACGATATAGATGAGGCAATTTATCTTTCTGACCGCATCGTGATTATGACTCCGCGCCCGGGTAGAATAAAAGAAATCGTTGATGTTAAAATGACACATCCACGGCACCGGGGTGGTACGGAATTCCTTTCCATAAGGAGAGATATTCTGGAAAAATTGCACCTTGCCAGCGCGAATCCACAGCCGGAATACGTAATATAAAGTAAGGATTTATTGTTTATGGAAAAGAAAACCAGACAAATTGCAATTTATGGCAAAGGCGGAATAGGAAAATCTACTACTACGCAAAATCTTACGGCGGGTCTTGCCGAAAGCGGCAAAAAAATCATGGTGGTCGGCTGCGACCCCAAGGCCGATTCAACGCGGCTGCTTTTGGGGACATTGGCGCAGCGCACCGTGTTGGACACCATTCGCGCCACACGGGATAATGTGGAACTTTCCAGCATTATGAAAGAAGGTTTTTCCGGCATCAAATGCGTGGAATCCGGCGGACCGGAACCGGGCGTGGGCTGCGCCGGACGGGGCATTATTACCTCAATAGGATTATTGGAACAGCTTGGCGCGTATACGGAAGATTTGGATTTTGTATTTTATGACATTCTGGGCGACGTGGTATGCGGCGGTTTTGCCATGCCGATTCGCGAGGGCAAAGCCAAGGAAATCTACATTGTGGCCAGCGGCGAGATGATGGCTCTGTACGCGGCTAACAATATTTGCAAGGGTATAGCCAAGTACGCGGAAAAAGGCGGCGTTCGCCTGGGCGGAATTATCTGCAACAGCCGCAACGTGGACAGGGAAAATGAACTGCTGGAAGCCTTTTCAAAAGAAATTGGCACACAGCTTATTTATTTTGTTCCCCGTAACAATGTGGTACAGCGGGCGGAAATTAACCGCAAAACCGTCATTGAATACGCCCCGGAGGATCATCAGGCGCAGGAATACCGCAATCTCGCAAAAGCTATTGATGAAAATACCATGTTTATCATTCCCAGACCCATGACCCAGGAACGTCTGGAAGAAATTTTAATAGAGTCCGGTTTGCTGGATTCCATAAAAAATGATTACCGGATTTAACGTATACAGGAAATTATTATTATGACGGCATTAAAGCGTAAAAGCACCTCCATAGTGGTAGAAGGCAAGCGCTGGCCCGCTTCATGGCAGGGATGGTCGTGGATAATCACCATAGCATGGATGACGATTGCCAATTTCTGGCACCCTTTTGGCCTTTATGGTTTGGTGTGCATGTTTACGCCCATCATCATAGCTTTGACGGGCCGCGGAAAAATGAGCTGCGCAAGGATATGTCCGCGAGGCTCATTCATCGGGTTGGTTACCCGGCCGTTTGCCTTTTTCTCGCTCAAACGTCCCGCGTTATTTAGTAAAAGGGGTTTTAGATTTTTTTTGTGGGCGCTGATGATGGGCTCCTTTATCGGATTGATGATTTGGACTATTCCCAAAGGCGACATCAATCTGCTTGGTTATACCATCCTGGTTTTTATGGAAACCGCCACGGCATTGGCGCTCATTGCGGGGATTCTTTTTACGCCGCGCGCATGGTGTACGTTCTGTCCCATGGGATTTACCACTGAAAACATACGCGCTATTCAGCGAAAAAGAAGGAATAAGATTTAGTACGTTTTTTGTTGACGATTGAATATATTATTCGTATCTTTGAAATATGGATTGGGTAATTGATATTGACAGTTTAAACAATGGGTGTCGGTTGTCCGAATTGCAGGCTTTGATCTGCTTGAACCCGGACAATAACATCGAAGCGGTCTATGAAGAGCGGGGGAACATGTCTGCCGGCATAATGAATGACATACCTTTGACGTTGTGTAAACAATGGTCATAAACCGTGGGCGACAGGAGACAAACCGTAAAGGTGCGGTTTGTCTCCCGTTATAAAATCTTTTCCAGATAGCCTACGTCCAGCCAGCGGTCGAATTTATACCCGACTTCATGAAAACATCCGATTTCACGAAACCCCAGCTTTTCGTGAAATTGTTTGCTGGCTTCATTGGGGTAGCCGAGTATCGCTATAACAGCGTGAAACCCGCCGCGCGCCAAATCTTCCAGTACAGACTGATAAAGTTTCGTTCCGATCCCGCCGCGTCTTAAATCCTGTTTTATATACACACTGGTTTCGGCGGTAAAGCGATAAGCCTCCCGCTGGTGATAAGGGTGAGCGTAGGCATAGCCCGCAATATCGCCGTCAATTTCAGCGACCTTATACGGAAAACCCAGCGTAAAGCGGTATTGTTCTATCCTCCCGCGAAATTCAGCCAATGTCGGCGTTTTGGTTTCAAAGGTTACCCATGTGGTTTCCACATAAGGCGCGTAGATGTCGAGCAGCGCCTGCGTATCATCCAATTGCACATCACGAATGGTCAGCGGCATATTCTTTTGTCTCCATCATACCTCTCCATGTTATACATTTTGTCATTATAATAGAAGCAGGTTTTAAGGCAGCAATATCCATGTCTTCGTATTGCAGCGTAAAATGCCTTCGGCAGAGACCCATGTATCCGCCGCCGGCCTCACGGGAAAAACCGGAATGCTATCAAAAAACAAAGGGGGAGCAAAAGGAGAAGTCCCGATCCAGGGACCGCAATTTACCGGAACTTTCATGCTGCTTCGGACTTCGGGAACCAGGCGGCGTTTGTCAAAACCGGACTGGATTATTTTTGCCGCTATGCCATGCCAGTCCGCAAGCCAGGGATCGGCGCGGACTTCCGCATTGAGACCCGGATCATTAAAAAGCTCGCGGAAGCGGGGCCAGTTGAAGTTCCAGGGCAGCCGGGAAACAGCGCGTTGTTTCATGGCGCGTTCCTCCGCCGCCTCACGGTAAGCCTGCGTGAATTCCCAAAACAGGTTTGCGTCTACCCCGCCCTGCCAGCTTAAGACAAGGGTTTTACCGGAAACGTCAAAGGGGAATAATGCCCCCGCGGGCTTAAAAACACCGGGCTCTATTCCTCTATCCGGCCAGAAAGGCTGGGCGGAAATGGCGCTGGCCAGAGTTGGAGGCAGAGAAATTTCCCCGCCGCTGTTCCCCCGGACGGTTTTCATTTCTTTCCAACCCGCGTCATCCAGCCACTCTATCCGCCAGTACGGACTGCCCAGCAACGCCTCCCAGCCCCGCGGAATTGCGGGCAATTCCAGGTTATACCGGGAATCCAGCGGAGATTCTCCGCAGCCATGCAGGAAAAACCCTGCACAAAAAGTTACTGTCAACAAAAATGTTTTCATACCCTATATAGGGTGAGAAGTGTCATTTTGCTTTAGTGGAAACGGAAAAAAAGTAAGATTTTTCTTCCGTGGTGTGCTCGCAAAGATTCTCACAAAGAACACAAAGGTACAAAGAACACAAAGAAGGAAAGAAAGGGGTTGTTGTATGCGATCTGAGCTTGACAAATCACGATAAGATAACAAACTAAAACCCCCTTTATTCCCCTTTGTGTTCTTCTCTTCCTTGGTGTTCTTTGTGTGAAATCTTTTGTATACTGAGATGGGAGGGATACTGCTATTTTTTTGACCATTCACCCTATACTCAGAGAAATTGCCGCGCTTTTTAAGGCCAGAGAGCGGGAAGTTTGTCTGGTAGGCGGGGCGGTGCGGGATATGCTGCGGGGAAAAAGATCCCACGACTGGGACCTTGCTACCGATGCCCCGCCCGGTGAAGTAACCGAAATTTTCAGGAAGACGCAGCCCCGGAGTCAGGTGATCCCCACCGGCATCAAACATGGGACGGTAACAGTTCTGTACCGGGGGCGGAGCATGGAGATTACCACTTACCGTACCGAGGCGGATTACACCGACGGGCGCAGGCCCGATCAGGTAAACTATGCCGCAAGTATCGAAGAAGACCTTTCCCGCCGCGATTTCACCATGAACGCCATTGCCCTGCGCCTTCCCAAAGGCGAGAAAATTGACCCTTTCGGCGGGGAGGCCGACATAAAAGCGGGGATCATCCGCTGTGTGGGGAATCCGGCGGAACGCTTTGCCGAGGACGGCTTGCGTCCGCTGCGGGCGGTTCGTTTTGCCGCGCAGCTTTCCTTCAGCCTTGAACCGGAAACGTTAGCCGCCATTCCCGGCGCTCTGGAAACCAGCGCGAAGGTGTCGGCGGAACGGGTAAGGGACGAAATCGAGAAAATTATCGCGTCGGATAAACCTTCCCGCGCTTTTTTATTGATGGAACAAAGCGGCCTGCTCAAACTTTTTTTGCCGGAACTTGCCGTCTGCCGGGGCGTTGATCAAAAAGGTTTCCACCGTTTCGACGTGCTGGAACATTCCCTGCTTGCCTGTGATTATGCCGCCGAAAAGAAATATCCCCAGGATGTGCGTATCGCCGCCCTGTTACATGACATCGGAAAACTCCCCACCCGTACCCTGGATGAAAGCGGCATTTGGGCTTTTTATCGGCATGAAATCGAATCGGAAAAAATGATACGGAACATACTGACGCGGCTCCGTTGTCCGAATGCGCTGATCGAATCGGTCTGTCATCTGGTAAAGGAACACATGTTTCATTATACGGATGAATGGGGCGACGCCGCGATCCGCCGTTTTATTGTCCGTGTGGGCGAGAACAATCTTGCAAAAATGTACCAGCTCCGCAGGGCTGACGCCTATGCCACCGCCGCTGTTGAACCGCCGCCGGATTTTCTCCTTCCCCTTACCCGCCGCGTGGAAAAAGCCCTCAGCGAAAGCCATGCTTTTTCGCTGAAAGACCTTGCTGTTTCCGGCAAAGACCTGGTCGCGCTGGGGATTAAGCCCGGAAAAACCATGGGTATCATTCTTGAGGAACTGCTTGAAACCGTACTGGATGACCCCGCCCAGAATACCCGTGAGGCATTGCTCAAAATCGCGGAAAAACTGTGGGATAAATGGGGCGGCAATGAGGGAGGTTCACAATTATTCCTTTTTGTGCTATAGTTATCAGCAATGAGCAAGGCAAAGACTTTCCAGGTTGATCAGAAAATTGTGTACCCCAGTCAGGGTGTTGGCATCATCAAGTCCATTGAGCAGAAAAAATTCAATGGCGCCAAAATACCCTACTATGTTATTTACATCGAAGCTTCGGACATGACCATCATGGCGCCGGTGGATAAGGCGGCGGAATTGGGCATACGTTCAACCGTATCCAAAGACGAAGCGCAAAAAGCCCTTGAACTGATCGGTCAGGAATTTGATCCGATACCCTCGGACTGGAAACTCCGTTACCAGATGAATCTGGATCTTTTGAAAAAAGGCAGTATAAAAGACATTGCGAGTATTGTTCGCTCCCTGTACCACCGGAGTAAGGTGAAAGAACTGCCCATTCTTGAAAAAAAACTCTATGATTCCGCCCAAAGGCTTTTGGAAGATGAACTTTCCATCTCACTGCGCAAGTCCAAAAAAGAAGTGGAAGACCTGATCCACGAACATCTTGAACCACCGGAAGAATAATTCCCGCTCTGAACAGGGCGCGGATCCCGCTGTAGCCGCCGTAATTTGCGCCGCCGGTTCCTCCGCCCGTATGCAGGGCGTCAAAAAAGAATATTGCCTTTTGCCCGGTAAAACTGCCGGCGGCGGCCCTGCCGGCGGCCTTACCAATAACTTAACCGTGCTGGGCGCGGCGGTATCGGCATTTGCCGCCGTTCCGGAAATTACCACCATCGTCATCGCCGTGCCTGCCGATCCTATAAATGGAGAAGCCGCCGCCCGAAAAGCCCTGCCGCCGGAACTCCTGGCGGAAGGAAAAAACCCCTCCATTCTTTTTGTCCGCGGCGGCGCAACCCGCCGCGCTTCGGTTTTCAACGCGTTATCTCTGCTTGCCGATTATGCCCCCGGTTTTGTGCTTATCCACGACGGCGCCCGCCCCTGGGTCAGCCCATCCCTTATACAGCGTGTTATTGCCGGGGTAAAAAAATACCGCGCCGTTATTCCCCTGCTGCCTTTGACAGAAACTCCCAAAGAAACGGATACACCCCTGGACAGCGCCGCTGCGGACGCTGTTTTTATAAAACGGCATATAAAGCGGGCTTTTATGGGAGCGGCGCAGACGCCTCAAGCCTTTGCCTTTCCCGAAATTCTAGCCGCCCACCAGCAGGCTGCCGCGCGGGAAGAATCCCTGCACATTGAATTTACCGATGACGCGGAAGTATGGGCTTCCTTCTGCGGTCCCGTGGCGGCCATTCCCGGCGAAAGCGAAAACCGCAAAATAACTTTTACGGAGGATCTTGTATGTTGAGGATAGGATTGGGACGGGACTTGCACCGCCTGGTTAAAGGACGGCGGTTTTTACTGGGGGGCGTAGAGCTTCCCGCAAAACGCGGGGAATTGGGACATTCCGACGGCGATGCGCTGGCCCACGCGGTATGCGACGCCATTTTGGGAGCGGCTGCGTTAGGCGACATAGGAAGCCTCTTTCCTCCGTCCGATCCGAAATGGAAAGACGCGGACTCTATGGCGCTTTTGCGTTCCGTATTTGACATGGTAAAACAAACAGGCTGGACGCTGGTGAATCTTGACTGCGTGGTATCCTGTGAGGAACCGAAAGTTTTGCCGTTCCGCGACCGTATCCGCCAATCCCTTGCGCAGGCGCTGGAAGTTTCGATTGACAAAGTTTTTGTAAAAGGAAAAACCGGCGAAGGTCTGGGGCCGGTGGGAAAAGGCAAAGCGGTAGAAGCGTTGGCTGTGTGCCTTTTGGAAAAAGCCGCGCTATGAGCACAAAAACTGAAATTAAATGGGACGCAATCTGGCGCGCCCTGGTACAGTGGCGGAAAGGGATGCGGGATGATCCTTCGGTAACCATGGTGGCGGAACATTACCGCCGCGATCCCTGGGCGGTGCTGGTTTCCACAATACTCAGCCTGCGCACCAAAGACGATGTAACGCTGGAAGCCTCAAAGCGGCTTTTGGCAAAAGCTCCCGGCCCGCGGGAACTTGCCGCCATGAGGGAAGATCACATTGCCCGCCTCGCCTACCCCGCCGGCTTTTACCGGACCAAAGCGGCAAACCTGAAAAAAATCGCCGCCATTCTGTTAGCTGAATACAACGGCGAAATTCCCCCGGATATGGACGCATTGCTGGCCCTGCCCGGCGTAGGCCGCAAAACCGCTAACCTGGTGCTAATCGAAGCCTTTGACCTTCCCGGCATCTGCGTCGATGTTCACGTTCACCGCATATCAAACCGCTGCGGCTGGCTGCGTACCAAAACGCCGGAAGAAACCGAAATGACCCTGCGCACAATTCTGCCTAAAAAATACTGGAAAGGCTTAAACGCCCTGCTGGTTCTTTACGGCCAACACCTCTGCCGCCCCGTCAGCCCCTGGTGTTCCCGCTGCGTGATACGGGCGCATTGCGGGAAAGTTGGCGTGGAACGAAATAGGTGAGCGGATAAAAGCACCCCCATAAAATTTCAAGGGTAAATTTCCATCTTGAATAAAGCTTTTTTCATATTTGCGCCCTATATAGTGTAGGAGATTCAAATATGAAAACTAAAATTGAAAATCCTGCTCAGTATGAGTGGGGTCCCTTTCCTTTTGGGGACAGGGCCATTCTGGACATCCGCTATGACCCGGTGTTCAAAGCGGTATTCACCAAAGAAACTGCGGAATCAAGAATTGCGTTGTCGAAACTGATTTCGGCGCTGATAGAGCGTATTGTCACGGTGGAAGCAATCATCGCCAATGAGCTGCCCATTGACGATCTCAGACAACGGTACCTGCGTTTCGACGTGGCTTGCAAAACCGGAAAAGGAGAACCGATAAACGTTGAAATGTCATTCAACCCCGACGCGAGTGAACCGGTACGTCTTGAGTATTATGCCGCAAGGTTATTCACCGGACAGGACATCCACGGAAAAACAAAAGATTATAATGATTTGAAGGAAACCTATCAAATCGCTATTCTGGCAAAGGGGATATTCTTCCCCGATGAAAATTTTGCGCACAATTTTTTATATTATGACCCGGACAACCGCGTTTCGCTTGGCGGAAGAACCAGAATAATCACCGTAGAACTGGTAAAGACGGAACCGGTAGCGGACAAACTCATTGAAGAGATGACCAACGCGGAATTATGGGCGGTATTTTTTCAATATTTGACAGACGAGGAGAAAAGAGATAAAATAATTGAGATAATTAATCGGGAGGAGGGCATAGCGATGGCGGTAGACACTTTGGTAAACATTACCCAGGACGAGGTAGAATACGCGCGTATGACTACTCTGTTAAAAAGCGAACTTGACTGGCAGAGCAGAGAGACAAACGCTCGGCGTAAAGGGCTTAGGGAAGGATTTACCAGAGGTCATGACGAAGGGCTTATTGAGGGACTTGCCGAAGGTCTCAACAAAGCCAGCCTTGACATCGCCCAAAAGATGAAAAACGCGGGGCGGCCATTGAGTGAGATTATGGAATTCACCGGCCTCTCTATAGAAACCATTAACCAATTATGACGTGTACCTGACGCCCGGCGTAACCTGTCAACTCCTTGCATTGCCCCAAAACTAACCTGGCGCCATATAGATGCCAACTTTCCGCTTGACAAAAAACAGCCAAAAGCGGAAAATAATCCCAATGAGTCGAAATTTCGCCCATTATAATCAAGATTCGCGCAATCCAAGCTTAAAATTGCCGAAGGCAATTTTAAGCAGTGATCGCAACTCGCAACTCGCAACTCGCAACTCGCAACTCGCAACTCGCAACTCGCAACTCGCAACTCGCAACTCGCAACTCGCAACTCGCAACTCGCAACAATTATACACATAACCGTCTAAACCGTGTCAATAATCCAATAGCATATTTTTTTATTTTCTCATTGTTTTATATAACAGGCGGAATACGAACCTTCGGTTCGCGCCGTCTTTTATATATTTACTCCGTTGTGGGTAATTCTGCCAATAAAGGCAGGTAAATCTTCGTGATTTCCTGCAGCAGTTGGCAGGAAACAAACAAGGAGTTCTTAAATGAAGAACTTTTCAAAAATTCTTGGGATTATCGCTCTTGCAGTGGTAATCGGAGTCTCAATGGTATCTTGCAGTAATGGAGGTGACAATGGTTCCTTTTTCTTACCTCCACCACCAGACCCAGCTGTAACCCCAATTGAAGAAGCCTTCACCAATATGTTAAATGATAGTTTTACCTTCGGTGGTGGTAGTGTAACAGTTAACGCAATAACAAAAATGAGCAACTGGGGGCAAACTAATTCCGAGTATGCCGTAAATAGTACGAATGGCTCTATTAACTATCTACTCCGTAACTCATTTCTGCTCCCTAGCTCATTTGGGACAGTTCCGCTAATATCAGGCGGGGCAGTATTAATGACCAGGCCTGATGCTTCAATTGTTTGGAAAACGGCTACAGGTGACACATCCTATATTACAGGTAATATCTTTGGTGGTAACTTTTCTATTTCTCGCGGCGAAAAGGCAAAAACTGTTACTTATCCATATACTGTTACCTATCCATCAGGAAGTAATACTCAGATTATTAAAGGTAATTTAAAACTCAATCTCAGCAAATGGTAATGAACAGAGAAATGGCGTGACTTAAGAAGTTTATCATGGAAGGCAATACGACCGTTGTGTCTGATAAAAATCAGACTATATTGGTCCAATGTATCTATTGCCTTCCATGTATTATTTATAGCGCGGTTGTAATACTTTTTGTCAGAGCGCGTTTGTGCGAAAACCTTACTTACGGTGAGTTTTGGAGTTTTGACAGCAAGTACCTTTGGGATTTATCAGCCTGGTGGAAATCAAGACTCGTTGTTCTGAATACAATTGCCGCATTTGGCATTTTATTATGGCGTATATTTACCAAATCGTTAATAATTAAAAAGACTATAATCTATATTCCCATGGCGGTATATACTATCACCGTTATTCTTTCATTTGCGTTTTCCCGGTATAAAAATATAGCATGGTCGGGCGCCAATGACAGGTTTGAAGGAACATATATACTTATTTGCTATATATTTATGTTGTTTTATACCATAAACACCATAGATAACAAACAAATATTAAAAATTATTTTTTATGCCGTTATTATTTCACAATTGCTGCTTCAAATAACAGGTATCGCCCAGTTTACCGGACACAATCCGTTCCAGACTGTCATTGGGCAGAAAATAACAATTCCGAATTATACCATAGATAAAGCCGCCGGTTACACTCTATGGCAGGTAATTGATGAGTTTGCGAAAGAAAATCCGCCTCGTTCATTAATCATTAATTCCGGCAGGCATATTTATCAGACTGTTTACAGTTTTAACTATTTAAGTTTCTACCTGTGCGTGGTTATTCCGATTTTTGTAATGTTGTTTATACTTTGTTCAGGTATCAAACAAAAAATTGCCATGGCGGTTATGTTTACGCTTCTGTTTATTAATATCTGCGCGGCAAACGCGTCAGGGGGATTTTTTGGTCTTTTTTTTGCGTTTATGGCGGCTGTTATTACATTTAGAAAACATATCATAAAATGGCGATACCGGCTTTTAATCATTATTGTTTTGGCGGGTGTTTCTTTTGTATTCACGAACCGGTATATGAAATATACAGGTCAAATCCCCTTATCGGAACAAATCAGCAAACAGATAGTTGAAGCCGTGTCAACAGATGGGACAAAAGACAGCATTGATTATTTTGTTAACAATAATGACAGTATTGTCGTATCCGTGTGTAATAACGAGCTAAAAATAAAAACCAACAATGAAGCCGGTTACGTTATAGATAATATAAGCGACAGCCATGGTATGCAACCGGATTTACAGTTTAATAATGATATAATTTCATCCGGCGGCAATAATTATAAAGCCCTGGCAATATCTTTTACGGACAAACGTTTCGCAAATTTGGAAATATTTATCCCTGTACTAACCGGTAATCTTGAAAACAGGAAAATGTGTATTATAAAACTGAAGAATGAAAGAAAAAGCTGGCCGTTTCTCATTAATCAGGAGGGAACATATTACCTGACAGAGAGGGGGGCATTGGTTAAATTGCGTAAAGTACCGCACATCGGTTTTAAAAACAAACAAGACTTTGGAACAGGACGCGGTTATATTTGGTCAAGAACTTTTCCGTTAATGCCGGAAACATTTATCCTTGGTCATGGCGCTGATACATTTGCCATGAGTTTTCCGCAGGATGATTTTACAGGTCTGTATTATGATTATAATTGGTATACTGAAACAACGCCAATCATGGATAAACCCCATAATTTCATATTACTCAACTTTGTGAATACAGGAGGAATATCCGCCATCGCTTTAACCGCGATTATTATTATCTATATAATTCAAAGTTTTGAATTATATGGCAAAAACATTCAATATGATATATTTTCAAAAATAGGCGCGGGAATTTATTTGGGGATTATCGCCTTTTTTGCCGCGGGAATGTTTTATGACACTTCGGTTAATGTAATGCCTTTAATTTATGGTCTTCTTGGCATAGGTATTTCCTGTAATTATTTTGTGAAAGCAAATTTGGATGCCGCAGCCGTTACTTCGCCATCACCACACCCGGCAGGGGGCGGAAGGCTTTGAAGGACAGGTGTTTGAAGGGGTGAATATCCAACGCGTTGGGGAACCAACCGCCCAGCTCGCCGATGTCCACTATGTTAATGGCCGGGCTGTAGGAAATGGGAAGTACCGAGCCGCGCTCAAGGAGCAGTTTTTCCGCGTCGGCAAGAGTGGCCCAGCGGGTTTGGCCTTCTTCAAGCATGGATTTTTCTATGAGTGTTTCATAATCTTCATCATCGTAGTGAGCGTCATTGAGGTTGGAATCCCGGCGCCACATTTGCAGAAAAGTATAGGGATCGGCAAAGTCGCCGATCCAGGTGGAAAAACCAACAGTGTAGCCGTCGGTTTTGAGCATCTGGAAATAACGGTTGTAGGGAACCACTTCTACCCGCACCGGAATTCCCAGTTTTTCTTTCCAGGCGCTTGCCATAAGGCCGCCGATACGGGCCGCTTCCGGTGAAGGGGTAATGCGTATCACCAGATCGGGAAGGCCGTCACCGCGGGGAAAACCGGCCTGGACAAGCAGCGCGGCCGCTTCTTCAATATCGGTATCGGAAAGCCCGTCAACTCTGGGATAACCGGGCAGCGGGTAGATCAATGTTTTGGCGGGGAGAAAATGTCCGGCGCGAATTTCGTCCCAGGGCAGCGCCAGAACAAGGGCGCGGCGGATGCGGTAATCGTTCCAGGGCTTTTCTCCGGATCGGATAAAATAATAATGAGTGGCAAACATGGCGTTGACCTGAATGCCGCTCCGGTCGGTCAGCGTTTCAAGGTTCACCTCGCCGGAAATCCAGCGGGCCTCGCCTGAGTTCCAGAGACTGCTTGCCTCATTGCCGTCTTCGGTGTATTTAAGGGTAATTTTGTTCAGAGAAACCGCGGAAGCATCCCAATAGGCGTTGGTTTTAGCCAGGACAATTTTATTTTCGTCCATCTCGGTAATATAGAACGGCCCATTGGAAAGCGGAGGTTTTTTTGACCAATCCTCATTGTTGATCATGGATGGATGAATGGGGCTGAATGAATGATGACAGAGCATGGACGGGAAAAAAAACGCGGGAGCATTCAATTTAACTACCAGCGTTTTTGCCCCTGACGCAATAATGCCTACTTTCTCATCGTTATGCGCTACTCCTGTGCGGTAGTCTCTCGCCCCTTCGATAATATCAAACAGGCTTGAATAGGGAGCGTCGCGTTGCGGCGACAATATCGAAAGCCACGCGGCGCGAAAATCTTCCGCCCTTACCGGATCCCCATTCCAGAATTTTGCTTCCTGTCTTATGGTAAAAGTCCACTGCTTTTTATCTTCTGAAAGCTCCCATTTTTCCGCCGCGGCGGGAATAGGTTCCATGGTAAAAGGGTGGTATGAAAAAAGCCCCTCGTAAATCGCGGTGTATAACTGCGCCTCGCTTGACAGGTACGATTTGCGGAAATCCAGTTCTACCTCGCTTTTGGAAAAGGTAACGGTAAGCTCGTCACGGATCTGTACATGGGGACGGCTTTCGGCAAATTCCGGCCTGCCCGGCGCCGATGGAAAACCAGAAGCGTCCGTTTCAACCTGCCGGGGCGCCGGTTTTACGGACATACAACCGTAAAAAATAATAACGCAGAAAAAAATGCTGTATACAAATTTTGAAGGAGCTTTCCGGCATTGATCCATAACCTGGCAAGCTCCTTAAGTATTGGTGGGATTGATACCCAGTTTTCTCATTTGTTCTTCTTCTTCTTTTTGAGCGCTGTATTCGTGCCGAATCTGGTTCGCCTTGACAAAACAGTTTTTAACAGAAGCCAATTCAGGTTTAATCCCCTTTATCTGGTCGCGTTCTTCTCTCACTACGCTGCTTTTGAAATACTCATCAAGAGAGGTCAGTGTCCGGTGGAGATTCTGCAAATCCTTAATGGCCCGCTCAAGATACTCCAATACCTGTTCTTCGGCCATGGCCTTTAATTTATTCATAAACGGCCCTTGTCCGCTCATTCCCGTATAAATTTTGATCTTTCTGTCCAGTTCAATACGAAACTGGCCAAAGTTGAGTTGTTCCCTTGTCTCGGTTCCCTTTGCCTGGTCAAAGTATTGCAGTTCGTAAAGCACCTCATCGGGATCGGCATTGGTCATCGACTTAAGCAACAGCTTTACTTTTTCCCAAAACCCCTTCTTCCGGTTTTCCAGAATTGTCTGGTTCGCGTCGAGTTTCTGAACGATTTCAGTCATCACGGATGAAGCGGCCCCGATAGCCTGAATCCCGCTCAGCAAAACATCTTTGTAGGACGCTTTTTGCTTGGCGGCTTTTGGTTTATCCTCCGCTACTTTCAGTGAAGCAAGAATCGCTTCTTTCATGGCCGGACCGTCTTTGGAATAATCTTCTTTGATGAGTTCTTCGACAAATTCCTGATAAAACGGCGTACCGGGCATTGCGGAATTCGTCTTTTTTCTGATATTGGGGGGTGTTGCTTCCGCGGCCTGCATACCGGCAATCGCGTTACGGACCTTGAGCTTGTAGTCTTCCTTGTAGTACCCGATAATGTTCCGCAAAATCCCCATAATTGCTGACGTACATTTGGGAAGCCTGGTCAGGGATTCGCCGATGATACTCAGGGTTAAAGAATCCCCTCCTGATTTGGCGTTGCTGGTAAGCTCGGCGACAACTTTGGTATTGGGGGATTTGGAGTCCGGCGAAAGATTTATCCAGTCTACAAAACGCACCAGCCCAACAATCTTCCGTACCCGTTCCAGATTCAAAAAATCAATCCCGAATTGGTAAAAATTGACCAGGAAGTCAAGCTGGCTGTCATAACTGGCCAGTCTGAGTGAAATCTGCTCCAGTCGTTTTGCCTCATTTAAGGGCCCGGATTCGGGAACCGCAAGCTCGCTAATCTTGGTTTCCTGCTTGTAAGGATCCTCGTTTATCAGCTTTTTCTTGAGAAACATATTATAAAGAACTGAATATGATATCTGAAAGATGCGCAGTTCTTCCTTGAGCTTGACAAGTTCGGATTTTTCAAGCCAATCTTTCCGCGCTTCAAGCGCCTGCGTGAGAGTATCGGTATAATTGGACGGAGCAGCGTCAGCCATTATCTTAAGTATGCAACAAAAAAATGAAAAATGCAAGACAAGCCGCTGAAAAATGACATTGGGACGGCCTTTTGGCGGGGCTTACTGGTGAATTTTGTTCCTCTTTGTTACAATGTGCCCATGACGGTACGGGAAAAGCTCAACGCCATTGCATCGCGGCGCATACTTGTCCTTGACGGCGCGATGGGTTCAATGATACAGAACCTTAAGCTCGGCGAGGCGGACTTCCGCGGCGCGCGCTTTGCAAACCATAAAACACCGCTTTTGGGCTGTAATGACCTGCTCTGTCTGAACAGGCCGGAGGCAATCGGCGTCATTCACCGGGCATATCTTGAAGCCGGAGCGGACATTGTCGAAACGTGCAGTTTTAACTCGACTGCGGTATCCCTGTCCGAGTACGATCTGGGTGAATTGGCTTATGAAATCAGCAGGGCCGCGGCAAGCATTGCGCGTGAAGCGGCGGACGCGTTTTCAACCGCGGAAAAACCCCGCTTTGTCGCGGGAAGCATGGGGCCTACCGGAAAAAGCGCCAGCCTGTCACCGGATATCAGTGATCCTGCCAAACGCGATATCTACTGGGATGAGCTTGAGGCAGCTTATTATGACAATGCGCGGGGACTGCTGGACGGCGGCGCGGATATTCTGCTGGTAGAAACCGTTTTTGACACGCTTAACGCGAAAGCCGCCCTGTTCGCCATAACAAGGCTGCTGGAAGAACGAAAAATTAATGTTCCCATTATGGTTTCCGCCACGGTTTCAGGCGATTCGGGCAGGCTGCTTTCCGGTCAAACGCTGGAAGCCTTGTGCGCGTCAATACTCCACGCGGAGCCCTGGGCTGTCGGCCTGAACTGTTCCTTTGGCGCGGAAAAATTACTGCCCCATATCCGCTTGGTATCCGGCATCGTTCCCTGTCTGGTCAGCGCCTACCCCAACGCGGGACTGCCCAACCAGCTTGGCGGCTATGATGAAAGTCCTGAAACAATGGCCGCCTGTATTGAGCGTTATCTGCAAGACGGCCTGTTGAATATCGTGGGCGGCTGCTGCGGTTCCACACCGGCGCATATTGCGGCTATCGCGGCAAAGGCGGCTTTATACCAGCCCCGCGCGCTGCCGCGGACAACACGGCCATCCTGTTTTGCGGGGCTTGAACTGCTTACCCTTAACAACCCCTCTTCCCTCACCCTCATCGGCGAGCGGACCAATGTAGCGGGAAGCCGCAAATTTCTGCGTCTTATCAGCGAAAGCAAATTTGAAAACGCCGCGGATTTTGCGCGGGATATGATTGAAGACGGCGCGGCTATTATCGGCGTGGGTATGGATGACGCCATGCTGGACGCGGAAAAAGCAATGACGACATTTTTGGGAGCCGCCCTTTTTGATCCGTACATTGCCAAAGCCCCCGTTATGATCGATAGTTCCCGCTGGAATGTCATTGAAGCGGGCCTGAAGCGCTTGCAGGGAAAAGGACTGGTTAATTCAATAAACCTGAAAGACGGCGAGGCGGAATTCCTTCGCCGGGCATCGCTGGTCAGGCGCTATGGCGCGGCTGTGGTGGTAATGCTCATCAACGAACAGGGGCAGGCGGTCAGTTACGGGCGGAAAATTGAAATAGCCGGACGCGCCTACCGCCTGCTGGTTGAAAGCGGTTTTCCGCCTGAAAATATCGTGTTTGATCCCAACGTACTCGCCGTCGCGACCGGAATCAGCGAAAGTGATTCCTGCGCGCTTGATTTTATCCGCGCCTGCGCGTGGATTCGGGACAACTGCCCCCGCGTTCAGATTTCCGGCGGCATTTCAAATCTTTCGTACAGTTTCAGGGGAAACAACGCCGTGCGGGAAGCCATGCACAGCGTTTTTCTTTTCCATGCCGGAGCAGCCGGCCTGACTATGGCCATTGTGAATCCGGCGGCGCTCATTGCGTATAATGACATTGAGGAAAATCTCCGCAATGCCGTCGAAGATGTAATTCTTAACCGCGGCCCGGGCGCGGCGGACCGCCTCATTAGTCTTGCCGAAAAAAAGAGCGATCTATCTACCCCTTCAACTCCACACTCCCCACAGACCAATAACTGGCGGAATGAATCCGCCGAATCCCGCGTCACTTACGCGCTGGTAAAAGGCATTGACAGTTTTATTGAGGCGGATGTTCTGGAACTCATGAACAACAAGGGCGGTTCAACCGGCAAGACAGCGCTGGAAATTGTTGAAGGCCCGCTGATGGACGGCATGAAAGAAGTAGGAAAACGGTTCGACGAAGGGACAATGTACCTTCCCCAGATGATCCGTAGCGCGCAGGTAATGAAAAAAGCCGCCGCCGCGCTTGAACCGTATATGGAAAAAAAAACCGATGCGCTTTCTCCCAAAATTATTCTGGCAACGGTAAAAGGCGACGTTCACGATATTGGTAAAAATATTGTGGGCGTGGTTCTGGCCTGTAACGGCTATCAGGTTATTGACCTGGGGGTGATGGTTCCCGCCGAACGGATAATCGAAACCGCGGAGAAAGAGCAGGCGGCTATTATCGGCCTTTCCGGCCTTATTTCGCCGTCGCTGGACGAAATGGCGCATGTCGCGCGGGAAATGGGAAAACGCCGCATGAAGATTCCCCTGCTCATCGGAGGCGCCGCGGCAAGCCTTGTTCACACCAGCCTGCGCCTTGCTCCGGAATACTCAGGCCCGGTGGTCTATGTTCCCAATGCGGGAAAAGCCGCCGGGACAGCCCATGCCCTGCTTTCCATCGCGGAGCGCCCCCGCTTTCTCCAGGACCTCGAACAGAACTACCGTGACGCCGCCCGCCGGCACGAGGCGATTCAATCCCACATTGAAATTATTCCGCTTGAGTCCGCGCGGGCCAACGCGCCGGCAACGGTAACAAGTTCGTCCGCGCCCAAAACTACCGGCATCATTGACCTGAACGATTATCCGTTGGACCGCGTCATCCCCTACATTGATTGGAATACTTTTTTGGTGCCTGTCACCATTTCAGACGCGCAGGCGCTGCTGGAGCGGGTGAGAACCGAAGGTTTGCTGAAACTGCGCGGCGTTGCGGGAATTTTTCCCGCCGCCGCCGATGGCGATGATGTCCTCGTCGGTGACAGCCACCGTTTTTGTTTTTTACGCAGCCAGAACAAAAAGCCCGCCGGAAAATTCAACTCCTGTTTGGCGGATTTTATCGCGCCGGCGGATGGCGGGCGGATGGCTGAAAAGCCCGTTGACTGGATAGGGCTGTATGCCCTGAGCGCCGGTTTTGGCATTGAGAATGCCGGTCTTGATGACAACTACCACACGTTACTGCTGGCAAGTTTGGCAAACGCGCTGACGGAGGCTTTTATCGAGGAAATTCATCTGCGTATCCGGCGGGAATGGTGGGGTTACGCGCCGGATGAATCACTTTCTATCGAAGAAGTCCTGAAAGGCGGCTATACGGGCATACGGCCCGCCTTCGGGTATCCCTCTTGTCCGGATCACGAGGATAAACGCATCGCCTTTGAACTGCTTGAAGCGGAAAAACGCTGCGGCCTGAAACTGACAGACACCGCAATGATTATTCCCGCCGCCTCGGTATGCGGAATGTTTTTTGCCGGTCCCGCGGCGCATTACTTCGGCGTTGGAACCATAGGCGAAGACCAACTGGCTGATTGGGCGGAGCGCAAAGGAATCAGCGTTGAAGAAGCCCAGCGGCGGACCATTTAGCCGCCGTTTGTTCCCAGACGGTAATTCAATACCAAAACCGCGCGATAAAATGAAAATGTTCGGGGATTGTTAAAGTCCAAATCCCGGTAACGGTAAAAAAGATTGTCTTTGTCACCGTAGGCATAATTGGTGTAATTACGCAAAGTTCTAAACTGCGTGAGCAGCACACAGCTGAATTTTTTGGAAAATGTCAAATTCGCCAGCAGGCCAAATGTCCACCGCCCCAGAGAATCCCCCCATTTATCGCCGCCCGGCGTGTTGTACAGGTATTTTTCAATTTCGGCGAGCAGGGCGACAGTATCCAGAAAAATCGGCATACGGTAACCGGCAAGATAACTGCCGTAATAATTCCAGCCGTTCTGATTTTCACCGTCATCATTTTCGAAAAACCACGGCATATCCTTTTCGGCGCGGCTGTACATTTTGTATCCGATTTCATGATATGAACGGAAAACCACATGATTCCATTCACCGGGAACAAGCGCCGCCAGATCAAACTGCACAGTGCCGCCCACATGCCCTTCCCCAAAAAATCCGTCAAAAGCGGTACCGTCAACTGAAGTACGTCCATTGGCATCGGGACGGTTAAGGCCGATACCATAGACTTTGGAACCAAACAAGTTGATGATCCAGCCGGAACCCAACATTCCCCCGGCGCTCAATTCAAAGAACGCAACGGGGGTAAAGGCTGCCTTTCCCAATAAGTTCATAGAGATGGGGGTCAGTTCCGTGTTAAGGTCGAATTTGATATTGTTATCTTTGATCAGGGGATTATCCCCCTGGAAACAGGGAAAGGTGAAACTCTGGGTAAAAGTCAATTTTGCCTCGGGCAGGGAAGACATTGCCAAACTTAACGATGTTTCACTTTTCAGGTCCGTTTCAGCGAAAAGCGGGAACGCCAGCAAAAACAAAAAGGTGACTGTCACCAGAAGAATATAACCACGGAGTACACGGAGTACCACGGAGTTTTGATACGACAATCTTTTTCCTCCGTGAAACTCCGTGTACTCCGTGGTAAAAATTCTTAGATTAACACGCACGATAACTGACCCCATAAAAAAAGCGGAACCTGCTCTCCTGGCGTTCAAAGCGCCCGGAATAGCCTGTTCCGCCTTTCCAGCTTGCATTCAGCCTTACAGTCCGAAAGCATCCATAATTCTATCTGCCGTAGCGCTGATGGTTTTCTCATTAAGATACGCAGGATCGTTGATTTTCTCCCGAAGCGCGGCAATCTGGGCGTCGTCCAGCGTTGGAACCGATTTTATAAGTTCCACCACCTGGTACAATTCCGCCTTTTCCTTCGCTTCCGAAGAAAGGCTAATAGAATCAGTCCTGTCCCCCCCCCTTAACTGATCGCTTTTCCCGGGCCTGTTTCCCGGCTGAATGGGGTTCAATT